>Ga0208277_1001373_pt1 | contig 14141 bp, 12 predicted proteins | sample ETNtaG_5_FD_185782 | JGI IMG/M metagenome (GOLD analysis project Ga0208277, IMG submission 185782) | Marine microbial and viral communities from oxygen minimum zone, Eastern Pacific Ocean - ETNP201406SV205 (SPAdes) (version 2) | ecosystem: Environmental > Aquatic > Marine > Oceanic ...
TCTATATTAATATCTAGTGTCATGGCGCCAATTTTAATTGGCCTGTACTACCCTTCATTAAGGAAAAGGTTAGCTGGAATATTAAGTTCTAGTTTTGGTTTATTGTCAACATTAATATTAAATATATATATTATGGTTCAGGGGACTTTTGATATTTCGGAAGAAACATATATTTTACATGTTGGAGGATTGGAAATCATGCAGGAATATATAATGTATTTTACAGTTCCCTTTTCTTTTCTCGGTTTTTGGTTAGGAATTTTAATTGAAAAGAGAAAGGGCTAATAAATGAGTGGATGGGAAATCTTCACATGGCTTTGTACTCTAATCCTTGGATTAGGTTCTATTATTGTGTTTATTTTCTTTTTAATTGACCTTCCTTCTCTTCTCAATAATGAACAAAAGAGGAATAATAATGAATTATAAAAATTATATTAATGGTAATTGGCATGATGCAAAATCTGGAAAAAAATTTTCTGTAGAGAATCCTTTCAATCAAGAAATTATTGCAGAGGTACCGGATAGTAATATAGATGACATTAATATGGCTGTTTCTTCTGCAAAAACTGCTTATTTAGATTGGCATCTTATGACTGCAGGAGAAAGAAGAGATCTGATGAGAGAATTGGCTAATAAGTCGCGTGAGAATGCAAAAGATTTAGCAAAAACTATTTCAATGGAAATGGGGAAACCTTTTTCTGAGGCATTAGATGAAATAGATACTATTGCTGATTTTCTTGAATATTATGGAGAGCTAGCAAGAGATGAGGTAGGCAGAATAGTTGCGCCAGTTGATTCGAAGACAATGTCTCTTGTTCGTTATGAATCAACAGGTGTGATTGGATGCATTATACCTTGGAATTATCCTTTAGCTCTTATGGGATGGAAGTTAGCTCCTGCTTTAGCAGCAGGGAATACAGTCGTTATTAAACCTTCAGAGATTACTCCATTGTCTGTATTACATTGGTGTAGTTTAATTCAATCTATTCTTCCGGCAGGTGTAATTAATGTGGTTACAGGATATGGGCAATCTGCTGGAGAGCCACTAGTTACGCATTTGGATGTGCCAGTAATTACTTTTACTGGTTCTGTTGCAACTGGTAAAAAAATTGCTCGGCTTGCAGCCGATAATCTAAAGAAAGTGTCATTAGAATTGGGAGGCAAGGATCCAATGATTATTTGTGATGATGCAGATATCGAAATTGCTGCTCAAGGTGCTTCTTGGGGTGGGTTTGTGAACGCTGGTCAAGTATGTACTAGCATCGAGCGAGTATATGTATTTGAAAATGTAATAGATCAGTTTACAGAAGCTATTATAGAAGAAGCAAATAAAGTAGTCCTTGGTGATCCTTTTGCAAAGGATACTAATATTGGACCAATGGTATCAAAAGTTCAACAAGAAAATACTATTCAAAAAGTTGAACAAGCAGTTAAAGATGGAGCACGATTATTAACTGGAGGTAGTATACCAAAAGATCTAGGTAATGGGTATTTTTACAAACCAACAGTATTAGATAACATTAAGCCTAATATGGAAATTGTAACTGAAGAAGCCTTTAGTCCGATATTGCCAATTCAGAAAGTATCTTCAATACAAGATGCAATTAAACAGTCAAATGATTCAATTTATGGATTAGGATGTTCAATTTTCACTAAAGATATTGATAGAGCATTAACTGCTGCAGATGATATTAAATCAGGGACTATTTGTATTAACAGTCCTCTGATGGAAAATATTGCTGCTCCTTTTGGAGGTATGAAACAATCAGGTATCGGTAGAGAGCATGGTAAAGAAGCATTAGATGAATTCAGAGAAGTAAAACATATATTTATTGATTACAAACAAGAAGCAAAAGATTGGTGGTTCTAGTATTTAGAATATGAATCAGTCACAAAATTTAGAAAATTTATGGATGCCATTTTCGGCTAATCAGGCTTTTAAAGAAAAGCCTAGGCTGATGAATGAATCGCGTGGGATGTATTATAAAAAGTTAGATGGGACTCCTGTATTAGATTCAACATCTGGATTATGGTGTTGTAATGCTGGTCATAATCATCCAACGATTGTAAAAGCCATTCAAAGTCAGGCAGCTAAATTAGATTATGCACCTTCTTTTCAGATGGGACATCCTTTGGGATTTAAAGCAGCAGAAAAGCTATTAGATTTATCTCCTGCTAATGAATTCCAATATGTGTTTTTTACTAATTCTGGTTCTGAGGCTGTTGATACAGCATTAAAAATTGCCCTTGGATATCAACAACTTAGAGATAAAAATGAAAAAATAATTTTAGTTGGACGCGAACGTGCTTATCATGGTGTTGGGTTTGGTGGAATATCTGTTGGCGGACTTCCTTTAAATAAAAAGCATTTTTCTTTATTAGAAAATGTTGATCATATATCAACGACACATAATCTTGAAAAAAATGCATTTAGTAAAGGGATGCCTGATTGGGGAGTCGATTTAGCAGATGATTTATTACAAATTATTAAAAAATATGGTTCTGATAAGATTGCAGCTTTTATTACTGAACCATTAGCAGGATCAACTGGTGTGTTAATACCGCCTAAAGGATACTTAGAGCGAATAAGAAAAATTTGTACAGATCATGATATTTTACTCATTTTTGATGAAGTAATTACTGGGTTTGGAAGATTAGGAACCCCTTTTGCTGCTCAATATTTTGATGTTATTCCAGATATGATTGTATGTGCTAAAGGTTTAACAAGTGGGACTGTACCTATGGGAGCAGTAATGGTAAAAAAAGAAATTTATGATATGTATCAGAAGGGCGACCCTAAAATGATTGATTTATTTCATGGATATACATATTCAGCACATCCTCTCGCATCAGCTGCTCTTATTGCAACTCTTGAAGTTTATCTTGGGGAAGGTTTATTTGAAAGAGTTGCTCAATTAGAATCATATTGGGAAGATGCATTACATTCTTTAAAAGATTTGAATAATGTTGTTGATATTCGCAATCTTGGTCTTGTTGGTGGAATCGAAATGTCATCTAAAAATGGCGAAGTTGGATCTAGAGGATACGATGTATTTGAAAGAGGGTTTCATGATGAGAATATATTATTGCGATTTACTGGAGATATTATTGCTTTATCGCCTCCATTAATTGCAGATAAAGAACATATTGATCAGATAATTAAATCATTGGAAAAGGTTATATCTGACAATTAATAGTTTATTTATAATAATAGACTGTTGAATTTTGAATATTATTTTAATAAAGTAAGAGAGTAGCAATATGATAAATAAAAATTATATCAATAATCAATGGGTGGATTCTATTGAAGGAGATTTGTTTGAAGTTGAAAACCCGTTTACTGAAAAAGTGATAACTAAAGTTCCTTATTCTAAAGAAAAAGATGTAGATAATGCTGTTAAGTCAGCAAAATTAGCCTGGAAAAATTGGAAGAGCCTTGGGTCTCTGGATATGAGAGATTTTCTTCGAGAAGTAGCCGTTAAAAGCAGAATAAATAATCGTGAAATCGCTGAGATTATAGTTGCTGAAAGTGGTAAGCCACTTATTGAATGTTTAGATGAGGTTGAATGGATTTCTTCTATTTTTGAATATTATTCTGAAATTGGAAGAGATCAAAAAGGTAGGGTTGTAGCTCCAGTTACAAGTAGGTCAATAAGTATGGTTATTAAAGAGTCATATGGCGTTGTTGGCTGTATTGTTCCTTGGAATTATCCTCTTTTATTAATGGCCTGGAAAGTAGCACCAGCTTTGGCTTCTGGGAATACAGTTGTTATTAAACCTTCAGAGTATACTCCGCTGTCAATTATGCGCTGGCTTCAAGTTGCTTGTGATCATTTGCCTACTGGAATTATAAATATGGTAACTGGTGATGGAGTTACTGGTTCTTACCTTGTTGAACATCCAGATACAAGAGTTATCGCGTTTACAGGAAGTGTTGATACTGGGAAAAAGATTGCTATGATGGCTGCTAAGCAGTTAAAGAAGACCTCTCTTGAATTAGGTGGGAATGACCCAATTATAATTTGTGATGATGTGGATTTAGAAATTGCGGCAAGAGGTACTACATGGGGTGGATTATTAAATGCTGGGCAGGTATGTACATCACTTGAAAGGGTTTTTGTGATGAATAATATTGCTGATGATTTTATAGAGGCTGTTGTTGAAGAGGCAAAAAAAGTGCGACTTGGCGATCCTATGAATGGTAAAACTGATATGGGTCCAATGTCATCTCAAGAAGCACTTAAAAAGGTTGAAAATAAAGTACAAAGAGCTAAAGCTGAAGGTGCTCGTTTATTAATTGGTGGATCTAGACCAAAAGAGTTTGAGAATGGTTATTTTTATAGTCCCACTGTTTTTGATAAAATTGATAGTAATATGGAGATGATGAATATTGAAACCTTTGGCCCTGTAATTCCTATTCAAAAAGTAAAGAACCTGACTGAGGCAATAAACCTTGCGAATGATTCAAAATATGGTCTTGGTTGTAATATATACACTAATGATATGGAAAAAGCATTAACTGCTGCAGAAGACATTAAAGCAGGAAGTTTTTGGATTAATGACCCCTTAACAGATAATGAAGCTGCTCCTTTTGGTGGGATGAAAATGTCTGGAGGTGGTAGAGAGTTAGGTATAGAAGGCCTTGATGAATTCCGTGAACCAAAACATATACTTATTGATTATAAAATTAGAGATAAGGATTATTGGTTTCCATACAATCTTGAAGAAGGTAGGAAAACTTAATTTTTTTATGGAAGTAAAAATCAAGACTGCTATTCCTGGCCCAAAATCTTGTTTACTTATGGATAGAAGGTCAAAAAGTGTTGCAAAAGGACATGGAACAGTTTGCAATGTGTATATAAAAAAAGCAAATGGGGCACTACTCACAGACGTAGATGAAAATATCTTTATTGATTTTGCTGGTGGTATAGGAACAATGAACGTCGGGCATGGTCACCCTCAGATATTGGATAGAGTAAAAAAGCAATTAGATGATTATTCACATACATGTTTTACAGTAGCGCCATATGAAAGTTATATTGAATTAGCAGAAAAATTATCTGATTTGGTCCCGATATCAGGTAATTGCAAGTCTGCATTTTTTAATTCTGGTGCCGAAGCTGTAGAGAATGCTATTAAAATATCAAGGTCATATAGAAAGAGACCTGGTGTATTAGTTTTCTCTGAAGCATATCATGGAAGAACATTTATGACAATGACCATGACATATAAAGAAGATCCTTATAAAAAGGGTTTTGGGCCTTTTGCATCAGAAGTTTTTCGGTTGCCATATCCAACTAATAAAAATAATCTTGATTTTAATAATCTTGATTTTGACCCTAATACAATTGCTTGTGCGGTAATTGAACCAGTCTTGGGAGAGGGTGGCTTTATCCCGGCTTCAAGATCAGGAATGAAAGCACTTGAACAATTTTGCAGACAAAATGGGATTCTTTTAGTTGTTGATGAGGTACAAACGGGCTATGGAAGGACGGGGAGTTTTTTTGCCATTGAACAATTTGATGTTAAACCTGATATGATTACGGTAGCTAAATCAATTGCAGGTGGATTACCATTGAGTGGAGTTATTGGCAAAGCAGAAATTATGGATTCTGTACATATTGGAGGTATTGGAGGAACATATAGTGGTAATCCACTTGCATGTGTTGCTGCACTAGAAGTCTTAAATATAATGAAATCTGAAAAATTACCAGAAAAAGCTAATGAAATTGGTAGAGTCTTTCGTAATAAAATTGATCCAATCACTCATAAAGCTCCTTGGATTAAAGAAATTCGCGGATTAGGTGCTATGATGGCTATTGAGATTTTTAATCCAAATTCTGAAGAACCTGATAAAGAAAGAACTAATCGTATTCATAAGTATGCATTAGAACATGGACTAATTATGATTACTGCAGGAACATATGGAAATATAATTCGTACATTAATGCCGTTAAATATTGATCAAACAACCTTAAATGAAGGCTTAGAAATATTATGTGATTCCCTAATGCTAGGTTAGGAAGAATTAATATTCATCAAACCACTTAGGATTAAGATCTGGCCATTCGTTGTTCTCTGCTTGATCAGCTTTTTTTGGCCAATTGTTTTTACCACTCCATTTCTCAATTTTTATTTTATAGACAGAAGTTTGTTTTAATTCAATATCAGTGATTGGGCGGTAGTCTTTTCCAGATTTCATTTTATTAAAATATTTATTTAATAGACCATTTAAAATTTCTCTTTTTTGATTATTTGTGTTTACCAAAAATACTTTTCCAAATATCATTACACTTTTGTACTGTATGCTCTTTTCCAATGGAATATTTGATGGTAATAGCCTTCCAGACTCAAAACACTCAAAACAAACTTCTGGATATTGGCTAGCATTATATTGAATTCTACCATAGGCATTTGAATGGAAATAGATTTCATTCTTATTTTTATTATACCAAAAAGTTGTTGGGATAATAAATGGCTGTTTATTATCTCTTGTAGCGATGTGACCTGTAATTGTTTTATTTAGTAATTGAATAATTTGTTTATCATTCATTACTAAATCTTCATGCCTTTGTTTATTAATCGGCTTTTTATTTGGATTATAACTCAATAACTTATAAAAATGTATAAAATGATTTTAAGTCAATATAATGAATAAAAACAATAAAATAGAAATTCTTGATTCAACGCTGCGTGAAGGAGAGCAAACTCCGAATGTATCATTTTCTAAATCTGAAAAAATCAAGATAGCGATAATGCTAGATAAGTTTGGAGTAGATTTTATAGAATTAGGACACCCTGCAGTATCTAAAAATATTTATGATTCTATTGCATCGCTGAATGGTTTAAAATTAAATGCGAAGAAAATTGTGCATGGAAGAGCTCTTAAGTCTGATATTGATGATGCTATTAATCTTGGCGTCGAATGGATCGGTATATTTTTTGGTACCTCTCAAGAATTATTAAAAGATAAATATAATGTAAATGAAAGTGGAGCATTGAAAATTATTGAAAGAGGTATTAAGTATGCTAAAGATAAAGGTTTAAAAGTTAGATTCACTGCAGAAGATGCTAGTAGGACAAAAAAACCATTTCTATTTAAGATTGCTGAATTAGTTCAAAAATCTGGAATTGATAGATTTAGTCTGGCTGATACAGTGGGTATTCTTCGTCCAGATAAAACATCAGAGCTCGTAAAGTCTATGGTATCATTTTTAGATATTCCAGTTCATATTCATTGTCATAATGATTTTGGTCTTGCGACAGCAAATGCAATAGAAGCAGTTTGTTCTGGAGCTAAATGTATTGATGTCACAATAAATGGATTAGGTGAAAGATGTGGCTTACCACCATTAGCCGAGGTTACAACAGGACTTCAGGAATTATATGGTATTAAAAATAATTGGAATTTAAAATTATTAAAAAATTTATCTGATTATTTAGATCAAATAACTTCATTAAAAACTCATGAAATTAGACCGATAACTGGTCAGAATGCTTTTACTCACAAAGCAGGATTACATATAAGTGCAGTGGTAAAAAATAGTAAATCATATGAGTCAATATCGCCAAAAAAACTTAATCGGTGTCATAGTATGATTATTGATCAATTTGTGAGCAAAGAAGCAATTATTTTTCGGTTAAATAAACTTGGTATTAATTACACTCAAAAATTGATAGAATATTTAATTAATCATATAAAAACAAGACCTGAAATAACAAATTGGAATGATCAAAAAATCATCTCTGTAATAAAAGAAAAAGAAAAATTTTTAAAAATTTATGAATGAGTTTTTAATATTTTTCTAAAAAAGCAACTTTAGCTATTGCCTTCAATTTTGAAGTCATACTATAATTAGGTGTCTCTTTTGACAAAGTTTTTTTAAATAAAGATTTTGAAAGAAGAGGTTGACAAATAATCCATATTTTTAATTATATGGTAAGAGAAGGCTTCGGGTTGGCGTTTGAGGCCTTTTCTTGTTTTTATAAGTAATCGTTTTTTGAAAATGGGGGCGACCGGCATTCGACGAGATATGAGAGGTGTTTAACTGCATGCGGAGGATATCAGTACTCTCCTTAATCATCTGGTAAAACCAATATATGCCGATTATGGCTATATGGCTGCAGCTTAACTGATGTAGCTCGTTCCTAGAATTATTTGTCTATGGTATTTCTAAGGAACGTCATCAACATAGACTAGTCTCGTTTTTGTCTGTGAATTCGAGGTGAGATTAAACAGGCTGGCTCTTTTTTATTATGTCTCTGATTGAAAAAAGAGTAAGATAATAATCGGAAGACTAAGCATGTAGATGTTTAACACTAAACTATTTCGGACGGGAGTTCGATTCTCCCCGCCTCCACAAGATTAAGATAATTTTATTTTTTGATTAGTCCTTTACGGATTGCTTCATTTTTTACTGGTTTCCAAAATCCTATGGGCCGGCACATAACATAATATTCCACTAGATGATCCATATTCTCAGGTTTTGTTAAGTATGTAACAGGTAGATAGACTAGCGCATTTAAAAATATTAATGTCCAAAATTGAAGATAATCTGGTAAATCTGGTATTATTCCAAAACTTGGTAATATCCAAACAATTAACCAACTTAATCCTAGGTTTGCTATCCAAGCTGATAAATAACCCCAGGAGTTGAATCTCCACCAGATAACTTGTAAAATATTTGGGAGCCACACGCCTGCTGCCATTATCCATAAAGCAAAGATTAACCAACTGGTGATTTCCTCACCAATTATCATTCCAAAAATAAATGAACCTAATAAAAGAATAAATGTTGCTAGACGTCCAATGTTAACTAGCTTATTTTCATCTGCTTCAGGATTAATATAATGGTGATAAAAGTCTCTAGTAGCATACATCGCGCCTAGATTTAAATGTGTTGAAACAGTAGAAAGATGGATTGCAAGTACGCCAGCAAATAAGAAACCAACTAAGCCAACAGGTAAATAATCAAATCCAATTTTATACCAAGCCATTTCATATGAACTGCTATTTCCAAGACCTGGATATATAACAAAAAATCCAATTATTGCTCCTGCCCATATAGCATTCCGAATTAAGACCAAAGCAGATCCAGCCCATATACTATACGATGCATCTCTAACACTTTTTGCTGATTGTATTCTTTGTGCTTCAGGGTACCAATCTATTGAAGTTCCCATACCAAACCCCCCAATTAAAGCAATAATCATCATAGTTATAAACCATGCAATTGGGAATTGTCCTTCAAAAGTTCCGGTAAAACTAAACAGATCTAATCTCCATGCTTGTCCATCAAAATGATTTACAGCAATTTTTGACCAGGACTTTTCATTATCAATTGAATAATCAATGTTAACATGATCGCCAGTTCTTCCAGATGCCCAAACAATTTTATATCCATAATTTGATCGTAGGATATCATTATTTTTAGGGAATAAAATTTTCAGTTCAATATCTGAATTTTTCGTTTTAATAATATTGTGTATTTTTAGTTCATCTTTGTGAATTTTTTCATCTGATATATTTTCTGATATTAAAAATTTTTGACTTTTCACTAGTATCTTTCCAGAATCAGGATCTTTTATGCGTATAATTGCGGAGGTATTGATATTTGGTGTTTTCCATTCGGCAGTACTATTATAACTGTTTAAACGATTGAAGATTTCTTGTGGTCCTCCGGCAGCTAAAACACCCCAAACTGAAACGATTATAATAATCAATAGAGCAATAATACCTTGTTGGAAATCAGCCATTACTACACCCCAGTATCCTGAGGCTAGTACGTAGATTGCGCCGATAGTAGTAAAAACAATTAATCCTATCCATAGATCCCAACCAAAAATCATATTACACAATTTCCCCATTGCTATACCAACCCAGCCTAGAATAAACATATTCATAAATACTTGCCAACCTGCTAGCCATCCTCGGAGTAACTCTGAGCCTAGACCACCAAATCTCAAGCTTTGCCATTCTGCTTGGCTATATGCTAATGATCGTCTAAAAATACGAGTTGAAATAAAGGCGCTAACAGCACACCATGCGGAAAAAAAAGCATACCATAAACCAGTTAATCCATATTTATAGACAACGCCTGCTACCCAGATTGGGGTATCTGTTGCAGTATGGGTTGCATAAACAGATGAAGCTGGAAGCCACCATGGAAGACCTCTACCAGCTAAAAAAAAATCTGATTGTGATCGTTTTCCTAATCGATAAAAGTATGCACCAAAATAAACCATTAGTAAAGCAAATAAAATGAGCCAAAACCAATCAAGAAATTGAAATGTTATCATGATTTATCCTTATTAAAATATCTAATTAATAGATATGTTAATATGAATGAGATACCAAAAATTAATGCTGGAATAATTATACCTAAATAGGGGTGCCCAATTCTTGTTTGAAACACCATATATAAAATAAAAGCATTCATTTCTTATGTCTGCTCTCTTTCTTTTTATAATGGAGGTAAGCAAATAACATTCCAGCAAATGAAGCTAGGTATGCTATAGTCATTCCGATTACAACTGCTAAACCTTTATTCATTCATTATCTTTCCATTTTTGAATATTATCTAATTTATTTAAATAGTCTTTTTGTTTTTTTTCGTATTCAGTAGATATAGTTTTTAATTTTGGATCAATAACCCAATACATTACAAGACCAAGGACTATTCCTATTAATAATATGATGAATCCTTTAGTAATCATTAGAAATGATAATGCTGCACCTGTCATCAAACAAATATATGAAATAGAAGATAATATAATTGCTATCCAATCTTCTTTTCTCCATTCATCAGCAGAATCAGGCGTCCAATTTCGTTTTATAAAACTCATTATATATTAGAGTATACTATTTAATAGTTATTTCATCAATGAATACCCAAGAATCATTTCCTCTACCAGGATGCCATTCAGGACATACTCCCATATTTTCTGCATGGATTCTGATATATCTGATGGGGCTGATTATTTTTTGTTCAAAGTCAATAATCGTTGGTTCATATTCTTTTAATGAGATATTATGATTATACGATTTAATTTTAGAGAAATTTATCCCGTCAGTTGATAATTCAAAACTTACTGATTTAGGAAGCCAAATCCAGCTGGCTGCATTTTGAAGAAATGTCGCAGTCACACTATTAATGGGGCGTATATCACCAAGGTCGATAGTTGCAAAGAAATCTTTACCATAAAACCCTTGCCAAGATCCCCAAGCAGTAGATATCCCTCTGACTGTATCAAATAACCCATTATATCCACCAGCAGTATATTGCTGATTATATGGTTCATGGTATTCGATATTAACATTATAAGGTAGTTTATTATATATAACTGTTTCGACATAACTCGGTAGATAATGAGTTTTTAATGAGATAGCTTTTACTGTGGTTGTTTTTTTTATGTTTAGAGGGATTTCATATTTATTTGAGTTAATTGAAGGGGTGCTACCATCTAGTGTATAAAATATAGACGAGCCTTCAGTTCCACAATGCATTGATATGGTCATTGTATCTAAAAAAGCTCGAGAAGGAGCTGATATTGTAGGATTCATAACAACTTTTTTATTTACTAAACTCTTTGGTTTGGAGTCTTCAGAATGACCCCATAACATATTTGGTTTTGAATTCATTTTAAATTCTAAAACTCCACCATTGATAATTTGTTCATGAGTAATATATGATTTTGAATAGTTATTACCATTTAATGTCGCTGTATGAATGTATTTATTTAATGAAGAGGTGTTATTGGCTTTAATTATAAAAGTTTTTTCATTATCTAAATTAATTGTAATCTCATCAAATATTGGTGTTCCTATAGTATATATATTTTGTCCTGGCGTGACTGGATAAAATCCCATAGCAGAGAATACGTACCAAGATGACATTTGTCCGCAATCTTCATTGCCACTAAGGCCATCTCTATTTACTGTATATAAATCATCCATAATTTGACGAACCCTATTTTGAGTTTTATAGGCCTTGCCAATATAGTTATATAAATATGCAAAATTATGACTTGGCTCGTTTCCATGAGCATATTGACCAATCATTCCAGTAATATCAGGTTGATGTCTTCCAATTAGTTTAGATGAAGTAGTAAATAATTCATCTAATTTTTGATTAAAAATAGTATCGCCTCCCATCATGTTAATCATGCCAGAGATATCATGAGGAACAAAAAAATTATACTGCCAAGAATTTGCTTCGGTATAGATAGAATTAACTTCACTAGGATTAAATGGGCTCACCCAATCGCCAAATTTTTTTCCTCGAACAAAGCCTACATTATTATCATAAACATTTAAATAATTTAAAGATCGTCTAAAATACTTATTTGCTAATATAGGTTTTCCTAATTTATTCGCCATAATTGCAATACACCAATCATCGTAAGCATATTCAAGGGTCTTTGAAACAGATTCGTTTTCTTTTTCAAGACCTATATAGCCTTCAGCTTTATATGAGTCTAGTCCTAAATGATTTTGCATAGATGATTCTACCATTTGTTCTAGGGCTAATTCATAATCGAAATTTTGCAATCCTTTAATATATGCATCAACAATAACAGGAATGGAGTGGTAGCCGATCATAGTGCCTGTTTCATTAGCAGCTAGTTCCCAAACTGGCAATAGATTCCCTTCACTCGCTTTTGTGATTAATGTGCGAACTAGTTGTTCTGCAAATGCTGGTTTTAATAAAACAAACAAGGGATGAGTGGCTCTAAACGTATCCCATAGTGAGAATACAGTGTACATGGAGTCATTTTTTGATAAGGTTTTAATTTTTAAATCTGCTCCTCTATATTTCCCGTCAACGTCATGATAAATATTGGGTGCAATAAAACTATGATATAAAGCTGTATAAAATTTTATACGGTCTTTTATAGCGCCACCTTTAATTTTAACAATTGATAATTCTTTTTCCCATTTTTCTAATGCCATTTGACGAATGAAATCAAAATCCCAGGTATTTGCTTCTCTTTTCATATTCATCTGGGCACCTTTTTCGTTAACTGCAGAAAGAGATACTTTTACAATTAGGGGATCATTAAGGTTTTCAAATGAGAATATGCTTTTAATATTTGTACCTGTAATAGAATCTATTTGAGTTTGAATAGTATTGTCTTTTATAATTCTAAAATTAGAAAATGGTTTAGAAAATTTTGCATAAAAATAGACATATTGATCTTTTGCCCAGCCTGATGATCGACGAAGTCCTGATATTTCATTCTGACTAATTATTTTAATTGAACTTTCTATAACATTATCTCCTAAACCATGTTGCAAATCAAAAAGTAAATGGGGCGGTTTATTTTTTGGAAAGGTATAACGATGAAATCCTACTCTACTTGTTACTGTCATTTCAGCTTTAATTTTGTCATCTAGAAGATTAACACAATAATAACCTGGTTCTGCTATTTCATCTTCTTTATTAAATCTAGAACGATATCCATTATCTGAGTTCTTTTCATCCCCTGCATCAAAATAATATTCTCCAGCCATTGGCATTACTAATATGTCTCCGTAATCAATTGCTCCTGTACCGGATAGATGGGTATGACTAAATCCCAATATTGTATTATTAGTAGAATGATATCCGGAACAGTTCTCCCAACCACTATCACGCGTGTCTGGAGAAAGTTGAACCATCCCAAACGGCATAGTCGCTCCTGGGAATGTATGCCCTGTGCCATCCGTGCCTATAAATGGATCAACGTAGTCTGTTATGGAGTTACTATTTGAGCAAGATATACTATAAATAAGTATTATAAATATTAATATGTTATTTAGATATATCTTGGAGAGAAAATATGGATAATGATTTTTTTGTAATCTGTTTATTGTCATTGGCATCAAAACTTACATATTTTTCTGTATTTGGTTGTAAATCAAAAAAATTATCAGAAAAGAAACCATTAATATCATTTGATGAAAGGTATATATTTTTTGCTAATGTATTCGATTTCAGTTTGATAACATTTTTTTCAATGGTAGCTATTATAGAAGCATTCTCTAGTGCAATATCTTTTGGTTTAACAAAATAATGAATCCCTGAATCTATGATTTTATTATTTGATAAAATTTTCATATCAACAAAAACACTATTTTTTTTATTATTATTAAAAATACT
>Ga0208277_1001374_pt1 | contig 14135 bp, 13 predicted proteins | sample ETNtaG_5_FD_185782 | JGI IMG/M metagenome (GOLD analysis project Ga0208277, IMG submission 185782) | Marine microbial and viral communities from oxygen minimum zone, Eastern Pacific Ocean - ETNP201406SV205 (SPAdes) (version 2) | ecosystem: Environmental > Aquatic > Marine > Oceanic ...
TTAGGGACTCAAGGCCAGGATACATGAGAAGATTCGGCCTTGCAACGAATTCGCATCTTTTTCAAATACAAATCGCCTCCACAGACCGGGCATTTAGCACGGTCTGCAATTTCTTCTAGCCATGCCTGACGGGTTTCTTTTTCATCGCCCTCTTCGTGTAACCTTTTCACCAAATCATCGACGCCTTCAAATGGATTTTCTGATGATATTTCTACCAATTCAATATCACCTTCCCATTCGATATTTTTCTTCAATATAGGCAATGTTGCATATGCCAAAATGAACCCGCCGAAATGAGCGATGTGAGCAATGTGACTAGCCTGTGACAATCCGTACACTTGCCAAGCCTTGTAAATCTCAAATCCAAAGTAAAACAAAGCGATGAATTGAACCGGCCATTTTCTGATTAAAATCATTGGGAAAAAGACCTCATCTTGAGGCCATCCACAAAGGTATGCCCCTAGCAATCCAAACGCTGCACCAGAGGCACCTAGCGCCGGCGTGAAAGAGCCTCCATTTGCTATTGTCCAAGCGACAGAACCTCCCAGTAAACCAATCATGTACGAAATCAGCCACTTTCCTCGCCCTAATCTATCCTCAAGTGGAATCCCAACCAAAGCGATAATTACGATATTTCCTAAGACGTGTAGAGGACTATTCCATGAGTGAAGAAATCCACTGGTAATCAGAGTGTGGAAATGACCATTTTCGACTAATGCCGGAATCATTACCACTCGTAAATACAGCTCATCTAATTGTGAACCATTCAATGTCCAGCCCCAGATTAGTTGGACTATGTAGCCGAATAGAAGAGAGAGAGTCATCGCCATAGCAATAGATGCTTTGTGATACCAAGACCAAGCAAGAGGACCAATTATCGCCGCCACCCAAAGTGCGAACAAAACCTCCTCCATGTATGGGCGGAGGAGGCGTCGGCTTGAAGGCAATGCGGTTGCTCGCTCACCTTGATGGGCATAATCGAAGTGTCTGAGGTCACCGTCCTAAGAGGACGGACAATGGTCTTGGACAAGTGGTCCATTTCGGTAGACAGCGGGGAAGTTGTTTGCTTGTCTGGTGAAAATGGATGTGGTAAATCAACAGTGATTGAAGCCGCCGCTGGACTAATTCCTCTCGAAAACGGCTCTTCTACGATTTCCAATCAGTTAATCCGTGATTCTGACGGCAGAAGAGGCCGTACTGAATTTGGTCTTTGTTTGCAAGATGATTGCATAATGGGTGACGAATTGGTTGGAGAAAGAATACTCGATGCAGCAGGACATGATTTCGACATTGCGCCTCTGCTCAAATCATGGGGCTTGGACCATAGAATCCACGATAGGGTTGCAATGCTATCGGGAGGACAAAGGAGGAAAGTTGCTCTATTGTGTGGATTAGTACCAGCCATGATCTCAAATGATCCAGTTGCAGTTTTACTCGATGAAGCAGATAGTGGACTCGATGATGACTCAAAGAGAAAACTTGCCAAAGAAATCAGAAACCTTGCTGCAGGTGGCCATTCAATATTAATTGCGAGCCATGATGAAGGAATTATTTCTGCAGCCGACAGAGTAATTCGATTTCCATTTGAAGAGGAGAAATCAGAAGTAAAAACCGGTAAATTCAGCATTATCAAGACGGGAGAGAAACGTAATTCTAACATCGGCCATCGCTTAAACTTACGAACCCTATCTGGACTTGGAAACAACGGGATCGCTGGATTACTCACCCTTGGAACAATGCTCGCTTTGCTTGATCCTTCACAACTTGAAGGGCGAATGCTAACCGCATTTATTCTAGCACCAGCATTAACTGCAGGACTTTGTGGCAACCCTATCCATCGTTTGGCATTAGAAAATAGAGCATATGCATGGTGGAATACTAAATCTTCCATCCCACCAAATGCCATATTCCATTCTCTTATTTTGTGCGGTGGTCTCACTGCTTTAGCATCGACTATAACCTCTGAAATTGATTGGCAATTGATTGTTGCAGGTGCTTTATTTGGGGCATTGACGGAAGCGGCAGTCGGATTGTTGAGTAACGCAACTCTACGCCTATCTAGACCAAATGCAGTTATGATTCGATTGCTTACGCCAATATTGATTCTGCCTTGGGCGCTATTAGTTGACACTCTAACAGCGTGAACATTCAAGACAAGCAAAACACGGGGCCTAAACATGAACATCAGGGGAGAGGTCGTGACAATGCTCGGCTTCGCCGGAGCTGCCACTACATTGTGGCTTGGAATGATGTGGGCACCATCGGTTTCAATAAATGCATTTGAAGCACCAGAAGCCCAGAGAATTTTCTATTGGCACGTGCCCAGTGCATGGGCTGCAATGATCTCTTTTGGACTGTTATTCATAGGTTCGATTTATTGGTTTTTCAAACGAACAGAATGGGCTTGGAGGCTTCATGTTGCCAGCAGTGAGGCAGGACTAGCAACCGGACTTATGTGTATAGCATCCGGTTGTATTTGGGGCCAGGCAGAATGGGGAGTTCCTTGGGATTGGACCGATGTACGCCTCAACACCTTTGCATTGTTGACACTTCTTTCACTCTACCTAGTTTTAGGAAGAAGATCTCAGCCAGATGGTATAGAAACACGTGATACCTTTGCAGCTTTCGGAATGTATGGTTTTGTCCTTGTTCCAATTACCTACATCGCAACAAGGCTTTGGCAAATTAGGCATCCCGGACCTGTTGTAGCAACATCTGAAGGTTCTCTGAGTTCCGATATGGGCATAGTATTGCTAGTCGGTGCGATTTCATTTACTGTGCTAACCGTTGGCTATATCATGGCTGGCATGAGATTAACTAAATTAGAAATGAGACTCGAAGAGTTGCAGAGCAAGTATGAGGAGAGGATTAGATGAGTGATCAAACATACCTAACCGCCGCCTACATTTGTATGATAGGTGCCCTCGCTTTGTGGACCTGGACAGTCTTTGCAAGATCTAATTCACTGCAAAAGAAAATTGATTCATTGGAAAAAGCAATGGAACTCAAAACTGAAACTGAAGTAATTGTCGATACCAATACACCAGAAAGTGTTGAAGGTGAAAATTGAACTGAGGTGGAAAAATGGACCTTGGTGGAGATTTTTGTTTAGTCTGCGGAGCAGACCCTCCATTATTCACCGGTAGGATGTGTGAGAAATGCACTCGTGACCGAGTAACACTTGCTAAAGTTCCCAAAAATGCCCCTTGGACAAAATGTGCGCGATGTGGAATTATCGACTTCCAAGGCAAATGGAGTAATGTAGAGGATGAAGACCTATGGCACGAACTTGTTCAACGCAACGTGGAATTTCACTCAGAAATCGAAGACCTTGAACTAGGTCTAATGGCACAAGAAGTTGATGGAAGACATACTCTTATCCATCTTGAGATTGAAGGTGTGATCGACGATTTACTCTACACTGAAAAACATACTATGCGAGCAAGAATGTCCAATGGTGTCTGTTTAACTTGTACTAGACGAGCAGGCAACTACTTCGAAGCTACAGTACAACTCCGCTCTAGTGCACGACGTTTATCTGAAGAAGAGTTCAAAATTCTTAGAACTACACTAGATGATGTCTTAGCAGAAATGCCAGAAGACCCGATGTTCTTCATCACCAACGAAGGCCCTGTGACCGGTGGATACGATGTTGTTCTTGGATCAAAAGCATTAGCAAGAGCGTGGGGCAGACATCTGATTTCACAACATGGAGGACAAATTACCACAACGACTTCTGTAGTGGGTAGAAAAGACGGAGTAGATTTGACAAGGCTTACTTTGCTATACAGAAAGCCCGGATACGAGTTAGGAGATGTCATAAGATGGCGAGGCGATTTATGGCGACCGTCAAATTGGACAGGAGAAGGCGTAATCCTAGAAAAAGTCGAGCGCAGAGAGCGGACTGGGGCAACATGGAGAGACTTAGAACACGCCAATGTAACTGCTCGGCGATCTGAATTCACATATGTAGATTCAATCAACGAAGATTCCTCTGTAGCAGAATTTTTAGATCCTAACGATTGGAAAATGACGGCGGTACGATTACCCTATGAACATGTCCCTGGAAGGAAACTTTTGTTAGCAAGGATTGATGGTGAATGGATTTGTCTGCCGAGATTAGGGATGGATGGTGAGTGACATGGAAGAAGGTCTGATTCGCTTAGCAGCTGCACTCGATAAAGAGGACATGATAGGCTTCACTCGTTCATTCATACAAGACATACGCAAAGGCAGAGAGGCTGTGAACCGAGAACTTCTACCATGGCTTGATGACCTAGACACGGGTTGGAGCGGAGTTCTTTGTCTAGGAATGGGAGGTTCAGCAGCAGGAGGCGATTTCCTCTCGGTATTGTGTGACCATTCAGGAGCAGTTCCTGTCAGATGTCACAGAGGATACGACTTGCCTAACTGGTGGACACCAGATTGGTTAATCCTTGCAACATCATACTCTGGAAACACAGAGGAAACGCTCGAAGCATGCCATCAAGCATTGAAGCATGATGCCACAATTGTAGTTGTCTCAAGCGGAGGGGAGTTGGCGGGAATGTGTGAACTTTCGCAAAGCGCATATTTGATTTCATGCCCATCTGGACAACCACCGAGATCTGCATTTGGACACATCTTTTCTCGTCAATTATCGCTCCTTGTGGAGATAGGTATTCTCCAAACTGAAATCTCAGAACATGCTTTGATGCGTTTACAAAATGCGGTGGATGACAACGATATAATCTCGCATCCTGAAGGAGATGTCGCAAGTCTAGCATTGAACTTAATGCAAAACCCAATTGCAATTTTGGGGCCTAGTGAATTGATGCCAGCAGTTAATCGATTCAAGAATCAACTGAACGAAAACTCGTCAAGATTTGCCAGAATCAGTGCATTCCCTGAAATGAACCATAACGAATCTGTGGCATGGGGAGGAGTCGGAGATGACCAAGATCCTGCTGCTTCTGAACAGGCACTTCTGCTCCTATCTTGGGATGGAATGCACCCGCGAGTAAGGCATAGAATGGATTGGTTTGTATCCAATTGTCCGACTGACCTTGCATGGAAAATTCATGGTGATGGCGAAACACTGCTAGAGTGTCTTTTGCACCTTTGCATAATGACAGATTGGCTCTCAATAGCCCTTGCATTACTTCACGGCAAAGACCCATCATCAATCGAACCAATTATTTCGCTAAAGGAATTCCTTTCTCAAATTGATTAATACAACGGTCCAAGGACAATTCTTGGGTCGGGATATTTCTCCAATGCCCACTCTCTGTCAGTTCTTGCAACAACTCCTGGCATGTCATTACCCTCTGGTTCTTCCCAAGATAGTTGGAAATGTAAGTGCGGTTCCCATCCGCCATTGACACTTTTGTCGCCAATAGTTGCAATTATTTGCCCCTCTGCAACGTCCATACCCACTTCTACCATTTTTAGAGACTCCATTGAAAGATGACCATATAGAGCCCAAATTGGCCTACCATCAAACTCATGCTCAACAATAATTGTTGGACCGTAGGAGCCATCTTCGCCATTTACCCCAAGTGAATATACAACTCCGTTGGAGAAAGCGTGCACTGGTTCACCGACAGGTGCCCCGATATCAATCCCAACATGCAAGTCGCGCTCTCCGCCAAATAATTCCTGAGTATACATGCCAGGCCTTACCTCATCATATCGTCCAATTTGGTATGGAAATGGGCATTCAAAATTGGGATCTTCTCCCTTTGTGAAATCAAATACCCAGTATTCATCTGGTAGGATAATGACTTCTGCCATATCCTACTCCAAATGGCTCTAATTCATCATTCTTCGCAAATAGGTTTGAAGGCTAGGTTCAGAAGGCATTGCCATGTCTCTTGGTCTGGAAGTAGCAATTCTTCCCGGCTTTGCTATCGCTCGCAGAATAGATAGCGAGGGAGATTGGAAAAGACATTTCATGCTCAGTCCTGCGATTGGCTTACTTGTTTGCTTCGGCCTTGCAGGTATTTCTTTCATTCTAGAATTAGGTCTTGAAACTTTGACTTACCTAATGATTTTTGCAAATATACTCGCTATGGTCGCCATAAGAGTCGAACTAGAACCGGAACCAAAGATGATTCAAATTGAAAGAAACCCATGGTTTTGGATTTTTACTAGTATCGCCTGCTTCATCGCTTTGACACCATTATCATACATGCGACCAATGGGAGTCGATTGGATTGGTTTTGCCTCATTAGCAGATGCTGTTTCTCGAACAGGAGGATTCATACTGAGCGACCCTTCTGTTGGAGAATGGCTATATCCACCAGCATTCCCAACCCTTGCAGCATGGCTAGGAGGAGAATCTCACGTCAATGTGTTTTGGCTAGGTACGATGAGCTTCTTCGCTTTGCTACTAGGTATCGCTGCGGTTGGAGAAAAGATGGGGTGTAGCCATTGGACAATTATGGCGATGTTACTTGCACCTGCACTATTTGCAAAAAATTTGGATTCAGGATATCCAACGGTAGCAAGCCAACTTGGTTTGGTTGTAATGTTGCTAATGTTTGGGGAGAAGTTGAGATGGGATTTAGTAACTGCAACTGCTCTAATCGTTGCTATGATTCATCCAACTGGATTGATTTACTTGACAACACTAATAATCGCTCAATTAATTGTTTCAAAAGGTCACAACTTCACTTTTTCAGACTCTGTTCAATCCATTATCCTAGCAATATCAATTCTGTTAGTATTGTTCACTCTAGCCCCGGCATTTGATGGCAAAGGAGTATTCGCAGAATACGGCTGGCAAGGTGGGTCGCCAATGCTGATCTATTCAGGATTACTAATACCATTGGGGATATGGGCAGCATGGACTATGAGGAGCGATAGTAAAGCAATGATTCTGGCACTTTGGTTTGGAATCAATTGGTCACTATCTGCAATACATCTTTTCGATGGATTGACAGGTGTTGCTATTCTATCGATGCTATCATATGCACTATATTCAATGAGTATGCATGCATTCCATATTCCACTTGCAGCATTGGTTGGAATGCGCTTGTCGAAGATAGAAGGTGGAGTCTCTTCCGATGGTGGAAGAGCTGTTATGATTGCAACATTACTACTGTGTGGTATCGCTCACAGTGCGCTGACAGAATTGTCTAGACATGATGAATTGCATGCGGTATCCAAAGGTGATGAAGCGTTATTCAGCGCATTGGAAAATCTTCCAGAAGATTCGATTGTGTACGCCGAAAATGAACACTGGGGGCACATCTATTCTTTACCAGAACACATTGGAATCACTACTGTTCCAACACTTGGAATACTGAAACAAGAACACTCTATTCAAAATGCAGCAACAACTGCAATCATTAGAGATAATATTGTCAAATTACAAGAATTAGGAATCACCCATGCAATTGCATCTCCAAAGGGAGTCATGATGCAATATATCCAAGCATCGATCCATTGGGAAAAAATGTGGGAGAGCGGAGGTTCTGCACTTTATGTTCTTCAAGACGACATGATGGCATCCCAATTCTTACCTGTTGAAGGAGACAATATGCGGCAAGATCCATGGTCTAGTTTACGAGAAAGAGACCCATTCAATCTAGGCGATGAGAAATTGTACCTCACTGAAGGCAAGCATGGTTTCGCTGTAAACGAAAGTATGGCGTATGAAATTTGTATAATGACTGAATTCGTAGGAGAGGTTACAGCACTCATAAACTCGAAAGAAATCAGTGGTTCTGGCTGGTACAATACCTGTGTTTATGCCGGAGACGGTGGCTTTGAAATCGAAATTATTAGCGAACCCAAATTCTGGATTAATCCGCTGGGAGCTTCAGGAAGAGGGGATGCTTTGTTCGATGAAACCGGTATTCGAGTTCACTGGATAGAAGTCATCACTCTGGTATAATTTGAAGGGAAAGACAATACAAGTACCACACACACGACTGCACGTGACAAATCTGTTCATCATGTTGCCTACTCTTGATGAAGAGGGGGCTTTGCCCGACATCTATTCTCGAATTCCGCTTCAAGAACTGAAAAGAAAAGGGTACAACAGCAGGGTTGTTGTTGTAGATGGTGGCTCTAGTGATAACACCACACATCTCGCGAAAGAACTCGGTTGTGAAGTTATTGAGCAATGGGGGCATGGAAAAGGCGCAGGTATGCGCCAGGGATTCAAAAAGTTCCTAGAAACAGGTGATGAAAAGTTGGTAATGCTAGATTGCGATGGAACTTACCATCCAGAAGAGATTACAAAAATGGTCGAAGCGATTCCAAAAGGGGGGATTGCTATCGGCGATCGATTGCATGGAGATCTGGAATCAGATGCTATGACCACCACAAATTGGATTGGAAATCAATTACTAACATGGCTCGCAGTAGCACTTCATGGAAAAGCAATCAACGACTTGTGTTCAGGGTATTGGGCATTCTCAAGAGAGGCTATTGAGAGTCTACAACTCAATAGTATGCGGTTTGAAATCGAGGCGGAGATGTATACTTCGTGTGCTTATCAGGACATACCAATTTCCCATGTTCCAATCACATATTCGAAGAGAATTGGAGAGGCTAAACTAGGAAGCATCAAAGATGGAACCTCGATAGCAAGGAAACTCATCATAAGGAGAATCTTCCCCACACCACACGAGGAGAAGCGATGAGCCGTTACAGTGTGGCAATTTTGGGAGCGAGTGGCCTAGTTGGCCAACGACTCCAAGAATTACTTCACGACCATCCTTTTTTCAAAGTGGCTGCAATTGCAGGATCTCCAAATTCTGTAGGGCTAATGCATGAAGAAATAGAATGGAGACTCGATTCTATCAGACCTCATTATGACATTCTAATTTGCTCAATGAGTGACATACCTGACGTCGACATTGCATTCTCTGCTTTACCAAACAATGTTGCAGAAGTTGTCGAGCCGTCCCTCGTTGCTAGAGGAATTCACGTTTTCTCAAATGCGAGTTCATTTAGAAGAATTGCAGGCATCCCTCTTGTTATTCCAGAAGTTAATCCAGAGGACATGAAGTCGTATTATGGCCATGCGTGCGCAACAAATTGCACGGTAGTCCCAGTAGTAACTCCGATTATTGGGCTGAAGGAGTTAGGATTAGTATCTGTTACAATTCATACGCGCCAGGCGTTGTCTGGCGCTGGTTGGAGATTGCTCTATGATGAGGAAGCATTAGCTGGTAATTTGAATCCAATGATACCGGGTGAAGAAGAAAAACTGATTGCTGAACTAAAGTATCTTCTTGGAATGGATATACCTGTTATCGCCTCTTGCAATCGAGTCCCGGAAAAGGATGGACATTTTGTTTCATGTGGCGTTGAGGTGAGTAGAGAAACTACTGTCGAGGAAGTCCGGAGTTTGATGAATATACCAACACTTGAATTGCCATCATCCCCTGAAGTTGTCAATAATATCGTGGCAGATTCACCAAATAGGGAAGAGCACCTTTGGGTTGGAAATGGAATGACTACCACCGTAGGAAATATCCGAGTCGATGGCAACATCATTCGGTTTGATGCGCTTTCTCACAATACAGTACGAGGCGCTGCTGGTGGAGTCATTCTTTTGGCAGAATTTGCAGTCCAAGAATCCTACATCACCAAATAGTCAACCTATACTCGCTAGTTTGGTGGTCGCATGGGTGTCACAGCAATGATTCCGAACATGACCTTTCAGCAATTGAAAGATGAAGCCAATTCCAGATGGCAGGAAATTTGGGATGGTAGCGCTGCTAGGCTCGAAATCATGCTACTCTGTCCTCGTAAAGAAAGGAAGTTACTGGAACTTCACGGAGATATGATCGACCATGGCCAACCAGTAATGGGCATATTCCATCGTCCAAGGGCTGAGGCTGAACTCATTAGCGACCAAGGGTTTGACCCGAGGTCGGCGTCTTTCCAATTCGTCAACATATCAAATGCAGACATGGGGCCATGGATGCAGCAACTTGTAACTCAAGAAGGCTGGTTGCGCAGTACGGTGGAAATAGCCCCCGTGCCATTTAGCCTCGATATCCCCAATCAGAGGCCGTTTGAAAAGCACTCAATACTGTGTTTTAGACATCCAAGTTTACCACCGCTAGGAAAATATTTCTTGCCATACCCAATTCACGCATTAATCGGTAAAGCATTCGTTTCGCTACCACGTAGGCAGGCTGCAGAACTCGCAAGACAGCAAGCCGAAATCTTAGGTGTTGGCCTTGCCAAGCCGGAGCCAGAAATTGTAGAAGTTCCAGTGGTAGAAGCAAGACCTACTGAGGATTCACCTGAGGAAACTGAAGACTCAACTTCGGTTTTGGAAGAGGCTTTCATCACGGAGATGATTCCAGAAGAAGTTACACAAGTTGCTCTACCTAAGACAGAGGAAGTCGAGCAAGTTTCACTCCCCGGTGCAGAGGAAGTTGAACCACCTAAGACGAATGAGCCGGTTGATGGAAGCGTTCCTCTACCAACCGGTGTTCCTGAAATCGACAATACTCTTCCAATCGAAAGAGAATTCCGCGCCTTGATTCAAGAATTATTGGATTCGGGAGTGGACCCGTCAGAAATGATGACAGATTCACGCTTAGAAGAAATTACAGAAAGGGCATTGGCTCAAAATTTCGAAACATGGCCAGTATTCATGCAGATGGTTAGTTGAATGCGAGGGTTCAAGGACAAGTGAGGATTGGGATTACTATGGCATTCTGTGTTAACTGCGGACAAATGCAAGCGGATGGCACAAAATTCTGCAGATTCTGTGGTGGCCAACAACCCGGTGACCAGTTAATTGTAAGGTTGAGAATGGAAGCAGAAGCTATTCGTTACCAGATGCAACAAGTACAGGCGCAACAAATGCAGCGTATGAATTACGGTCAACAGCAAAACCAGCAACGTTGGTGATTGGATTGAAGCTTCGCCATCTGGCGATTTCGTTGTCAAAACTACCACCTCATCCATGCAATAGCGTAGAATTAGAGCAATACCAAACCGAGGGCGACCTCGCTGCACTTTGGTTGGCACAAATCGATGCTCACGACGGACTGGAGGGAAAAACCGTTCTAGACTTGGGAGCAGGTAACGGAATTCTTGGTCACGGAGCACAACTTTTGGGTGCTGATGTCACCTTTGTCGAATGTGACAAGGATGCTGCTGCACTTTGTGAAGAACTAGGCCCTACTATCTTAGGAAGGGTTGGAGAAATTGATCTACCTGAAGTTGATTTAGTAATTTCAAACCCACCTTGGGGAGTTCAAAGCCATGGCGCTGACCGTGCTTTCATCGACGCCTCTCTGAGTTGCGCGCCGGTGGTTCATATGATGCATAGCGCCGCTGCAACACACTTGCCCGAAGGAGAAATTATTCTCCAAGGCGAATTCAGAATGCCTGCTACATACCAACATCACAATACGAGAATGGGTGTAACTCAGATCAAATGTTGGCGTTTTACTCGATGAGAGGGGTTCAAAAGTAAACAGCCCCCGCCTCAACTATCCCCTTCCCATCACCCGTAGGGTGACTTCCCAAAACATGAGCGTGAAATTATGACGACAATCGTCACCCCAGGAACAGTAGTTGCATCTGCAGATAAGAAAAGCCCAGGCAAGGGTACAGCCGAAGAAAATGGCAACCTAATCGCCCTTTTGACAGGAGTTGTCAGCGAAATTGACGGAGTCGTAAGTGTCCATACATACAACGAAATGTTGCGTGTTGAAGCCGGCGACACCGTGATTGGTGAAGTTGTAAAACTCAATGAAAAGTCTGGAGAAATCAGAATCATTAGCGTCGAAGGAAAGCCAAATCGTTCTATCATGGCTGACCAAGAATACGCTCAATTCCACGTAACAAAAATCACTGACAGATTCCTACACAACACAGCAGACGGACTTCGTCGACGTGACATTGTAAGAGCAAAGGTAACCGAGGCGGGAAATGTCATCCGCATCGACATGCGCGAAGACGATGATTGCGGTGTACTATGGGCACTATGCCCATCATGTGGAGACACATATGAGGCAGAGCAAAACGGTGATTGGAACGTTGTCTGTAGAACAAATGGAGAACGCTCATTCCGTGCTCTTGCTGATGATTTTGGTGGAGAAGCCGGAAAGGCTGCACTAAATGGCGCAGGCAAGCGCTGGAGCGGAGAGGCTGAAGCTCTGTTTGCAAAAGGAAGTGCTGGACGTGCAACATACATAGCCGAAGATATTCGTGAGGATGGCCGTGAACGCACATACTTCAGATTCGAAGGCGAAGGCGGTCAAGGCGGCGGTCGTGGCCGAAGACAAAAAGCAGCACCAGGATGCAGATTATTCGTTGGTGGTCTTTCAAGAGATGTTGAAGAAGATGATGTTCGTGCAATGTTCAAGAAGCATGGCAAGGTAACAGATTTCGCATTGATGCGTGATGATGCTGGAAATCTACGTGGATTCGGTTTCATTACTTTCGAATCCAAAGAGATGGCTGATGCAGCGATCGCAGATCTCAATGGTCAGAAAATTAAGGGCCGAAGAATCGGTGTTAGAGATGCAGATGCTCCAAGAGAGGAGAAGCCTAAGAAGGCTCGACCACAAGGTGCTAGACTGTATGTAGGAAACCTGCCATTCAAAGCAAGTGAAGATGACTTGTCTGCTCTTTTCAGCAACCATTGTGACAAGGTTCACGTTCAATGGGCGACCGATAAATCTGGCCGCAAGAAGGCTTTCGCATTCGTAACAATCCAGCCTGAATCGAAGGGTGATGCAGTAGTTAGCGAACTCAATGGGACCGATTTTATGGGCCGCAACATCAAGGTTGACCTCTCAAAACCTCAGAACCGTGACAAGAGAGGCGATTCTGGCGGAAAGCCCGGTGGGAAATCATCACGTGAATTACGTGCCCTTGCAGAAGAGGAAGAAGACGCAAAGAAGAAGCGTCGACGACCTAAAAAGGATTGAGGTGAGAATATGAGTGAGCCCCAGGATGCCTCCTGGCTCATCATAGACGGCTACGAAGACGAGCCTGCGGCATTCGGTGTACCACCATATGTTGGATTCCACATCAGATACATTTGTGGCGTTCTTGAACAGAAAGGAATACCATACGAATACTGTCCAATCGATTCATATCGAATCAATCCACCTTCACTAGAAAACCGTCTAGGTGTTGTTGTTCTTGCAGGAGCAATCGTTCCCGGTAAATATCTCAGAGGCACTCCAATTTCTCTGCGGGAAACAAAAGAAATAATCTCAGGCACATCTGGAGAGACTCCCATTTTGTGTGGAGGTTGGGCGATTAGAGGTTGGAGGCACCAAGGTTGGAGTCCACTAAGACGTAACCTATTCTTGGCATTACAAGATACAGACGCAACACTTTCACATTTCTTAGCAAACAACGAGTGGAAACATAAGCGAAGAACCGCAGAGGAATGGACTGCTTGGGCACATTCTGGAGCTCGCTCAAAGGCTGTATACGACAACCCTGATTTGGAAGGACCTCTGACATACGAAGTCGAAGTATACCAAGGGTGCGTTCGTTACAAACGTGGATGTAAATTCTGTATTGAACCCAAGAAGGGAGTACCAATTTGGCGTAGTCCTGAAGATATCATCGAAGAAGTATCAATCGCTCATGACATGGGAGTCCAACACGTCCGTCTAGGCGGCATGACTGACACTTACACCTACATGGCAGAAGGAGTCGTCGAGATGGAGTACCCTCGACCAAATCCCGAACCAATAGCCAAATTGCTTCATGGACTGAGAGAGGATGAAAGGCTTGGTATCTTGCATACAGATAATGGAAACCCTTCGATTATAGCAGAACATTTAGAAGAATCTGAAGAGATTACGAAAACGCTTGTTGGAACACTTTCTGATGGCGCAGTACTATCATTTGGACTTGAGTCTGCCGATCCAAATGTTCACGAAGCGAACTGGTTGAACTGTGACTCTAAACAACTCAAATCCGCTATCGCCCTGATTAACAAACATGGAAGAGCACGAGGGAAGAGGGGGCTTCCAAAACTGCTTCCTGGGTTGAATTTTATCGCCGGTCTAAACGGCGAAACAAGCAGCACATACGATCTCAATCTCAAACTTCTCAACGAATTGAAAGAGGAAGGAAATATGATTCGTAGGGTAAACATTCGCCAAGTTGAAGGCCAAGGTTTCCAGGAAATAGATGACAAAGAT
>Ga0208277_1001377_pt1 | contig 14118 bp, 11 predicted proteins | sample ETNtaG_5_FD_185782 | JGI IMG/M metagenome (GOLD analysis project Ga0208277, IMG submission 185782) | Marine microbial and viral communities from oxygen minimum zone, Eastern Pacific Ocean - ETNP201406SV205 (SPAdes) (version 2) | ecosystem: Environmental > Aquatic > Marine > Oceanic ...
ATAGAGTATATCGGTACTTCTTACAAAGGTTGGCAAAAACAAAAAAAAACTAACCTGACAATTCAAGAAAAGATTGAAGAATCATTATCTATGGTTGCAAATGAAAGTGTAAAAACTATTTGCTCAGGTAGAACTGACTCGGGAGTTCACGCTTCGATGCAAGTTATTCATTTCGAGACTTCAGCAAATAGAATGAATAAAGCATGGTTGGCAGGATGTAATTCAATCCTTCCTAGAGATATAAGCATAAACTGGATTAAAAAAGTTCCTTCAGATTTTCATTCCAGATTTTCAGCAACTAAAAGAACTTATAGATATCATATTCTCAACGGCAATAAACAATCTGTTTTAAATAGAGACTTTACTTCTTTGATAAGAGCTCCCCTTAATATAAATTTGATGCAAAAAGCTTCAAATCATCTTATTGGTGAAAAAGATTTTTCCTCTTTTAGAGGATCAGGCTGCCAATCAAAAAGCCCCAATAGAAATGTTTTCGAAGTTAAGCTCAAGAAGAGCAAAAATATTGTATCTGTAGAAATATCTGCCAATGCTTTCCTATTGAATATGGTAAGAATTATTGTTGGCACATTGATAGAAGTCGGTTTAGAAATAATTTCACCTGAATCAATGAAAGATATTTTAGAAGCAAGAGACAGAACTCAAGCAGGTAAGACTGCAGAGGCAAAGGGTTTGTTTTATTTAGGACCAGAATATGACCCTTCATTTAAAATATACAAGCCAAAATATAACAATCAATTAACACTGAAGAGTTGATGAAACTATTTATTAAGATTTGCGGAGTAACAAATGATCAGGACTTAAAAGAGCTGATTAAATTGGATATAAACGCCATAGGCTTTAATAGAGATAAAGATAGTCCGAGGTATGTTTCTTTTAAATTTTTAGAATCTTCAGGAAGACATTTTGATGAAAAAATTTCTCCCGTCATCGTATTTGTAAACGAATCCAGAGAAGGGATAAAAAAAGCTATAAGTTATTTTAATAACCCTATTCTTCAATTTCATGGAGATGAGAGTCAGGACTTTTGTTCTTCTTTTAATCTACCTTACATAAAAGCTATTTCAATGAATGAGAAAGACTTTCGAAATAAAATAATAGAATTCGGTGATGCATTTGCAATTCTTTTAGATTCCGGAGGGCAAAAAATAAGAGGAGGTACTGGGAAAACTTTTGATTGGAAGCTTATACCCAAAGAAATAAAAAATAATTTAATAATTGCAGGCGGGTTAAATTCCAATAATATATCGTCTTTAATTAGGAGTTATAAGCCTTACGGCGTTGATCTTGCTTCTGGAGTAGAATCTAAACCAGGAAAAAAAGACGTAGCAGAGATAAAACATTTTTTAAAAATTGTAGATGAAATATAAAAACTTAAATAACTATGCATTTCCCGATAAAGAAGGAAGATTTGGAGAATTTGGAGGCAAATATGTCTCGGAAACTCTTATTACAGCTCTTGAAGAGTTAGAAAAAGTTTACGCTAAAGTTAAAAAAGATAAATCCTTCCAAGAAGAAGTAATAAAAGATTTAAACGATTTTGTTGGTAGGCCATCACCCTTATATTTTGCTGAAAGATGGACTAAAAAACTTGGTGGAGCAAAAATTTATTTGAAAAGAGAAGATTTGAATCATACTGGAGCTCATAAAATAAATAATACCGTTGGTCAGGTTTTACTTGCAAAAAAAATGGGTAAAAAAAGAGTCATTGCTGAAACTGGCGCAGGTCAACATGGAGTTGCAACTGCAACTGTCGCAGCTAGGCATGGACTGGAATGTATTGTTTTCATGGGCGAAGAAGATATTGAAAGGCAAGCACTCAACGTATATAGAATGAAGCTATTAGGCGCAGAAGTATGTTCTGTAGATTCTGGAACAAAAACTCTTAAAGACGCTATGAATGAAGCAATGAGAGACTGGGTTACTAATGTTGAGGATACCCATTACATTATTGGTAGTGTGGCAGGACCTCACCCATATCCTGAAATTGTCAGAGATTTTAATTCTATTGTCGGAAAAGAACTTAAGATTCAATCAAAAAAAGAGTTTGGTAAATATCCTGACATCATTGTTGCATGCGTTGGAGGCGGATCAAATGCAATGGGTATTTTCCATCCCTTTATTAAAGAAACAAAAACCAAGTTAGTTGGCGTTGAAGCAGGAGGTTCTGGAGTGAAATCAGGCAAACATGCTGCGCCATTAAGTGATGGCAAGGTAGGAGTATTGCACGGAATGAAAACTTATCTAATGCAAGACAAAAACGGTCAGATTTTATCAACACATTCGGTTTCAGCGGGCTTAGATTATCCGGGAGTTGGTCCTGAACATGCTTATTTGAGAGATATTGGAAGAGTTGAGTATCAAAGCGCAACCGATCAGCAGGCATTAAAAAGTTTCCATGATTTAACTAAAACGGAAGGAATCATGCCCGCATTAGAAACTTCTCATGCTTTAGCCTATGTAAACAAAATTGCACCTAAACTTAGCAAGTCTAAGACAATAGTCATCAATCTATCTGGAAGAGGGGATAAAGATATGTTTACAGTTGCTAAAGAAGATGGATTGACCTTGTGACGCGTTTAGAAAAAGTCTTCAATCAAAAAGAAACTAAAAATAAAGTTTTAGTAACTTACACGGTTGCTGGAGATCCTAATTTAGAGATCTCAAAAAGAATTCTCAATGATTTAATTGCTTCAGGGGCAGATATTTTAGAAATTGGAGTGCCTTTTTCCGATCCAATGTCAGAAGGACCTGTTATTCAGAAAGCGCATGAAAGGGCGCTTAAAAAAAATATTGAATTTAAAGATATTTTAAATCTCTGCAAACAAATCAGAATTAAAAATAAAAACGTACCTATTGTTCTAATGGGTTATATGAACTCATTTCTATCACTCAAAAATAAATTGGCAAAAGAATTAAACCAAGCCGGCGTAGATGGTGTGATAGTTGTAGACTTGCCCTACGATGAAAGCAAATCCTTTTTTAATAACCTAAAAAAAGAAAACATTGATCTCATAAGGTTAATTTCTCCAACAACAGATTCCAAAAGGTTGAAAAGAATGCTTGCTTCTTCATCTGGATATTTGTACTACGTTTCATTGAAAGGAATCACCGGAGCTGAGTTAAAAAACTTCAATGAAGTAAAAAATAAAGTAAAAAAGATTAAGTCACTAACAAATCTTCCAGTTGTGGTTGGATTTGGTATTAAAGATGCATCAACAGCAAAAAAGATGGCATCTTTTTCAGATGGCATAGTAGTTGGGACAAAAATCATTGACTTCATAGAAAAAAAATCTACCCCAAAAATCTCAAACTTCACTAAATCGCTAAAAAAAGCTATAAATTAGTATGGTAAAAAGTTGGTTTAACAAGATCCTACCTTCTCTTGGAAAACAGCACAAAGAAGAGAAAAAAAGTCCAGTTCCTCAAGGGCTTTGGCAGACTTGCGCAAATTGTAAAGAAATTCTCTATGGACCTGATCTTGAGGCAAATATGTATGTCTGCCCAAATTGTGATCATCATATAAGAATAGGCGCCAGACATAGAATTTCTTACTTAATTGATCATGGCGAATATGAAGAAATCTCATCTGAACTGAAAACAAAGGATTGGCTTTCGTTCACAGACACAAAGAAATACAAAGAAAGGTTGAATGATGCAAAGACAAATATTGATGAAACCGAAGCTTTAATTTCTGTTCATGGAAAACTCAACGATAAAGACGTAGTACTGTCGGTATTTGAATTTAGATTTTTGGGAGGCTCAATGGGTTCGGTAGTCGGTCAAAAATTCGTCGATGCAGTTGAATTTGCTATTGAGAAATCTTGCCCTTTCATATGTGTAGCAACCAGTGGGGGAGCAAGGATGCAAGAATCTTTATTTTCTTTATTTCAAATGTCCAGAACAAGTGCTGCACTAAACAAATTAAAAAGTAAGAAGCTTCCATTTATTTCAGTATTGACTGATCCAATATATGGAGGAGTTGCAGCAAGTTTAGCGATGCTTGGGGACATAAATATTGCTGAACCAAAAGCACAAGTAGGCTTTGCTGGACCAAGAGTTATTGAAGATACTGTTAGAGTTAAGCTACCGGAGGGCTTTCAAAGAAGTGAGTTTCTTTTGAAACATGGAATGATAGATATGATTGTTCAAAGATCTCAGATGAAAGATAAGATTTCAGGCTTAATATCTAAATTACACATTACCGGTTAATTCATTGCCTGAAAAGTTATCGAAATGGATTGAAGAAAATCTTCTTATTCAAAGTTACAAGAAAAAGAGTTTAGAAGGATATAAAGAAGTTCTTAATTCTTTGAATTTAAAAAAACCTAAAGAAATTATTCTAATTGGCGGTACCAATGGAAAAGGATCGCTTTCAGAGTTAATTACCAAACTTGCGGTAAAAGGGAATGTTTCAGTTGGAACCTTCACTTCTCCTCATCTTTTAAATTTTAGTGAACGCATCAGAGTTGATGATAAAGAAATATCAGATGAAAAACTTTTAGCCGCTTTGAAGAGATTTAATCGATACAAAGAAAGTCATAATTTAAATTTCTATCAAATAATTTCTTTAGCAGCCCTATATCACTTTAATAAATCGGATCTAGATCTTTGGATTTTGGAGATTGGCATGGGGGGAAGATTGGATCCAATGAATTCTATTGAACCCGATATATCTGTGATTACTAAAGTAGCCTTAGATCACCAAGAATATCTTGGAGAAACGATAGAAGAAATTGCAGTTGAGAAGGTTGAAATTGCAAGACCTGAAAAACCTTTAATATTTGGTTCTGAACATGTACCAAATGCAATCATTGAAAAAGCTTCAAAAATTAATTCTTTTTTAATTTTTCCTGAAAAAAAAAGTTCTTCTTTTAATGAATTTTCTAAAAAAAGAACTATTTCCAGAGAAGTGCATTTTTGCCTAAATGAAGTTTCAAAGAATAGTATCTTTGATTTTTCTTCTGAAATTACAAATAAATTCTTAGATAATTTTAAGATTTGTGGCAGGTTGACTTCGTTTGATAATTTTCTTGTAGACTCAGCTCATAACGAAGATTCAGTAAGAAACTTAATAAAATACCTTGATTCAAATTTTGAAGATAAAAAAATAAATTTGTTTTTTGCTTGTTCAGAAAATAAAGACCCAGCAAAACTATTAAAGCCTTTTGAGGGTATAGTTGATAAAATATATTTGGGAGACAATATTCATAAAAGACTTATGCCATCGGAAAAAGTTTTATCAAAAACAAGAACTCTAAAATTCAATTTTACTGTCAAAGATTCAATAAAAAGCCTCTATTCAATTGCAAAAGATACAAGCAAAAATGAACTCAATTTGTTTATTGGCTCTTTTTACTTTTCTGGGGAATTTTTTAAATTCTTGTTAGAAATAAGAAACCTTCCTATTTCCATACCTAGTTTGAAAGAAATCACGTAATGGATTTTCTTTTATACCTCAATACTTTTGATTTTTTTATATTACTAATTTTTTTTAGTTCGGTTTTGATAGGTATTTCAAGAGGTTTATATATTGAAATAATTTCAAATGCTATTTGGATAAGCGCTATTTTCATTGCATGGTTTTTCCGTTATTACCCTATGGAGATCTTTGATAATTTCACAAATGATAAAGAAATAAAAAGTATTTTTAGTTTTTTATCAATTTTTATAGTTTTACTAATTATTTTTAGAATTACCGGAAAAGCCATTATGAAAGGGATGAATTCAATGCAAAAAGGTTTTTTAGATAGAATTTTTGGTGGCTTCTTTGGAGGCTTTAGAGGCTCTTTAATAATAATTGTAATGTTTTTGGTTGGAGACACGTATATAATGCGACAACCATGGTGGAAGGATAGTTATATGTCTGACTATATTTTAACTGGCGCAGACCATCTAGGCTCTTTCGTAGGTAAATTACCTTACAAAGAAATCAATTCTGAAGATTTAGATTTAGAACAAAACCCTTTTAATTAAAATACGCAAAATGTGTGGTGTTGTCGGCATAGTTTCTAAAGAGGATGCTGCTCCTGCTTTATATGAAGCTCTTACGGTGATCCAGCATAGGGGTCAAGACGCTGCTGGAATTGCAACAAATGAAGGGGAAAAATTTCATATTAGAAAACAATTAGGCCTTGTTAGAGAAGTCTTCAGACAGCAACACATAGTTTCTCTGAAAGGAAAAATTGGCATTGGACATGTAAGGTATCCAACTGCAGGTGGGCAAAATAGAGAGCTTGCTCAACCAATGTACTCAAACTCTCCTTTTGGAATTAGTATTTCTCATAATGGTAATCTTGTTAATACAAAAGAGCTTACCCAAGAACTAATCTTTGAAGATCTTAGACACATTAACACCAATTCGGATTCTGAAATTATTCTTAATGTTTTTGCTCACGAACTTTACAAAGTTAACTTTCCTGGTACAAAACCATCAGCCAAAGAAATATTTGAAGCAGTCTCTAGGACTCACCAGAGGCTTAAAGGCGCTTATTCAGTTGTAATTATGATTTGCGGGGTTGGAATAGTTGGTTTTAGAGATCCAAACGGAATTAGACCATTGATCTTAGGAAAAAAAGATAATGATTTAATTGGCTCTGATTATATGATTGCTTCTGAAAGTCCAGCCTTAGAAACTCTAAACTTTGAAGTAGTTGGCGATGTAGATCCTGGAGAAGCAGTTTTTATATCTTTAGAGGGAGAAGTTGAAAGAAAAGTATGTTTTGATAATCCCTCTCATTCTCCATGTATTTTTGAATATGTTTACTTGGCAAGACCTGACGCTGTTATAGACAAAATATCTGTAATGAAATCTCGCCTTAGAATGGGTCAATATTTGGGTAAGAAAATTCTTTCTATGCATCCTGATCATGACATAGATGCAGTGATACCCATTCCAGAAAGTAGTACTACATCAGCAATTGAAGTTGCAAAAACATTGGGTGTCAGCTATCGAGAAGGTTTTGTAAAAAATAGATACATTGGAAGAACTTTCATCATGCCCAAACAAGAAATGAGAAGTAAATCTGTAAGAAGAAAGTTAAATCCTGTGTCATATGAATTTAAGGGAAAAAACATTCTTTTAATTGATGATTCAATAGTAAGAGGCACAACAAGTAAACAGATAGTTGAAATGGTAAGAAAGGTAGGTGCAAAAAAAGTATATTTTGCTTCTGCAGCCCCTCCTGTGAGATTTCAAAATGTTTATGGAATCGATATGGCGGCAACTACAGAATTAATTGCCCACCAAAGAGACGAAAGTCAGATTGCAGATTTCATCGGAGCAGACTGGCTTGTATATCAAGATTTACCTGATTTGATTTCTGCTGCTCAAGAAGGAAATCCTGAAATGAAAAATTTTGAAACTTCTATTTTTGATGGAAATTATATATGTGGCTCTGTGACAGAGGAATATTTAATGAATCTTGAGGTGGACAGAAAAGACTCTAATAAATTACCAACTAAAGGCTTAATTAATTAGTTTCTATTGTTACTGAAGGCAAAACCGCATTTTCAGCTGCATTTTTATAAGATTCAATTTCATTAAAATTCATATATCTAAAAATCTCTGAAGACATTGTATTTATATCTTTCATAAAATTATTATATTCTGCAACAGAAGGTAGTTTGCCAAGAATAGAAGAAATTGCAGCTAATTCTGCTGATGCAAGAAAGACGTCTGCTCCATCTCCAAGTCGGTTTGGAAAATTTCTTGTTGAGGTAGAAACGACTGTTGAATTTGGTTCAACTCTTGCCTGATTTCCCATGCATAAAGAGCAACCTGGAACTTCAGTTCTAACATCAGCATTTTTATATATTTCATAAAAGCCTTCCTCTTCCAATTGAAATTTATCCATTCTAGTTGGTGGAGAAATCCATAGTCTTGTGGGTAAAGGAGAAGACACATTTTTAAGAAGCTTTCCAGCTGCTCGAAAATGACCAATATTTGTCATACATGATCCAATAAAAACTTCATCTATATTTACTTCTCCAATTTCAGAAAGAGTTTTAATATCGTCAGGGTCATTAGGACATGCAAGCAGGGGTTCTTTGATTTCATTGAGGTCTATTTCTATAGTAGCGGCATATTTTGCGTTTGAATCAGGTTTCAACAGAACAGGATTTTCAATCCAGCTTTCCATTTTTTGAGCTCTACGCTCAAGAGTTCTTGGATCTCCATAACCTTCTGAAATCAACCATCTCAAGAGGACAATATTTGATTTTAAATATTCTAAAATAGGCTCCTCATCTAAAAGCACAGTGCAACCTGAAGCTGACCTTTCTGCAGATGCATCTGAAAGCTCAAAAGCTTGTTCAATTTTTAAATTAGACAAGCCTTCTATTTCTAAACACCTTCCAGAAAAAATATTTTTCTTATTTTCTTTTTCTACTGTAAGTAAACCTTTCTGGATAGCTGCATAAGGGATTGCATTTACCAAGTCCCTCAAAGTAATACCTGGCTGCATCTCTCCAGAAAACCTAACCAACACAGATTCAGGCATGTCTAAAGGTATTACTCCCAAAGCAGCACCAAATGCGACTAATCCTGATCCTGCAGGGAAACTTATTCCTATCGGAAATCTGGTATGAGAGTCCCCACCAGTCCCTACAGTGTCTGGTAAAAGCATTCTATTCAACCAAGAATGAATAATTCCATCTCCTGGCTTAAGAGCAACTCCTCCTCTTGTTCTTATAAATTCAGGGAGTGTGTGTTGAGTTTCTATATCAACAGGTTTTGGATAAGCAACAGTATGACAAAAAGACTGCATCACTAAATCTGAAGTAAAGCCAAGGCAGGCTAGTTCTTTTAGTTCATCCCTAGTCATTGGCCCAGTTGTGTCTTGAGACCCTACGGTTGTCATTATGGGTTCACAGTATGTTCCTGGTCGAATACCTTTCACTCCACAAGCTTTTCCAACCATTTTTTGAGCTAAAGTAAAACCTTCATCAGAATCATCATCCACTCCAGGTCTGACGAAGACTTCAGAAGGGGCCAAGTTCAAATACTCCCTTGATTTATCAGTAAGGCTTCTGCCAATGATTAAAGGTATTCTTCCACCAGCTCGAACTTCATCAAGAAAAGTTTTTGATTTAAGACTGAATTTAGTAATTAGTTTCCCTTTTTCATCTTTTATTTCTCCCTTAGCAGGAAAAATAGAAATAATATCTCCCATATTGAGGTTTTCTACATCTGCCTCAAAAACTAAAGTTCCTGAATCCTCCATTGTATTGAAGAATATAGGAGCAACTTTTTCTCCAATACAAATTCCTCCTGTTTTTTTATTTGGAATATAAGGAATATCTTCACCAATGTGCCAAAGAACAGAATTAGTTGCAGATTTTCTTGACGAGCCCGTACCCATAACATCACCAACCAAAGTGACAGGCAAACCCTTTTCTTTAAGAGCTTCAATTTCTTTTAAAGGCTCCTTTGATAAACCCTTTCTTGGCATTTTGTACATGGATAAAGCATGAAGAGGGATATCAGGTCTAGACCAAGCATCTGGAGCAGGAGACAAGTCATCAGTATTTGTTTCTCCAGGCACCTTAAAAATAATGGTATCTATCTTTTGCGGTACTTCAGGTTTTGATAAGAACCATTCAGCTTCTGCCCAAGAATTTAAAATTTTAGCGGCATTCTCTGAAGATTTAGATTTTTCTGCAATATCATTGAATGCATCGAATACTAAAAGAGTATTTGATAATGCTTTTACAGCTTCTTCTCCACACTCAGGATCATCTATCAATGACATTAGAGGCTCTACATTGTAGCCTCCAAGCATGGTACCTAAGTAAAACGTAGCCTCTTTTGGAGAGATTAATTCACAAGAGATTTTTTTATTAGCGATATCTGAGAGAAATGCTGCTTTCACATATGCAGCATCATCGACACCTGCAGGAACTCTTTCAGTCAAAAGCTCCAAAAGGTTTTTATCATTTTTTGAAGCATTTTTAATAAGCTCTATCAAGCCAGAAGTTTGCTCAGCATCAAGTGGTAAAGGGGGTATACCCTGACTATCTCTTTCCTTGACTGAATTTAAATAATCCTCAAGCATCTCATCTCCAAAAAAAATCTATTATATCATGATGAGTCAAGAATCTAATTTTGAAAATTATTGATAGAATATAGTTAATGGCTAACAGAACTAGAACTCCTTGTGTAGGTATTTGCTCAACCACATATGGCGATGATGTTTGCAGAGGATGCAAAAGATTCTCCTTTGAAGTAATTAATTGGAACGCTTTTAAACCAGAAGAAAGGGAATCCGTTTGGAAGAGATTAGAAAAGCTCAAGACACAAATTATGGCTTCCAGATTAAAGGTTTTAGATTCCAAAAAGCTTGAGGAATCAATAAAACATTTCCAATTGAAAATTAAAGACGATTTGAATGATTTATCGAAGGCCTTTGAAGTAATAAAACAAGTTAGCGAAAGCTTTAATAATCTTGATGAATTTGGTATCGATGTGTTTGAAAAAAATAAATCACTAACTTTTCTAAAAGAAGAGATAGAAAACGAACTCTATACTTTATCAAAGGCTCATTATGAAAAATATTTCATCGAACCGCTTAATAGAAATAAGTCTATGTAATTTCACTTGAGTGAAGACTGATCTCTTCTCCTATTAGACTAATAAACCAGTATTTTTTATCCCAATCACCTAGGACAATTCTTTGACCAAAGGCTTCATTATGAACTTTAGGGCGGTGCACATGCCCATGAATCAATATCTCAACTTTATTCTTTCGAGAAATTTTTTCTACCTCCAATTTATTTACATCCATTAAATAGTCCTCTTTTTTTGAATTTTTCATTGCACTTTCCTTACGAAGGTTTTTTGCAATTTCTTCTCTATCTCTTAGATCTTTTGAAAGGAATTCTTTTTGCCATTTTTCATTTCTAACTTTCACTTTAAAATTTTGATATTCCAAATCATCTGTACAAAAAATATCTCCATGAGACAGCATAATTTTTTTTCCTTCTTTATTTAATATCAATGGATCTGAGATTAACTTAGCGCCACATTTCTCTGCAAATTTTTCACCTAGAAGAAAATCTCTATTCCCATGCATTATGAAAATATTTTTATCTTTAAGAGAAAATTTTTTTAATTCAGAAATTACCTCGCTTGTAAATTTATCCTCGAAATCGTCACCGATCCAAACTTCAAACAAATCCCCTAAAATATAAAGATTTTTGAATTCAGAGGCTTCTGATTCTAGAAATTTAAAAAAAGCTTTTTTTATATCTTCACGTTTATGATCTAAATGTAGATCAGAAATAAAACAAGACGACATTTATTTTTTTTCGACTTTTATAATATAGACATCTTCAACGGGAACATCTTGATAAGGACCAACGTTTGTAGTTCTAACAGATGCAATTTTATCAATGACTTCTTCTCCAGAGATAACTTTTCCAAAAACTGCATATCCTCCCATTGAAGGGTAATCTAGTGATTCATTATCAGTAAGATTGATAAAAAATTGAGATGTCGCAGAATCCAAATCCTGAGTTCTTGCCATAGACAAAGTATATTTTTCATTTTTGAGACCATTGTCGGCTTCATTTTTAATAGGTGGATTTGTCTCTTTAGGAGACATCCCTATTTCAAAACCCCCTCCTTGAATTACAAAGCCTTCTGGAGGAACTCTGTTAGGACCCATGACTCTGTGAAATAAAGTATTTTCATAAAAATTTTGCTCCACATATTCAAGAAAATTGTTAGCTGTTATGGGCGCTTCTTTTTGGTAAAGTTCAATATCAAAGCTACCTAAGGAAGTCGTGATAGTTAAAAGTATTATTTCATTCATAATTAATCATACCCTTATCTAGCTTCACTTAAAAATGAAAATATTCAATTCACTCACAGGCAAAAAAGAGACTTTTAAGCCCAAAATTAAAAGAGAAGTCAGTATTTATATTTGTGGGTTAACTCCTTATGACGATGTGCATATCGGGCATGCAAGAACTTTTATTAACTTTGACGTAATTGTTAAATTTTTAAGGTTTGTAGGCTTCAAAGTAAAGTATGTAAGAAATATTACAGATGTTGATGACAAAATTATAAATCGAGCCAAAGAAGAGGGCATTCCAGCTTTGGATTTTTCTAAAAAGTTTATTAAAGAAATGCATAATGATTTCTTCTCTCTGGGTATTGATTCTCCTGACGTTGAGCCAAAAGTATCTGATCATATTGATGAGATCATTTCTATGATTCTATCTCTTGAAGAAAAAGGCTATGCATATAGGAAGAACGAATCGGATGTTTACTTTGATATACAAAAATTTAAAGACTATGGAAAATTAGCCAACAGGACTTTAGATCAGCTATCTGCTGCAGAAAGAACAATAACGGATCTCAATAAAAAACATGAAGCAGATTTTGTTTTGTGGAAAATGGATACCGATGGGATTACTTGGCCATCTCCTTGGGGAGAAGGAAGACCTGGCTGGCATATTGAATGTTCTGCAATGAGCATAAAATACCTTGGTGAGGAGTTCGATATTCACGGAGGCGGCTTAGATTTAAAGTTTCCCCATCATGAAAATGAAATAGCTCAAGCAGAGTGCGCAACTGAAAGAAATTTTGCATCCTTATGGATGCACACCGGCCCATTGAGAATTGAAGACAAGAAAATGTCTAAATCTTTGAAAAACTTTATTACGGTCAAAGATATTTTAAAAGACTTTCATCCAGAGGTTTTAAGGTTATTTTTTCTTTTCACGCATTACAGAAGCCCAATATCATATTCAAAAGAAGGTTTGGAAAATGCAAAAAGAGTTCTAGATAAGTTCTACACATTATTCAGTGATATAAAAACACCTAAAAAATTTAATGAAGATAAATCTTTTAGAGAACAATTCATTTCTGCTTTTCAAGATGATTTCAATTCTCCCAAGGCTCTTTCCCTTCTTCAAGCTTATGCAGCAAATACTGAAAGCGGCGGAGACCTATCAACTGATAAGTTATGTACGCTTAAAGTATTACTTAATTCTTTAGGATTGCTTTTAGATGATGTAGAGAAATATTTTAAATACGGTGAGCTTGACCTTTCAGATGAAGAAATCGAAAAGCTGATTAACGATCGTAACGATGCCAGAGGAAACAAAAAATTTGATTTAGCAGATGAAATTAGAGATCAATTAATAAAAAAAGGCATTGTCTTGGAAGATCTTGGTGGAAAAACGATCTGGAAAAAAAAGTCTTAAAATAAACTAGTTAGATAAAAACTCATTGAAATAAACATGCCTATTCCAAATACAGGGTACAAAACTTTCTTTATATTCAAATCTTGTCTTCCAATAGAAATTAAAAGAATAAATGCAGCTGAGAAAATACTCATAACCATGAAATCTCGGCTAAAAATCTCTTGATCAAAAACAGCTGTTGAGCCAATTCCAATTATTGGAAAAATTAGCACTACGTTTAGAATATTAGAACCTACAATATTTCCAACAACCATATTCCCCTTATTTCTTCTGAGAGCAGAAATAGAAGCTGCTAATTCAGGTAAGCTTGTGCCTATTGCAATCATAGTAAGACCAATAACTGCATCAGGAATACCAAGACCGACTGCTAAGTCAACACCTCCTTCAACTGTTAATTCAGAACCTACTGCTAATAAAACTAAACTTAAAATAATTAAACAGGAAGCTTTAGTAATAGACTCATCCTTGTGAGTATTTTCTGGAACTTCTTCAGGCTTTTCTCTAAAGAGATTTAAAACAAATAGGATAAATAAAGCAATAAACACCACTGAGTCAGCAACAGTAATAGTTAAATCGTAAAGAGCCCAACCTGCAATCAAGACACTTAAAATCAAAATAAAAATATTTCTTAGACTTATGTTTAAAGTTTTTGAAGCTAACCAAAAAAGACTAAGTCCATAGATGATAGCAATATTACTTATGTTAGATCCAATTGAATTTCCTAAGGCAAGAGCAGGCGCATCATTAATTATTGAAGAAATGCTAACAAATATTTCTGGAATGGAAGTACCAAGGGCTACTAAGGTAATTCCCACAATAACATCACTTATCCCCAATTTAGCTCCTAATTGAGCACTATGATGAATAAAAATCTCAGCTCCTGATATC
>Ga0208277_1001378_pt1 | contig 14111 bp, 13 predicted proteins | sample ETNtaG_5_FD_185782 | JGI IMG/M metagenome (GOLD analysis project Ga0208277, IMG submission 185782) | Marine microbial and viral communities from oxygen minimum zone, Eastern Pacific Ocean - ETNP201406SV205 (SPAdes) (version 2) | ecosystem: Environmental > Aquatic > Marine > Oceanic ...
TTTCTTCTTTTCAATGGATAATAAAAAAATTGTTTTTAACAAAAAAATAAAATAAGTGATTTTATCAGAGTTATTACTTAAATGGTTTGATATCTCAAAAAGGGAACTTCCATTTAGGGGTATAAATGACCCATATAAAATTTGGGTATCTGAGATCATGCTGCAACAAACTAAAGTAAAAACCGTAATCCCATATTATAATAATTGGATTATTAAATTTCCTAATATTTCATCTGTTTCAAGCTCATCTGAACAAGAGGTGCTAAAATACTGGGAAGGTTTAGGATATTATTCAAGATGTAGAAATTTTTATAATGCTGCTAATATTGTATGTAAAAAATATAATTCAATTATACCAAGTAATTGGGATGACTTTAGAGCTCTTCCTGGTGTTGGTGACTATACATCTGGAGCAGTTCTTTCTATCGCTTTTAATAAGCCATATATAGCATTAGATGGGAATGTGAAAAGAGTTATGGCTAGGATTATTGGTAGATTAAATATGACAAAATATAATGTTAATCTAATTAAGTCTAAATTATATAAACTAATGGATTATAAAAGACCTGGTGATTTTAATCAGGCTTTAATGGAACTTGGTGCATGTATTTGTTTGCCAAAAATACCATTGTGTTTACAATGCCCAATTAATAGTTATTGCCAAGCATATAAGAGAGGGAACCCGTCAGATTATCCAAAAAAAACAATCAAGAAAAAAATACCAACTTATCTTTTTGTAGGTGGGATAGTTAAAGTGGATAATAAATTTTTAATTCAAAAAAGAGACTCTGATGAAATGCTTGGAGGACTTTGGGAATTGCCTAATGTAAGGATAACTAATGAGGATGATTTTTGCGAAATTTTTCAAAACTATGTTTTTAAAAAATATGGTGTTACTATTAGTGCTGTTAACAATATTGGTAAAGTCAATCATGCTTATTCACATTTTAAAATCCAAATGATTATAGTTTCTTGTTTAAAAATAAAATGGGGAAAACAATCAAATCATAATGTAAAAAATATTAAATGGATAAAAAGAAGTGAAATAGCGGATTACCCTTTTCATAAAATTAATCATAAAATTTTTTTAACATTAAACAATGATTTTTAATTTATATAAAACAATTATTTCCTTAATACTATGGCCAATTTGGTTTATGTATTTAATCATTATTTTACCAATATTGTTAATATATATATTTTTGTTTAATAAAAAATATTATCATTATTCGATAAGGTTAGTGTCTTATTTATTTTGTTTTTTTGGAGGTCAGTTAGTTAAGGTTTCAGGTAAGGTTCCTAACCCAATGGAGGGTCCTTATCTATATTTAATTAATCACCAATCTCTCTTTGATCATTTTGTCATTGGTAGTTGCCTAAAACATTACGTTTCCGCTGTTGCTAAAGAGGAACAGTTTAAATATCCTCTTTGGGGTCATGTCGCAAAAGCCTATGGTATTACACCTATTAATAGATTAGATATTAATAAGGCAATTAATAGTTTAAAAAATGTAGAGCAGGAAATTTTAAAAAATAAAATATCATTTTTAATTGCACCTGAAGGAACGAGAACGATTGATGGTAATTTAAAAGAATTTAAAAAAGGCCCCTTTCATGTAGCAAAGAATACTAATGTTAAAATTGTTCCTGTTATTATTAATGGATCTTATAAAGCAAAAAATAAATCTGATTGGAGAATAACTCCTGGTGTTATTAAAATTCATTTTTCAAAAGTTATACATAAAGATGTATATGCAGACATGGATGTTCAACAATTAAAATCTTATGTTACTAATAAATTTAAAAAATATTTAGGGTAGGTATAATGTTAGAGTTTGCTAATTATAACCCTATTGAAATTATGCAGATGTTATCTGCAATATTTTTCTCTATAGTTTTTTTTCAATCCAGTATAGATAAAATTTTAGATCGTAAAGGTAATATTGAATTTTTTGAAGAGCATTTTAAAACAACTCTCTTGAATAAAGTATTATCACCTCTATTAAGTCTTTTAACATTTCTAGAATTAATTGCAGCTTGTATATGCATGTATGGATTATTTTATAGTTTATTATATCAAAATACAGATTTTATTTTTTATGGTTTAGTGACCTCTGGTATTGTTTTATTAATGTTGTTATTCGGTCAACGAATTGCGAAAGATTATGCTGGTGCTGCAGATATAACGATATATTTCATTCTATGCGCTATTACTATTTTGAGTTATAATATAAAAGGATAAAATAATATGAATAAGGCGATATCATTAGATATGATTAAAACTTATAATCAGAATATTAGTTCTGACTCTTCTTTAAAATTATCAAGGAATGCTGCGACGCATAATGAGATAACAGATTTGGCAATGGATTGGGATAAGTACAGGAAAATAGATCATACTTTTTCTGAGCATATTTCTGGAGAAATGAAAATAACGAATCAAAAATCTAGTGGTCGATGCTGGGGGTATGCAGGTCTTAATCTTTTTAGAATATATTTAGGAAGAAAACACAATCTTAGGAATTTTGAATTTTCTCAAACATATTTTATGTTTTGGGATAAGTTAGAAAAGTCTAATTATTTTTTAAATAGTATTATCGATACAGTAAAAGAGTCCTGGGATAGTAGGCTTATAATGCATTTGTTAGATAACCCTATTCAAGATGGCGGGCAGTGGGATATGTGGGTAAACCTGATTAATAAATATGGTGTGGTGCCAAAGTCGGAGATGCCTGAGACATATCAATCTGGGAAGTCAATGAGAATGAATAGAATGATTACAAGAAAACTGAGGGAATATGCAAAAGAGCTAAGAGATTCAATTAATAATGGTATAAATAAAGATGAACTATCTGAATTAAAAGATAGAATGTTATTAACTATATATAAAATGCTTGTTATTCATCTTGGAGAACCACCTCAATTGTTTAATTGGCAAGTGAGAGATAAAAAAAAGAATTTTCAGCGTTTTAACAACCTTTCTCCAGTTAGTTTCTTCAATAATCATGTTGGTATTGATTTAAATAGTCTTGTATGTCTTATTAATTGTCCTATGTCTGATAAAGAATATGATAAAGTATATACAGTAAAATATCTTGGAAATGTAATTGAGGGGAATCCTATTAGATACTTAAATGTTGATATTAATGTATTAAAAAATGCAGCTATAGAATCTATAAAAAATAATGACCCTGTTTGGTTTGGGTGCGATGTTGGTAAATATTTACATCGTTCTCATGGGGTGATGGACACAGAATTATTTGATTTTGAATTATTTTATGGTACTGATTTTACTTTAAATAAGGCGAGTAGACTTGAGTATGGAGAGAGTAAAATGACACACGCAATGTTATTTACTGGTGTTGATTTAGATTCTAAAGGGAAGCCTAAAAAATGGAGAGTTGAAAATAGTTGGGGCGAGAGAAATGGTGAAAAGGGGTATTATATTATGTCAGATGCTTGGTTTGATGAGTATTTATATGAAGTGGTAGTCAATAAAAAATATTTAAAAAAGAAATATAGTAAACTTTATGAGACTCAAAAGGAAATCTCACTACCTCCTTGGGACCCGATGGGTGCTTTAGCTAAATGATTATTTAATATATGCATAGTAAAATATATTGGCTTTTTGCTTTTGTCGGTCTTTATTGGGCATATTGTATTTTTTGGGGCATCAAAGGTGCAAGAGCATCAAAAACATCAGAGGATTATTTTGTTGCAGGAAGATCAATTGGGACATGGGTATTTGTTCTTGCTGCTACAGCAACAAGCTTTTCTGGTTGGACCTTTGTAGGACACCCTGGTAAAATTTTAACTGATGGTCTTCCATATGCTTTTGCTTCATTTTATGCGTTAACGATTCCTTTTACAGGAGTATTGTTTTTAAGGCGTCAATGGGTTCTTGGTCGATCATTTAATTATATAACACCCGGTGAAATGTATTCAGACTATTATGGGGGGAATATAATACGGGGTTTAACAGTCTTAGTGGCCTTCCTTTTTTCTGTACCTTATTTAGGTATTCAGCTTCGAGCTTCAGGTGCACTTTTTAATATTTTAACAGATGGAATGATATCAACTAATCTAGGTATGATTTTATTATCAGCTGTTGTTGTAATATATGTAGCCTCAGGAGGTTTACGTTCAGTAGCATATGTAGATTGTGCACAAGCTATATTACTTGCTTTAGGAATAATTATTTTAGGAATGATTACAATAACTTGGATAGGCGGCTGGAGCTTGTTTATCCAAGGGGTTGGTGATTTAGTAAGAAATGACCTTATATCAGGGAATAGATTAACATTAGATGGCTTTTCAAATAGAGTTTCTATGCCTGGGTCAATTCAGTGGGTATCATCAGGGTCTTTAGCAAGTGGCGGGGTATGGACTGGTATGATGTGTATGACTTATATGTTTGCGCTTATGGGGATACAATCATCCCCTGCTTTTTCTATGTGGGCATATGCAAATAAAACATCTGAGCCTTTTCGTTGGCAGCAGGTAGTTGCATCTTCTATAGTTATTGGTATTATATTATTTTCTTTTACTATTATTCAGGGTCTGGGAGCTGATGTATTGGTTTTGAAAGGCGTATTTGATAGTATATCAGAGAAAGATCTTGTCCCCAAGTTAATTAATTTAATGTCTGACTCTGCCCCTTGGCTAGTAGGGTTATTAGCTGTATGTGCGCTTGCTGCAATGCAAAGTACAGGTGCGGCTTATATGTCTACATTTAGTGGGATGATAACTAAAGATATTTATAAACATTATTTTAATCCTAGTGCTAGTGAAAGTTCTCAGAAAATGGTAGGTAGAATTTTTGTAGTTGTTGTGGCTTTTTCAGCATTAGTAGTTGCAATAGTATCAACAGATGCATTGGTTATGATTGGTGGGCTCGCGGTTGCATATGGATTTCAGATGTATCCAGCTCTTATAGGAAATCTTTATTGTAAATGGATATCTAAAACTGGCGTTATTTTAGGTTTAATTAGTGGGCTTGCAGCCGTTACACTTACAGATAAAATGTCAAATTTATTTTCTTTACCTTGGGGTGCTTACCCATTTACTATTCATTCAGCAGGGTGGGGTATTTTATTTAATTTAATTTTTACTATACTTGGGTCTTATTTTTATCCTGATAGTGAAAATAGAATTAATAAACGCAAAAAAAGGCATGATTTTTTATCAGAAATTGCCGGAATTCCAAATAAGAAGAAAAAATTTATTCCTCTAGCTTGGGTTCTTGTATTTATTTGGTTTACGTTTGGCTTTGGTCCTTTCGCGATGATTGGGAATAATATATTTTCAAATCCTAACAATCCTTCTTCATGGGGTCCTGTTGGGTTGCCTTCTTTATGGGTTTGGCAGTTAGTTTTTCTTTTTTTTGGAATATTTGTTATGTGGTTTTTAGCTTTCTATATGGAATTTTCAAAACCAATTGATCCAAATACTGTAGAAAAGTTATCTAAAAAGTACTTTAAATAGAGTTATTATAATTTATACATTTGTATTCATTATAGTCTAAAGTATAAATATATTTTAGGTAATGGATAGAGATAAAAAAATAGAGTCAAATTCATCATCAATTGATGATATTGATAAAAATATAAGCGCCAATCAAGTTTTATATGATCAACTTCATCAATCTTTAGTTGATGAAGTTTTGACTAGCGCTGAAGATAGCCAGGCTAAAGAAACCAAATTAGAAGATAGAAACTTTTTTGAAAAAAGTGGTCTTATCAAAATATCTGAATATTATCAATCTAATGAATTATTTAGATATGCTTTGTGGGGGTTTATAGCAGTATTTATTGCGACTACCTTATTAACAGTTATTGAGTATTCTTTATTTAGTAGTTCAGTAAAAGATGATGTCGGAGATGGTTTTATGTTCGGAGGTGATGAGCCGAATTGGGCCGATACATTTTTTCATACTTTTTGGTGGGCTATTGTTACTTTTACTACAGTTGGTTATGGAGATGTTAGCCCTGAAACACATTTAGGGAAATTTTTAACTATATTTATAATGATTTTAAATCTAGGCATTGTGACAATGCTTACTGGTGCTGTCTCTTCAGTTTTAGTTGCAGCGCGATTGAAAGGAGATGATAAGTTGGATGAAACTAAATATCACGGGCATTTAATTATTGCTGGTTGGAACCCTGCTGTTCAATCAGCATTAAAGCTAATTGAATCAAATGAAGATTCTACATTTGTTGTTATTTTAATTAATGAGATGGAATCAGAAATTGTAAAAAGAGCGATTTCAGGATTTGATAGATTAGACATAACACATTTATCAGAAAATTTTACTCAAGAAGGGGTATTAAAAAAAGCATTTATCGAGGAATGTGGAACCTTTATGATTCTTCCAGATGAGTCAGGTTTGCTTCCAAATGAAAAACCAGATGAAGATAAAACGGTCCTTACAGCGTTAACAGCTAAATCAATTTCTGAGAGTATTCAAGTAGTAGCTTATATATTAGATGATGAATATGTATCACACTTGCATAGGGCAAATGTAAATGAAATTGTATTCCCTGATGAACATATCCCTCATATGCTTGCAAAGCACGTAACAGACCCTGGCGTGCCACAACTATTTGATGAATTGATAACTCAAGAAAAACAAGATAAGGGGATACATGTTGTTCCTATACCGAAAGGTCTTGTTGGACTTACTCATAATAAAATTTCTGCTTATTATAAATTTAAACATAAGTGGCTTCTTGTTGGTTATGCGATTAATAAAGCAGGGTTTAGCTTAGAAGAACAAATGGGCGAAAGTGGTAGCCCAATAATTAGAGATATGATAAAAGAACAATTAGATAGTGCAGGAATTAAATTATCTAGTGATGAACATGTAATTGTTGAAATTAATCCCGATGATGAATATGTCATTGACGGGAAACATAAAGCATTAGTATTGAGGTAATATTATGAGCGTTAGTGCAGAGCAGATCAAAAAAATCAATTATTTTAGTAAGGTTCCCGAAAAATTTTGTTCGGAAATTGCTAAAGCTGTTGAGAAAAAAACATGTTCTCCTGGAACAAGATTGTTAACCGAAGGAGAGACTGGAGATACTATGTTATTAGTTTTTCAAGGTCAGGTTGAAGTATCAAAGAATATGATGGTAAAAACATCTAGTGGGTTTACAATGTCAAAAAAATCAATTATTCGTATTGAGACTACTGATCCTGCTCCAGCCAGTACCCCAATATCTGAAGCAACTGTATCGGTAGTAAAAGTACCTGCATTTGGGATTGGTGAATTTTCATTAGTACTTGATGATGCAAAAAGGACATCTCATGTTACAGCAATGACAGATATCCAATATGGGATATTAAGTTTAGAAGATTTTTCAAAAATAGTGCAAGAAAACCCCTCAATTGGTGGGCCAGTATACTTTGAAGTTGCAAAATCTGCTGTAAATAATTTAGCAACGGCTACTCAGGATATATCTAACTTAACACAGGCTTTCTTTTTTGCTTTAACTAGATAAAGATTAGTTTAAGAAAAATGTTTTTCTTCTAGAATTAATTTTGTTTTTTATTTCAATAATTTTATTTTTTTCATCAGCCGTTTGTTCTTTTTTAGATTCTAATTTATCTAGTTCTAATCTCATAAATTGTATATCACGGTCAAGTTTTTCTAATCTAGATTTCATTTGAGTTGATAGTATTTTTTTAAAATCATCAATTTTATCACTATCTGGTGAAAAATAAATATTTGTATTCCCTCTGTCAGTATCTTCCCAAAAAGTAGGTCCACTAAATCTAATTCTATTATATAGTCCTTCCATTAGGCTAAGATAAGTTTTATTATCAAAATAAGCTAAATCATCAAGAACATCAGTAACAATTGTTTCTGCAAAATCAGTATTGTTAATTTTGATGTAATGCAGAGCTAAGCCAATTTGTAAAACTCGAACACCATTGTTTACACTTTGATCTAAATTGTCTTTTGGATAATCAGGAGGATTATCTAGTTGTAATATTTCTTTTAATAAATGTTTTTGTAGTTCAATATCCCATTCATTTTCAGATATTAGGATTGATATTTTTTTTAATTCAGTTGTTAAAACATCTACAATAAAATATAGAGATGGGTTGTTTGCAGCTTGTTTATAAATTTCATTACTGTAAAATTTAAAATAAAAATATCCTTGTTTTAGTAAGTCTGTTTTTTCATAATCAACATATCCCTTCAATAGTGCAGAGTAATGGAATGCTAGATTATAAAGGTTTCTCGGTTCATTATTTTTCACAGCATGTTTAATTGCGAATCTCATAAAAGTATTAAATCTAATATTGATATCAGTTATAAGGTTTTCTTGATTTAGTTTAAGAGCTAAAAGTCCAATTGATGAAACTTCATTAGCAATTAAAGAAGCAAGTTCATATTCTCCATTTTCCATTTTTCTTATATATGCATTCCCCATCATTTTAAATGACTTTACTTCATAGAAAGTTGTCCTATCTTCTAATTCTTTATATTGATGATCTACATATGTCCTAAATGTTGGATTATTTCGAATCGTATTTGTTGATGTATAAAATTTTGGATCAATAAAATTTTTATTTTCCATATATACTTTTACAGTATCGCCTACTCTACGTATAATTTCTGTTTGAGCTTCTTTGAATGATATATATTCTAATAAATCATCAAATTGATCAATAGTTGACATAAGTTGATATTGATAATGCTCAACAACTTTATGGTCTGTCATTGCTATATGAATTGATTTATTTTTTAATCTATTTATATCATTAATATTCAGTGAATACAGTTTTTTTATTACGTTATCAGTTTTAGAGTATAAAAGGATATAAAATATATAAGGTAATGAAAGCATTGATGATATAGGAAGATATATATATGTATTTAGAATTACGCTTGAAATTCTTTCCATTGGTCCAAAATAATACATAATAATTGTAGAGTGGATAGATGCTAAAATTAAAAACCAAATAAAAAGTAAGCTGACCCAGTCTTTTACAAATAAGTCCATCAACTTAGGAGTTGATTCTGCAGCAATAGCTATGACTATTATTAATGTTCCTAGTACTGTTGCTAGTACTCCACCCCATATTTCTGGAGCGAAGGTTAGATCCACAGCATCATGGGTTTCTTGTCCAAGTCCAAAAAGATGTTCAATTTGCGAGATAATATTGGGGTAAAAGTAATGGAAGATAATGTCGCTACAAAGTAAGCCAATAAATACAATTACAAGAGAGGAAAGGGACCTGTTCTTATTAAAAGTATTTAATATGTATGATAATAATATAGTTATTTGATTATTCATTCTTATTTAAGTGGTTAAAGAATCTTAACAAAGCTACGATTTTGAAATTTCTTTTTCAATATTTGAATAGTAAAATGATATTTTAGTTATTTTTTATAAAAAATGATAAAAATTATAATTATCAGTTTTAGTTGACCTTGACGACAACTGATGATAACTTTGTTGTCGCTCTATTAGGGTTAGAGATTCACAGACCTTGAATAGATATAGTAGGAGTAATTGTGAATCATAAAAACAAATTAATTCTAACGAGGTAAATATGTCAGATTGGACAAATAGTCATGATTTAGTATATGCATTTGTTTGTGTTTCTTTTTTAGCAGATGGTGAAGTTGATGAATCTGAAAAAGAAGCAATGCGTGGTAATGTCAAAGTAATGCTTCCTGATATGGCTGATGATGAATATCATCAAGTTGAGAAGGATGTCATTGATAAATTTATTGCCTTAGGTGATGAATCTTCGCGTTTTGATCAATATGCTTCTTCTTTAAGTGCTATTAAAGAAATGTTTTCATCAGATGATGATCGTTATAAGGTAATAAAAAATCTTGCTTATATTGCAAGAGCAGACCAGTTTATTCATGAAAATGAAATGAAAATGATTGAACAAGCTGTTAGCGCTCTTGATATGGAAGATAAAGTTAGCTTAGTAAAAACAGAATCAACTCTTTTTGTTGATTTCAAAGGTTAATTATAAAACATTTAATAATGCCCAATAAATAAATTGGGCATTATTAAAACAATGAAATAAGTGAGAAATGTATGACTGAACATAGAAAAGAATCAGACCGTAGGAATGATGATCGTCGAAGTAATGAAAGAAGAATAAATCAAGTAGATATATCTGAAGATCGTAGGACTATTTCAGATAGAAGATCGGATGAACGCCGATCAAATGCTGACCGGCGCTCATAGTTTTAATTTAGCAGTAGACTCTTTCCATGCCTGTTAGGAAATTATTTAAAGCAAATAATGCTTGATCAATTCCTTTTAAAGCCTCTTCTTTTTTCTTATTTGAATCACAAATTTCACCAAGAAGCTTTTTAACAACTTCTCTGTGCCATTTATCTGCATGTTGATGAACCTCAAAGAACTTTAGTGTTTCTTCGCCTTCTTCTACACCGTAGAATTTTTTCAATCCATCAATTTTATTTTCAGCAACTTCTGGTACCATAGATTCATAACAATATAATGCACCAAAGCCTATATGGTATCTTTCATCTCTTGAAAGTTTCATGAATGTATTAACCAATACTTCTGTTTCATCTATTGCAGTTGTATTTTTAATAGAATCTCTATCTTTTCCCATCCCTTCAGCAAAGCGCATCCATAATTCAGGGTGGTTTTCATTTCCACGTTCTTCATCAATAAGATTATCTAAAATTTCTTGCCTTACTGATATATCTTCGCAATTCGAATGTATTGAAGATAAATATCTTGGGAATGCAGAAACATGTTTAAAATATTGAGCTGCATATTCTTGAATGATATGTTTATCTAATTCTCCAGCATTCCATGCCTTATAAAATGAATGTTTTAATAAATGTTGTTTATCAATTCTATCATCAACTTCTTTTAAAAATTGTATTTTGTTCATTTTTTTCTCCAAATTTATATTGAATTTATTTATCCCAGCCAAATACCGGCACAGAAAAATAACCCCGTTAGGAAATGTAATCCAATAGTTCCTGCATTTGCAGGTTGTAGTAGTCTGTTGTCATAATGCTCATAAAGAGTTTTTATTGTGTATATACTATAAAATGATGTAATTAAAGATATTAGTGATAATATTGGAAATATTTGTGGTTTTGTTAGTGCAAGGGTAATTATACTGATAAATGCACCAGCAATGAGGAAAACATATCCAATGCGTGCTCTTTCTGGTCCAAAAACAACCACTAGGTTATTTTTACCTGTTGCTTTATCACCATCATGATCTGGAAATTGATTAACATATACTATTGCAGCAACAAGAAAACCAATAGGAATACCAGCATAGGCTGCATCAATAATATGTGTCATATCTCCAGCAGTCTGAACTAAAAAACTACCGGCAACCATTAATGGCCCAAAATTTAGGCCGATGAGTAATTCTCCCATTCCTTTTCTAGAAGCAAATCTAAATGGTGGTGCAGTGTAAAAAAGGCCGGATAAGAAACCAATTACTCCAAGGTAAAGAATATTCATACCTGCTTTCATTATTAGGGGTATTCCAATTATTGCACTTAAGGTAAAAGTAATGATTGCAACATTTAACATTCCTTTAGCAGATATAAGACCCATCTGTATACTTCTACTTCCGCCAGAAAATGGGACCATGTAGTTATAGTTCGCTTCGTCAGTTCCACTAGTATGGTCAAAATAATCATTTGATGTATTTGTCCCAATATGTAGAAGACTACCACCAATCATGGTTAATGTAAAATAAAGCCAATCTATATTATACCCTAGTTGACTTGCGACAGCCGTACCTAATAAAATCGGTACAATAGTTGCTGTCAGAAATGGTAGTCTCATTATAACCATCCAGCAAAATAACTTTGTAAATAAATTAATTTTAGGACGAACTTGATTAGGTTCTTTTCCTTTTAAGATACTTGTAACGCCGCAATATCCTATATGATTTCCATCTTTATCTTTTGTAGGGGTAATTTTTATTTTGCAAGGCATCTCATGACCATCTTTATGTAAAAAAACAGTTTCACCCTCCCATTTTCCTTTTTCTACAGACTCAGCCAACCAGTTAACGACATGTCCAAGAACTACCTCACCAGCACTAAAATCACTAACTCTTCCTTTGCCTATGATTTCATTTTCGGTATATCCAAATAATTTTTGAGCGCCTTCACTAAATGTTTCGATTTTACCATCAAGATCACATGTTATAACGCTTTTTAAATTTTTACTCATATTGATAAATCCTTTATAATACTTTTTTATAAGTTTTAAATTTAGCTATCAAGTTTTTCTTAAAACGAAACAATTTTTTAAAAAAATTTCATGTCAACACAAACAAAAAAAGTAGCTTTTCATACGCTAGGATGTAAACTTAATTATTCTGAGACTTCTACAATATCTAGGAAATTTATTAAATATGGTTATAAAAAAGTTGGCTTTAAAGAATTCTCTGATGTGTATGTAATCAACACTTGTTCAGTAACTGAGAATGCTAACAAAGAAACCAGAAAATTAATTAGAAGTACCAAACGTATCAATTCTAATGCAATTATTGCTGTGACTGGATGTTATGCTCAGTTAAAACCTGAGGAATTAATAAGTATTGATGGAGTAAGCATAGTTATTGGTGCTGAAGAAAAATTTAATTTACTTGAACATTTAGATAAATTAGTTGTTAATAATGATAAAAAGCTTATGTTTAATAGTGAGATAAGCACGGTCACAAAATTTGAACCATCTTTTTCTTTAAATGATCGAACAAGGTCTTTTTTAAAAGTACAAGATGGATGTGATTATAATTGCACTTTTTGTACAATACCAAAAGCTAGAGGGCCTAGTAGGAACCAAACAGTACAACAAACAATGAAGGTTGCAGAACAATTAGCTGAAACTTCAGCAAAGGAAGTTGTTTTGACAGGTGTTAATATTGGAGATTTTGGTTCAGGTTCAGATGAATCATTTATTGATTTAATTATGAATTTAGATAAACTAGATGGAATCGAAAGGATTCGTATTTCATCAATAGAACCAAATTTATTATCTGATGAGATTATTGAATTTTGTGCGAAATCAAAGAAGTTTATGCCTCACTTTCATATCCCTCTTCAATCTGGTTCAAATAGGATTCTTAAATCTATGGGTCGTAGATATGATAAAATGGATTTTTATAATCGCATAAAAAAGATAAAAAAATTAATTCTAGATGCTTGCATAGGAGTAGATGTAATTGTTGGGTTTCCATCAGAGACTGAAGAGGACTTTATGGATACATATAATTTTATTAATCAGTTGGATGTATCATATCTGCATATATTTACCTATTCAGAAAGGGATAATACTAAAGCTTTAAAATTATCACCTATTGTTCCTAAGAGCATTAGAGCAGAGCGTTCAAAAAGACTCCACGCTCTTTCAGAAATAAAAAGGAATTATTTTTACGATAGTTTTGTTGGAAAAGAAAAGTATGCACTTTTTGAAAGTATGAAAAATGGGAAGATAGTTGGATACACTGATAATTATATAAAAATATATGTAGACGGAGATATATCACTTATCAACACTGTTCAAAAAGTAAATATTATAGAACGAAAAAGTGAATATATGAGAGCTAATTTAAATTAAAAATTAAGTATTGTTAATTTGATTAAGGATACCATCCCAGAAAGTGATTCGTGATTTCATTACTAATTTCCCATATTTAATTGACTGCATCCATTTTGACTCATTTTCACCACAAAGTTCTTTTATCATTTTGAGTGCGGCAGGTGTATGCTCATTTTCATCTAACCCAATATGTCTATCTAAATAATAGATTAGAGATTTAAAATTTCCATTTGATGTTTTATTTATTTCATCGACTATCTTTCTAAACATATTTGGGATAATCTCTTCTCTTCCAAGAGTGAACATAGTAGCAACTATATGTGGTGGAGAAGATTCTAGAGTGTTAAATGTATTAGTTACGAATTCAATAGCAGGTTGATGAGCATTACTATCTTTTAAAGCTATAAATAAATCGGAAGATTCTATATTATTTAAAAATATATCAATGCTAGTTGTATCCGCGCCTGCTTCTTTCATAGCATGATAATACATTTCAAAATGACTTAGATATTGCCCATACAA
>Ga0208277_1001379_pt1 | contig 14104 bp, 9 predicted proteins | sample ETNtaG_5_FD_185782 | JGI IMG/M metagenome (GOLD analysis project Ga0208277, IMG submission 185782) | Marine microbial and viral communities from oxygen minimum zone, Eastern Pacific Ocean - ETNP201406SV205 (SPAdes) (version 2) | ecosystem: Environmental > Aquatic > Marine > Oceanic ...
TAAGGCATTGAATGACTATCCTGATATAAGTTTAGCAACTAAAAAAATTGTGAAATCTTATGTGAAAAAGGTAGGTTATAAAGCAAATAATCAAGCAACATATTTAAGAACTCAAAAAACAATGACCATAGGAGTTATATTACCAGATATAACAAATCATTTTTTTTTAGAAATATTAGAAGGTATAATGTCTCAGGCCAATAAAAATGACTATACAGTTATTTTGGGACATTCCAAAGAATCAGAAGTTGAAGAAAAAAAGTTAATATATCAATTTTTACAACAAAAAGTTGATGGTATTTTAATGTCATTAGCACAAGACACATCCAAATTTGATCACTTAAAAGATGTTATAGAAAACAAAACGATTTTAGTTTTGTTTGATAAATTAGTAAGAACAATTAATTGCAGCAAAGTCTATGTAGATGACAAAAAAGGAGGATTCAAGGCAACACGACATCTTATAAAAAAAGGGTGCACTAAAATTGCTCATTTCAGGGGAGATTTAAATCCTCAAAATTCTATTGACCGTTACCTGGGCTATCGTGAAGCACTTTCATTTCATAAAATTAAATTTGATCCAAATAAAGTATTAATTTCAAGAAAAGGTAGTATCAAAGAAGGATATCTTTTAGCTAAGAAACTTTATGAAAGCGGAATTAAAATAGATGGTTTATTCTGTGTCACAGATATGGTTGCACTTGGAGCAATTAGATTTTTTAAAGAACGCAAAATTAATGTGCCTAATGATATATGTGTTATTGGTTTTAGCAAAACCATGGTGGGAAACTTTGTTGATCCGTCATTAAGTACAGTAGATCAAAAAGCATCAAAAATGGGTAAAATGGCAATGAAATTATTTCTTTCAGAAGAAAAAATTTTAAAAACAGAGAAAAGACTAGAAAATCAATCCTTGCAATTAAAAACTAAATTGATAAAACGAGAATCAACGAGTAAGGTGTCATAGATTGGAAATAAATTTAATATTCCTTTTTAAACCTTCATATTTTGTTCTTTTTACAGCGCTATTTTGAAAAAGTGTTTCAAAGACATCTTCTGTCATCTCTTCCCAATCTTTTTTATTTAAAGTAAGTAACTCTCTACTAGAATCAAATGATGCTTCATTATTTTGTTTTGAAAATCGATTCCATGGACAAACAGTTTGGCATGCATCACATCCAAATACCCACTTATCCATTTTACCCTTAAATTCTGAAGGAATTTGATCTTTTAATTCAATTGTTAAATATGAGATACATTTACTTCCATCAATTTTGTAGGGAGCAATTAATGCTTCTGTTGGGCAAGCATCTATACAAGCAGTACAACTCCCGCAATGATCTGTAGTTGGATGGTCGTATTCCAATTCTAAATCAATAATCAATTCTGCAATGAAAAAAAAAGATCCTGTTTTTTTTGAAATTAGATTGGTGTTTTTACCAATCCAACCCAAACCACTCTTTTTTGCCCAAGCTTTGTCCATTACTGGAGCTGAATCTACAAATACTCGACCATCAACCTCTCCTATTTCTGAACGGATATATTTCATAAAAGCTTTTAACTTATCTTTTATAACACTGTGATAATCCCTACCAAATGCATATTTAGAAATTTTTGGTGCTTCAGGATCTTCTTGGGTCTCATTTGTATAATAATTTAATAAAAGTGAAACTACACTTTTAGCACCAGGTACTAAAATTCTTGGATCTAAACGTTTATCGAAGTGATTATTCATGTAACTCATCTTACCCTGATGATTTTGATTTAGCCATTGTTCTAATCTTGGAGCCTCTTCTTCTAAAAAATCTGCCTTTGAAATACCACAAGACATAAAACCTAGATTTTTTGCATAAGCTTTAATAAGGTTAGTGTGCTTAACTTTAGAAGTAGTCATTTTTCCGCTGTAAATATTTTAAAATAGACCTTCTTGATTATTTTTGACCCTTCCCAGATGCTTATAGGCTCTTTCAGTAACCTCTCGTCCTCTTGGAGTACGAACAATAAAACCTTGTTGAATTAAAAAAGGCTCATAGACCTCTTCTATAGTTTCTGCATTTTCAGAAACAGCAGTTGCTAAAGTGGTAATGCCAACTGGACCGCCTTTAAATTTATCAATAAGGGTTTTTAAAATTTTATTATCCATCTCATCTAGACCGTGAGCATCTACTTGTAATGATTTAAGTGAAAATTGCGTGATTTTCATATCGATAGATCCATCACCTTTAATTTGTGCAAAATCTCTGACACGACGTAACAATCCATTTGAAATCCTTGGTGTACCTCTGCTTCTTCCTGCAATTTCTATTGCAGCGTCATGATCAACAGCTACGTTTAAAATTTCAGCACTTCGTTCAACAATTGCAGCTAAAATCTCAGTGGAGTAATACTGTAATCGATTACTTATTCCAAAACGAGCTCGCATAGGAGCCGTTAATAAACCTGAACGTGTAGTTGCACCAACAAGGGTGAATGGCTCCAGATTAATTTGAACAGTTCGTGCATTAGGCCCAGATTCGATAAGAATATCAATCTTATAATCCTCCATAGCAGAATATAAGTATTCTTCAACAATTGGAGTTAGTCGGTGTATTTCATCAATAAACAAAATATCACGAGGCTGTAAGTTTGTAAGAAGACCTGCAAGGTCTCCAGGCTTATCTAAAACTGGGCCTGAAGTGAGTTTAATTCCAACACCTAATTCACTAGCAAGAATGTGAGCTAAGGTAGTTTTACCTAAACCCGGAGGGCCATGAAATAAAGTATGATCAAGTGCCTCTTCTCTTTGTTTTGCAGCTGATACAAATACTTTTAAATTCTCAAGAATAGAGTCTTGACCGGCAAAATCATCAAAACTCAATGGCCTAAGGGCACGATCTATGTCATTGTCTTCTTTAGAAAATTGATTATCAGTAGGATCTAAGTTCTCATTCATTATTTCAAATATAGGGAATTCACCTACTCCTCCGAAAAAACATTTTTAGGAAAAAAGTTAAAAAACTACCAAAAATGAAAAGACATTTTTATCAGTTTCTAATAAATATTTAGTGCTGAAGCTCCTCTTCTCCTTTTTCAAGTGGTATATGTTGAGGAGTAAAGTCCTCTTTTTGTCCTGGCTTTGAGTAGTCATAGGCCCATCGATGAACATGGGGGATTTCTCCCTCCCAATTTCCATGAAAATGTTCTATTGGTGCTGTCCATTCTAAAGTATTTGAACGCCAAGGGTTTTGAACGGTTTCTTTCCCATAAAACATACTGTGAATGAAATTATATAAAAATACTATTTGAGCTGCTCCAGCAACTAAGGCGAAAACGGTTATTAAAATATTTATATCAGCTAAATCATCAAAATATGGAAAAGCTGTATTAGTATAATATCGTCTTGGTAAACCTGCCATTCCAATAAAGTGCATTGGGAAAAATACTCCATAGGCACAAACTGCTGTTACCCAGAAATGAATATATCCTAAATTCTTATTCATCATCCGTTTAAACATTTTTGGAAACCAATGGTAAACTCCAGCAAATAGACCATAAAGAGCGGAGATTCCCATAACCAAATGGAAGTGAGCAACTACAAAATAAGTATCATGAACATTAATATCTAATGTACTATCACCTAGAATAATACCTGTTAAACCCCCTGTTATAAATGTTGATACCAAACCGATAGAAAATAACATTGCAGGATTAAATTGTAAGTTACCCTTCCATAGTGTAGTGATATAATTAAATGCTTTTACAGCAGATGGGATTGCAATAAGAAGGGTTGTAAAAGTAAATACAGACCCCAAAAAAGGATTCATCCCAGAAATAAACATATGGTGACCCCATACAATCGTTGACAAGAAGGCAATAGCTAAAATAGAAGCTACCATTGCTCTATAACCAAATATCGGTTTACGAGCATTCGTTGCAATAATTTCAGATGTGATTCCTAAAGCAGGTAAAAGTACAATATATACCTCAGGGTGACCTAAGAACCAAAATAGATGTTCGTACAATACCGGAGATCCACCTTGGTAATGCAAAACTTCACCTTGTATGAAAATATCAGATAGGAAAAATGAAGTCCCAAAACTTCTATCCATAATTAATAATAAAGCAGCAGAAAGTAGTACTGGAAAGGAAACAACTCCTATAATTGCTGTAACAAAGAATGCCCATATAGTAAGAGGTAAACGAGTCATACTCATTCCTTTTGTTCTCAAATTAATTACTGTAACAATATAATTTAGTGATCCTAAAAGGGAAGAAGCAATAAATATAGCCATCGACACTAACCATAAAGTCATACCTGTTCCTGATCCAGGTTGAGCTTGAGGGAGTGCAGAAAGAGGTGGATAAACTGTCCAACCCGCAGCAGCTGGTCCTGCTTCTACAAAAAGAGACATTACCATTATAACACTAGAAAGGAAAAAGAGCCAAAAGGATATCATATTTAATAATCCTGAAGCCATATCACGTGCACCAATTTGTAAGGGTATAAGCAAGTTACTGAAGGTTCCGCTCAGGCCAGCAGTTAAGACAAAAAACACCATTATAGTTCCGTGAATTGTCACTAAAGCAAGATAAACATTTGGGTCCATAACCCCATCAGGAGCCCATTTCCCAAGAAGAACATCAAAAATACCAAAAGGCTTTTCTGGCCATGCTAATTGCATTCGAAATAATAGAGACATTGCTATACCAATTATTCCCATAAACAATCCTGTAATCAGATACTGTTTTGAAATCATTTTGTGATCTTGACTAAAAATATATTTAGTTACAAAAGTTTCTTTGTGATGATGCCCATGATCCTCCTCAATGTGTGCTGCTGCTGTTGACATATCTTTATAATTTTTAATTTTTAATTTTTATTGAATTACCTCGGCAAAAGTTTGTTGTTCCGAAATCCATTTATCATACTCTTCTTGCGATTCAACGATTATTTTCATTTGCATATTGTAATGCGAGGCACCACAAACTTTATTACAAAGTAAAAGAAAATCAAATTCATAAGGATCTAATGCTACATCTCCACTTGCAACTAATTCCTTGCTTTTTTTGACTCTAATTTTATTTATTTTTTTGACTTTTGAAACAATGTCAGGATCCATACGCATTTGTTCTGTTGTTATATTTGGAGTAAAGGCAAATTCTGTAATCATTCCTGGAACACAATTCATCTGTGCCCTAAAAAAAGGCATGTAAGCTGAATGTAATACATCTTGAGAACGCATCTTAAATATAACCTCTCTTCCAACAGGTAGATGTAATTCTTGGACCACTATATCATCAAAACCGTTAGGATCTGTAGCGTCAATTCCGACTAAATTTTTTCCATCAAAATCTTCTAAAAAACGAACATTTGCATCTCCAAGCACACCATCATCTCCTGAATAGCGCGCCTTCCAATTAAATTGCTGAGCATACAGTTCAACTACAAGTGCTTCATCATTTTCTTCAACTGTCATAATATCGGTCCAAGTATATAGTCCATATAAAATTAATCCTGCAAGAACAAATACTGGTATTATGGTCCATATCATTTCAAGCTTTTCATTATCAGAATAGAATAGAGCTTTTTTACCTTTTTCACCTCGGTACTTGTAAGAAAAATAATACAATAATGCCTGAGTTATAGTTTGTACAAAAAAGATTATTGCAAATGAGATCCACATTAAATTATCATAATCATGTCCATGCTCAGAAGCAGCTCTAGGAAGTAAGACATCACCATAAGACCAAAATGAAAATATTGTTATCCCATAAATAAAAATTAAAAAAGCAAACATAAGTTTCCCGTTCCAATCATTATCATTGTCATCTGCCACCTGAGTAGAAACTTTCTTCACTTGGGAAAGCTCAAAAATTTTAGTCACTTGCCAGATAGCAATAGTAATTAAAATTAGAACAGAAAATATCAAAACTATATTCATTTATACTATCAATTAAATTTACTAATAATGAAAACGTTTACTTTCACCCATGTAAGGATCGCCTTTGGCGAGCAGCGGTGCTTTTGTTAATTCTTTGAAAACTATAAATATGAAGAGTCCCAAAAAGAAGAAAAAACCACCTATTTCTGGAGCCCCAATATACCACTGGTCGCCAACTGCAGAGGGCATAATCATATTAAAAACATCCATGTAGTGCCCCAAAAGGATCACTATCCCAGCCATTACAATAAAATAATTAATACGTTTATAATCACTATTCATTAATATCAATAATGGAAATATAAAATTCATAACTAACATTCCAAAAAATGGCAGGTTGTAATCTTCAATTCTTGTAATAAAATAAGTTACTTCCTCTGGAATATTTGAATACCAGATTAACATAAATTGGGAGAACCATAGATATGTCCAAAAAACACTAATCCCAAACATGAACTTACCTAAATCATGAATATGACTATCATTAACAAACTCTAAGTAACCTTTTGATTTCAAATAAATTGTGATTAAAGCGATTGTTGTTATTCCAGAAACAAACATGCTTGCAAAAACATACCACCCAAATAAAGTGCTAAACCAGTGTGGATCTATAGACATTATCCAATCCCACGACATCATTGATTCTGTCACAATGTAAAATACTAAAAAAGCAGCTGAAATTCTGAAGTTTTTTTTATGATTAGATATATCTGATGCCTGATCTTGAGCAATTGAAAATTTTCTTGAGAAATATCGATATAATGTCCAACCGCTTAAAAAGAAAATTGCTCTTGCTAAAAAGAAGGGAGTATTTAAAAAACCAGTTTTTCCAGCTATTAATTTGTCATGTGCCACTACTTCGGGATCCATCCAAATAAATAGGTGATTCAAGTGCATAGAAGAAAGTACTAAAAGAGTAATAACTATTATTCCTCCTGGTAATAAATAAGCAGTAATTCCCTCCATTACTCTATATAGGACTGGCGACCAACCTGCCTGAGCAGCACGCTGAATTGCATAAAAAGCTAAGGTTCCTAAAGATATCATAAAGAAAAAAAACGCTGCCACATAAAAGGCTGCCCATGGTTTATTGCTTAATTGATGAAAGACGTGTTCATCATGTTCTGAATCGTGGCTTTCACCCTTATGATGATCCTGTGAATTTCCATGTGAATTCTGAGAACTATACTCTGTCTTTTTAGCACTGTCTTGATTAGAGGTATTATGTCCTGATATTTCTTCATGGTGACCTGAATTAGATTCACTATGACCACCGTGGTGATCTGAAATCAACATTGATTTAGATTCTTCAATAGTTGAGGGTGCAGCTAAAAAACCATAAGCTAAACCTAGAAAACCTAAAATCATGGAGGTGAAAGCAAGGTTTCTCAGTTTATTGGGAAATGTGTACATTATTTTTTCTTCCATAATTATTTAACAAGCTTACTTCTTAATTCCATTACATGTTGGGCAATCTGCCAGCGTTCTTCAGCATTAACTTGTCCCGCATGCGATCCCATTGCATTTTTTCCATACATCAGTACATGGTAAATACTACCAGGTGAAATATCCCTATCAGCATAACTTGGCACTCCAAGAAATTTTTCTCTAGTCATTAGAATTCCTTGACCATCGCCCTTTTTCCCGTGACAAACAGCGCAATAAATCTCGTAGAGCTCTTTACCGTTTTTTAGATTATCATCTGTAGCAATTATTGGAGATTTCAATTCGGCTTTGGCTGCTTCATAACCATCGTTTGAATCTGGGTATTCATATGGTTCCCAGCCCCTCATTATAGTTCCTTCAACTGGTGTTTGAGCCTCAATACCGTTTTCAAAAGCATCAGAATCTGCATATGTCTCGTAGCCAATCGGTTCATACATATTAGGAAAGTATTGGTAATTTGGTTTTGAAGGATCAAAACAAGAATTTAATCCCAACGAAACTAACACACAAATTAATAGGCCTTTATAATTCATCTATTCGGTCTTTTCTATTATTGAAATATCTATAGCACCTGACTTTTTTAAAAGTTTTTCAAGTTCTTTTTCGTTATTATGGATTCCCATTTCAACAAGAAACTTGTCGTCTGTAGTTAATGGATTTGGATTTTCAGCATTTTTGAAAGGCCACAATTTACTTCTCAAATAAAAAGTGATCACCATTAAGTGGGCAGCAAAAAAAACAGTCAACTCAAACATAATTGGCACAAAGGCTGGCATATTTTCCAGATAAGAAAAACTTGGTTTTCCTCCAATATTCTGGGGCCAATCCTCAATCATAATGAAATTCATCATTGCGATAGAAACAGCAAATCCGATACATCCATAAATGAATGCCATAATCGCTATACGAGTGTCTTCAAGACCTAAGGCTTTATCAAGACCATGAACTGGAAAAGGCGTATATACTTCATCAATTTCATGTTTCTGTGAACGGATCATTTTAACAGCACTTAAAAGCGTATCATCATCATCGTATAAGGCGTGAATTAGTTTATTGCTACTCATTATTTACCGTCTCTTAATTTTTTATACTTCTCGCCGGAAGCTTTTAATATTGTTTTTACCTCTGCCTGAGCAATTACAGGGAATGTACGAGCATATAATAGGAATAGTACAAAGAAAAATCCTATAGTACCAATAAATATTCCAATATCCACAAATGTAGGGGAAAACATTGTCCAAGAGGAAGGAAGATAATCTCGGTGAAGAGATGTTACTATAATAACAAACCGTTCAAACCACATTCCAATATTTACTACAATAGAAATAATAAATGAGAACACTATACTCGTTCTCAATTTCTTAAACCACATAAATTGAGGAGAAAACACATTACATGTCATCATCGACCAATAAGCCCACCAATATGGCCCTGTAGCACGATTAAGAAATGCATATTGTTCATATTCAACTCCTGAATACCATGCTATAAAGAGCTCCGTGATATAAGCAACTCCAACAATGGATCCCGTAATCATTATTACAATATTCATAAGCTCAATGTGTTGAACAGTAATATAATTTTCTAGATTGGAAACCTTTCTCATTATTATTAACAATGTGTTTACCATCGCAAATCCAGAGAAAATTGCACCAGCGACAAAATAAGGGGGAAAGATAGTTGTGTGCCAACCAGGTATTACTGAAGTTGCAAAGTCAAAAGATACAATTGTATGAACTGATAAGACAAGTGGTGTTGCCAAACCTGCTAGAACAAGCGATACTTCTTCAAACCGTTGCCAATCTTTTGCACGACCAGTCCAACCAAAACTCAATAAACTATAAATTTTCTTTTGGAAAGGCATTACCGCACGATCACGAATCATTGCAAAATCAGGAAGCAAACCTGTCCACCAAAATACCAAGGACACAGTGAGGTAAGTCGAAATTGCGAAAACATCCCAAAGTAAGGGGGAATTAAAATTAACCCAAAGAGATCCAAATCCATTCGGAATTGGAAGTGTCCAGTATGCAAGCCAGGGACGACCCATGTGAATAATCGGGAATAATCCAGCCTGGATTACTGAGAATATTGTCATTGCTTCCGCGGAACGATTAATAGCCATACGCCACTTCTGTCTAAATAGAAGTAAAACAGCCGAAATTAAGGTTCCTGCGTGACCGATTCCTACCCACCAAACGAAGTTTGTAATATCCCAAGCCCAACCTACAGTTTTATTGAGACCCCAAACTCCAATACCAGTAGATATTGTATAAATGATACAACCCACACCCCACAAAAATGCAGTTAAAGCAATTCCAAAAACAATCCACCACTGCAGGTTAGCAACTCCTTCAACCGGTGCTGCAACGTCTACAGTTACATCGTGATATGATTTATCACCTGTAACAAGTGGTTTTCTTATTGGTGCTTCGTAATGCATTGCCATATCTTCTTTCTAAAATTTTTTATACATCATCAGTATTTCTAACTTTTACTTGATACATCACATTAGGCTTAGTTCCAACATGTTCCAAGAGATGATACATGCGGTCATCTTTATGTAATGCAGCAACTTTACTTTCTTTATCATTTAAATCTCCAAATACCATTGCGCCCGTATCACAAGCGTTTGAACAAGCACAATTCCAGTCGCTATCCTTAATTTCCCTTCCTTCCAGTTTTGCATCAAGAATTGTTTTCTGTGTCATTTGAATACACATTGAACATTTTTCCATGACTCCTCTTGAACGAACTACAACATCTGGATTTAAGACCATTCGGCCTAAATCGTTATTCATATGATAATCGAACTCATCATTTTTATTGTATAAAAACCAGTTAAAACGACGTACTTTATAGGGACAGTTATTTGCACAGTATCGTGTTCCTATACAACGGTTATATGCCATGTGATTCTGACCTTGTCTTCCATGAGATGTTGCAGCTACAGGACAAACGGTTTCACATGGTGCATGGTTGCAATGTTGACACATTACTGGTTGGAAAGCTACTTGAGGGTTTTCAGCAGCCTGTTCCATTTTTCCAAATGTACTCAATGAGTCACCTATACCAGATATATTTTCTTTAGTTTGATTGTCCACTTCAAAAGTTTCATCTGAAGAATAATAACGGTCAATTCGAAGCCAATGCATATCTCTTGACTTACGCACCTCTCTTTTACCCACTACTGGAACATTGTTTTCTGCATGACACGCTATTACACAAGCACCACAACCTGTACAAGAATTTAAGTCTATAGAAAGATTAAAATGATGACCTACAGAGCGATCAAATTCCTGCCACATATCAACCTCAGGAGAGGTGACTTCGAACTCAATATGGTTTTTTGAGACTTGTGGTATCGAATTCCAATACTTCTTATCTTTTGTGCTGAAAATCTCAAGTGTAGTTTCCTTTACAATATCGCCGCGACCCATTAATGTATTGTGCAATTGAACACATGCAAATTCGTGCTCCTCTTCAAGAGCAGAAATTTGAACAGATTGTACTCTTTTAAAATTTTCATACAGCTCAAATGCATTGATTCCAGTTTGCATTTCTTCTTTGAGACCTATACGTTTCCCATATCCAAACGAGAGTCCAACTGTTCCTTTAGCTTGACCAGGTTGGACTATTACAGGAGCTTTTAAACTTCTACCATTTGCCGTTATCTTAACATAACTTCCATTTAATGCTCCATTAGCTGTGTTAGTATTTTTTAACCCTGCTGCATTGGCGTCGGCCAAAGAAATAGTAAGATAATTATCCCAACTAACCCTGGTTATAGGGTCCGGGAATTCTTGAAGCCATGGATTGTTGGCTTCCTGACCATCTCCCATTCCTGTTTTTGTGTATAAAATTAAGCTCATTTCTGGTGACATGGCTTGGTGCAGCGGACTAACATTTATGTCATTAAAATCAGGAGTAGCAAAATTCAATGGAACTCCTGAAGAAAAATAACCGTCGTGTAAAACCTTGTTCCAAGAAAGACCATTTAAAATAGTTGAATTCCAGTTTGCTTTTATAGCATCATAATATTTTAATTGTTTCCCAGATAATCTTAATAAAACATCTTGAAATTGACGTGTGTCAAACAAGGGGCGAATTGTTGGCTGTGCTAAGGCGAAATGACCAGATTTCATTTCATAATCTCCCCAAGATTCTAGATAGTGAGGTGTAGCTGCAACAAACTGAGAATTGGCTGCGGTCTCATTCATTTTAGAGGTAAATGTTAATGAGAATTCTAAATTTTTGATTGCTTCTCCGAGATCTTTACCTTTTGATGTTGTAAAGACTGGATTTACCCCTAAAGTTATTAACCCTTTTATATTTCCACTTATGATTCCATCGATTGCTAAATCTACTTCATCAATGTTTCCTTTACGAGTAAGTTTGGGTTGTTTTGGCTGAAAAGCTTCGCTGTTTAATAAAGTATTAATAGCTAATACGGTTTCTTGTGCAACTTCGTCATCAATTCCTGTTACAACTAACCCTTCGGTTCCTGCAATTTTTAAACGCTGAGCTGCTTTTTCCGTTATTTGTTTTAAGTTGTTGGATAGATTAGATTTAGAAGAAACACCATTTAAGATGTCAAATAGATATGCCAATATTTTCTTTTGATCTGCTGGAGTGCACGGAACACGTTGATCTGCGTTAGCTCCAGTTAAAGACATATTAGATTCGATTTGCATATGCCAAGACATATTTGCCTTTCCATTATTCTTGGTTGGTGTCTTAGCAATAGCATACCCTTGTTCATAGCCCCCCCCTTGCCAATCTCCTAAAAAATCAGCATCAATACCTACAACAGTTTTCGCTTTTGAAAAATCATAATCTGCTAATGCTCTCTTACCGTAATGCTTTTGATATGCATTTAGGGCTGCATTTGATGAAATCGCATCATAAGTTACATGTTTAACGTTTGGAAATATTGTTATAAAGTCATTAATAATTTTTTCTGTAGTTGGACTTGCTAAAGTCGGCGTGATTAAAACTACTTCTTTATTAGCAGATTTTAAAGCTTTTAGTATGCTCTTAGCTTGAAGGTAAAGATTGTCCCAAGAAATATCCTTACCGTTAGCTGAAGGTCCTTTAAGACGAAGATTATCATAAAGTGAAAGGATAGATGCGTGAACTCTTGCATTGGCACAGCCTAAAGTTGGAGCGTCCGAATTACTTTCAACTTTTATGGGACGCCCTTCTCTAGTTTTAACTAAAATACTAGCAAAATCATGGCCATTTGCTATAGTTGTAGCATAATAATTGGCAACTCCAGGACGAATTTGCTCTGGTTGGACTACATAAGGAACTGATTTAATGACTGGTCCTTCACATGCAGCTATTGTTGCAGCTGCCGTACTAAATCCAACATACTTAAGAAAGTCTCTTCTGGATGCACTACCCTCTTCAAGTAACCTCTCGTCTGTTGAGAAATCTTCTGGGAGCTTTGAAACAAACTCGTTTTGCTCCAACTTTTTCAAATTCTCGTTTTCTGAATTGAGTTGATTTATATTTTTCCAATATGTCTTATTTGACGCCATATAATTTTTACTCAAATTTTAATAGTGACATTTTCCACATTCAAGTCCTCCCATCTGGGCAACTGTCAATTTTTCTACTCCATATTTTTTAGAGAGCGCCTCATGAATTTTAGCATAATATTCATTGCTCTCTACCTTAACATTAGTTTCTCTGTGACAATTTATACACCATCCCATTGTCAATGGAGAATATTGATACATGATCTCCATCTCTTCAACAGCTCCATGACATTTTTGACATGCTATCTCACCGACCTCAACATGTTGTGCATGGTTGAAATATACAAAATCCGGTAAATTATGAATTCGAATCCATTTCACAGGTTCAGTTTTTCCTGTATATTTTTGGTTTTCTTCGTCCCATCCAACAGCAGCATAAAGCTTTTTAATTTCTTTGGTATAAAAATCTTTTGTATATCCGTTTTCCAAATCTTCTTCTCCATTATACTCAGCAATATTTTGATGACAGTTCATACAAACATTTAAAGAAGGAATTCCAGAGTGTTTTGAAACACGTGCCGAAGAATGACAATATTTACACTCAATTTGATTAGCACCTGCATGTATTTTATGAGAATAATGAATTGGTTGAAGAGGCATATACCCTTGATCAACCCCTACTTGCATAAAGTAACCATAAACAAAATATGCACTACTAAATAATAAAAGAATAACCGAGACCATAACTAAAAACTGGTTTTGAACAAAAGCTAGCCAAATTGGAATGCGTTTTGGTTTAGGATCTGGTTTTATTTCTACTCCACTCAGTTTTGCAATTCTCATTAAAGTGCGTTGCACTAAGAAAAGCATTGTTACAAGTATAACAAATACTAAAGTAAGTGCAATTAGAATCAAAGTATTGCTGACACCAACCCCAGACTCTTGCAATGAGGCAGCGGAAGGAATAGTGGCAACTGCAACAGGAGCTGGTGGCAAGTAATCAGTGTAGGCTAAAATATTGTCAATATCTAAGTTGGATAATTGAGGAAAAGAAGTCATAACGGAACCGTTATATTCCTCGTAAATTGCTACTGCTTGGGCATCTCCAGACTTAACCATAGCAGTACTGTTTTTAATCCAAGCGTAAAGCCACTCTTTATCATACTTCGCTGAAACGCCTTTAAGCGCTGGTCCCACAGCTCTTTTGTTTAACTTATGGCAAGCAGCACAATTGGCGTTAAAAAGTTTTTTCCC
>Ga0208277_1001380_pt1 | contig 14095 bp, 16 predicted proteins | sample ETNtaG_5_FD_185782 | JGI IMG/M metagenome (GOLD analysis project Ga0208277, IMG submission 185782) | Marine microbial and viral communities from oxygen minimum zone, Eastern Pacific Ocean - ETNP201406SV205 (SPAdes) (version 2) | ecosystem: Environmental > Aquatic > Marine > Oceanic ...
AACCCATCCTTGGTTTAATCGTTCTCAAAATCTAGAGACAAAGAATTGATACAATATCTCAAACCCGTTGGCTGAGGACCATCGCTGAAGACATGACCCAAATGTGCATCACACTTTCCGCATAAGACTTCCTCTCTCAACATGCCGTGACTGCGATCAACCTTAACTTTTACGGCACCTGAACTCATCACATCATAAAAACTGGGCCATCCTGTTCCAGAATCAAATTTTGCAGTCGAGCTAAAAAGGTCGGCATTGCAGCAAACGCACTGATATGTACCACTCTCTTTGTTATGCAGTAAATCTCCAGTGAAAGGAGCCTCGGTTCCTTTTTCCTGTGTAACATGCAACTGCTCTGCAGATAAATGATCTAGATTTTTTTTATTCATAACTTGAGTATACTGAATTCGTAATTGAGATCTATGGATAATCCTGACCCAAAAAAAGTTACGCCCAGTGACTACCTAAAACCAAAAAACTGGTTGGTTATTGCCCTATTGGCAAAAGCAAGATTCATTTCATTTCTTCCAATTAAAGCCATTCAATCACTTGGGTCAATAATTGGATTTCTTCTCTTTTGCGTTCCATCAAAAAGAAAGGGTATTGCAAAAAGAAATATTGAACTTTGTTTTCCTCATCTTGATGAAAAAGAGCAAGATAAAATGGTTAAAGATCACTTCATTTCACTTGGAATTGGTTTCTTTGAGGTCTGTATTGCAAGATGGAAATCAGATCAAAGCATTGCAAAAATAACTCAAATAGAAGGCTTTGATATTCTTCAAGATGCTGCAAAAAAAGATCGAGGAATAGTTCTTTTAAGTGCTCATTTTACCATGCTAGAAATCAGCGCATTCATCGGTAGAGAATCAATTGCGCCAGGATTACCTGATATGGTTGGCATGTATCGTCTAGGCAGCAATCCAATCATTAATCGTTTTTTTAGAAATGCTCGCTTAAAGTCTGTTCACAGTCTTGTCACAAAATTTGAAGTGAAGAATTTAATCAAAGCACTGAAGGAGAAAAAAATAGTTTGGTATGCTTCGGACCAAAATTTCACAGGCAAAAGTTCTGTCGATATCAGCTTCTTTGGACAAAATGCCCCAACCACGCCTGCGATATGTCGATTTGTTGAAATGACAGACTGCATAGTCTTGCCATATTTTCCAGAAAGATTGCCAAATGGCAATTATGTTCTGACGATATATCCTGAATTAAACAATGAAGATTGCAAAGATCCAAAGATTTTCTTGCAACGCTTCTATGAGTGCCTTGAGTCACACATCATGAATAATCGGGAACAATACTATTGGGTTCACCGTCGTTTCAAGAAGGAAGATCCTCAAAATAATCCATACGCTAACTAGCGGAACAATTACTGACAATAATGTCCCAGTCACTCTTCAAGAATTCTTTTTTATTTTTTACATGAATTTTTTTCAAGGATCTGTGAAAACGATTGAGAGTCTTCTTTGGTGATGCGATTCTTTCTTGAAGTCTAAATGCACTATCAAAATCAATCAAATTGACAGATAGCTGATGATCTACAAGGATATTATTGGTGTTCAAATCAGGATGATACACTCCTTTTTCATTGAATAAGCGCAAACAATTCCCAACGGCTTCCCAAACATCTTTAGTGACAGCATCGGTGCTAATCAATTCCGAAAGTGTTTTGGAGTTCTGAATTTCCATCGTAATCAAATCGGCCGTGTAATCAATGCCCAATTTTTTAACTCGAGCTGCAATGGGTTTTGGCACCGGTAAATTCATTGCACTAAGTTCATTAAGTCTATTGTACTCACGAATAGATCTGGCTCCGTTCATTCCCGTCCAGAGATATCGATCCTTTATATAATCGCCAATAATTCCACCTCTGTGATAATGCTTCAAAACACAACTTTGATTCTGACACTCAAAGATAATTGTTTCACCCCTGCCTGAACTCAATACATTTGTATTTTCATCATCAAGCCATGCTCTTGGGTCAAAAAAGTCTTCATCAATATCCTTGATCAAATCATCCGCATATATGATGATGTTTTCATTGTCATGAATTAATAAGTTGCTCATAGTTCTATGTCTAGAGATTTCTCCAAAGCTGCAAATCAGATTTGCATTCTAAGATTATCAGCACTGGGTGATTGCTGTCACGCTTTGGGTGCAATTAATCGTTTAAAAAAAGAGATGCCTGATGCAGAAATTACTTGGGTGGTAGGCAAGAATGAGTATGAATTATTCAAAGGCATTGATGGCATTGAGTTTCTTGTTGTCGATAAATCAAGCCTGCTCAAGGCAATGTTAAAAATCAGGCAAGACTTAAGAGGAAGAAGATTTGATGTTTTGCTGAATATGCATGCATCAATGTCTGCCAATCTCATAAGCGCCATGATCTCATCCGATAGAAAGGTTGGATTTGACAAAGCGAGGGCTCGCGATAAACAAAATCTATTTTGCAATGAATTCATTCCAGCTAAAAAACAACAGCATGTTGCAGATGGGATGATTGAATTTATAAATCATATATCTAAAGAAAGTGGTCATCCCATTTGGGAACCCATTGACTTGAGTCCTGAAGAAAATGAAGTCAAGAAATACATTGATGGAGATAAAACGACATGCGTCATCAGTCCTTGTAGCAGTCAAAGATATGGGAAAGATTACAATAGAAGCTGGCCGATCGATAATTTTATCGAGATCATAGAGTACCTTTTGAGCCATGCAAATATGCAGGTGATTGTCACTGGGGGGCTGTCCCAAACTGAAACTGAGTATTCGAATAGCTTGGATAAGAAAGGTTTAAATGGAGACTTTTTAAATCTGATTGGAAAAACAAGCATCAGAGGAATGGCAGCAATCATAAAACATTCTCAATTTGTCATTTCACCAGACTCAGGTCCAGCTCATATTGGAACTATAATGAACAAACCAGTAATCGGGCTGTATGCAATGAGTAACCTCAACCGCAGTGGCCCATACCATTCAAGAAATTGGACAATTGATAAATATCCCGAAGCCTTGGAGTTATATGAAGGCAGAAAAATAGAGGATTCTAAATGGGGTCATAAAGTGAAAGAACCGAAAGCAATGCAATTGATTAAAATTAAAGATGTTAAATTAAAGATTGATGAGGTTGTCTCACATGTTAAAAGAAGCACTCAAAACTGAGCGTCTTGTAATCAAATCACCAGAGATAGATGACAAAGTTGAGCTCACTCAATTGATCAATGATTATGATGTTGTTCAATGGCTCTCAAATATGCCCTTTCCTTATAAGCCAGAAGATGCCGAAGCATTCATTGAACGATCACAAGAAAAAATATTGAAGCAGGAAATCAAAACTTACATGATTTTTCATAATAATAAAATGCTTGGAGGGATCGAGTTGCGAGACTTTAATGAACATTCATGTGAATTGGGTTACTGGCTTGGAAAAAAATATTGGGGCAAAGGCTTTGCTACAGAAGCAGTGGGTAGATTATTAGAACTGGGATTTGATGAGCTAAATTTAAATGAGATTTATGCGGCATATAAAGTTGGAAATGAAGCTTCTAAGAAAGTTTTAGATAAGTCTGGTTTCCAATTTTATAGAGAGAAGCAAGAGTTTGATTCGGTGCTTAACAAAAATGAACAGCTCATAGAAATGGTAAAAAGAAAATGACTGAAAAGAACTGATGAATATATTCTAAGCCCTCAAAGGTCTCCCTTTTTCCTCATCTCTTTTCTTATTTTGGTCGCACTAATATCGGTGATTGAGTCATCAAATGCTTCTTCCTCAAAAACATAGCCCACGCCTCGGCCATAGGTGATATTGACTATGTTCGGAACAAGCATGATTTCGTATTCAACACCTCTTTGATAGCCATCAGAAGCTAAGCCGTCTTCGATGTTTGTACAAACTAAATCCCAATCAAATGGATTATCGTCTTGCCCTTCCCCTCCAGAGGATTGGTGCACATCTCTCACTTGAATCATAACTTGTCCAGTTTTTTGGACACATCTTTTAAACAATGCTTGATGTCCTTCATGCCAAGGCTGCCATCTTCCCAGCATTTGAACCGTTGGTTTCTTCCAATCAAACATGTTTTAAAATCTTGTCTGCAATATCCGAGTGGTTGTGATCATTCCATTCAGTGATATGAAAATCGATTTGCTCAGGAGAAATAAAGATTTTATTGGTATCCTCAAATCGACCTTCTTTAATGGTATCCATCCATATAGTAATATCGGCATCAAAATTTTCTCTGGTTTCTTTTGTGGGGCAAACAAAGTCACAAACGACATATCGATCATTTGCTTTCTCAAAATCTGCAAAGGTCCTCATTCTTCTGGATTGCCTGCTTCTGCCCTCATTCGAAAAATCCCAATCGTTTGCCATATCTCTGAGTTTATCGGCGTTATACCATGCGGCATTCAATAGCGGAACGAGTCTTTCAGCAAGATAAGTTTTTCCACTTCCAGGAAGTCCCATAATCAGAATTTTGTATTTCGTGCTCAATCAAGTCTCCTTTGCTGCCTTTAAAACAGCTTGTGCAATTACCAGATCTTGGACCGCAACACCTGTAAGGTCTGCAATGGTTATTGAATCCTGATTCAACCTTCCTTTTTTGATTCCTGAGAAAACTTCTCCCAACTCAACTACGTTCTCAGAATCAATCAGTGATTGCTTGGCTGCTTGATGTATTTCACCACGAATAAGGTTCTGTTCCAAGCTATCTGCAACAAGCAAATCTGCCCTTGAGAGTAGATTAGGGTCAAGTTCACACTTCTCAGGGGTATCTGAGCCAACCGCCGTTATATGTGTACCGGGTTTTACCCACTCTGATTGAATGAGCGGATCTTTTGAAGAAGTGGTCGTTACAATCAAGTGTGATTCTGTGACAAGTTTTTCTATATCCGTTTCAATATTGACATCTAAGTAAGAAAGATCTGCTTTAACTTTCTCAGCCTTTTTAGGGTCTCTGCCCCAAATACTAATCTTCTTAACTTTCATCAGTTCAGAAATATATCTCGCCTGATATCTTGCCTGCACGCCTGTGCCAACAATTGCCACTGACTCAATGCCATCATTCGAGAGTGCATGACTGGCGATAGCACCTGCAATTGCGGTTCTAATGTCTGTTAAATTAGCATCATCAATCAAGATGGCCTCAGGTTCTCCTGTTTTAATGCTAAATAGCAACATCATGCCTTGTCCAGGCTTGATGCCATCCTTTTGATTATCGGGAAATCCTGACGCAATCTTAATGACATAGTGATCACCGCCCTTTATGTATCCATATTTTATATGAACCTCGCCCTTTGGCTGATCCATGATCAACTCACCAACTGGAGGGATGACAGCATTGCCCTTCGAGTACTCGATAAATGCCTCTCTCATGGCATCACTGATGTCTATCTTTCGAATCAGCGGTTCAATTTGTTTCCAATTAAGGATGATTGGCATCATGTTTGTAAAACCTTCAATAATGTCTGATTGGAAATATTGCCTCCGCAAAGGAGTATTGTGACTTTCTTATTTTCAAATTCCTCTTTAAGGTTATCAAAAGCAGCCAATGCAACCCCGGCTGCCCCCTCAATCATCATTTGATGTTGATCCATGAATGATTTCATAGCATTTGCTATTTGAGCCTCACTGACCAAAACAGAGCGATCGACCACTGATTGACAATAATCAAATGTTATCGAGCCCTCTTCAAGAGCACCTGCCGTGCCATCACTTAATGTTTGCAAATGGTCAATGCTTTCAATTCTTCCGTTTTTAAGGGCATGATGCATTGCGGCTGAATTTTCAGGTGAACATGCAATGATTTCGCATTCTTTACCGACTCCTTTAAGGTAACTGCCTATTCCAGCAATCAGGCCTCCCCCTCCAACAGCGATAAAAATGGCATCCATTTGCTCTTGCTCTTTAAAAATTTCAATTCCAATTGTTCCTTGGCCTGCCATCACATCTTCGTCATTATATGGAGACAAGTATGGAAGCCGATTCTTTTCTGCATACTCTCTGGCTGCAATTTCTGCATCACCAGAATCATCACCAACCAACTCAACTTTGGCTCCAAAAGATTGAATCTTTTTTAGCTTTGCTTTTGAAACAGTATTGGGCAAAAAAATCAACGCATTGATGCCTAGTATTTTAGATGCATTGGCAACAGCTGAACCGTGATTCCCGGAACTTGCAGTAACAATATTTGTATGGCCTTGATCAAAAAGTATTCTTGATTTATTCGTTGCACCTCTTGCCTTGAAAGAACCAGTCACCTGAAAGTTTTCTAGTTTTAAGTAGACATCAGCATTGGATTGTCCACTCAAAGCTGGTGAATATTGCAACGGAGTGAATCGAACATCATTTTGAATGCGATGATGTGCTTCTACTACCTTTTCATGAAAATTTTGATCAATCATAAGTATTGATTATAGAGGCTAATATACGATTCCGTCATTCTTTCTATGCTGAATTGATCTGACTTCTTTCTGTTCTTCTCTGACATTTCGTCTCTAGTGGACACATCCGAATAAAGCTCAATTAAGGGCGTCAGAAAGTCAGGGGCTTCACCACTGACTAAGTATCCATTTTCACCGTGCTCAATAATATCTGGAATTCCTCCGACGTCTCTTGCAATGACAGGCAATCCAAAATCGATCGCATCCAAAAGTGTAGAGCCCAATCCTTCGTGTCTTGATGGAAAAATAAATACATCGAAAGCATTCAGATAATCGCCAATGTTCTCTACTTGTCCAGCAAAGTAAACATTATCAAGGTCTTCGCTTGCTTTTTTAAACTTTGACTCATCTCTGCCTGAGCCTACCATTAGAAAGCCAATATCATGCTCTGTGTTCTTCGATTCCCTCGCGAGTTTAATAATATCTGACTGACCTTTATGGCTGTCATCCAATTCACCAATATGACCAACAATAAATTTTTGTTTGATTTCTTCACGAATGCGAGATGATTCCAATGAATCATGGCTAAAATTTGCTGAAGCGCTTGGAATGATTCTTAGGTCAATCCCATCACCAAACGATGCCTTTATAGACCTTTCGATCAGTGTAGATAAACAAATTATCTTTCTTGCATCCGTATAGATTTTTTTGCTGATAAAATTCACTTTTGGATTTCTTTGAACCCTTCGAGTATAGATGTAATTTAAACCTTTAAATAAGCTATAGATATATAAAAGAGGAAAGGATCGTGAATCATGAAAATGGAGAAGGTTTTTATCCGAAGCCTTTGAAAAAGCATTGAAGGAAAATAGATTTGTCTCTATTACATCAAGGTCATCGATGGATTGGCAGCGAGTGCTTAATTCAGAATTATTTCTGGCAATTAATTTCTGCTTAAAGCCCCTCTCTGATAGCGATTTAATGAGAAGCATTGTTTGCCTCTCACCGCCTCTAAATCCATTTGCTAAATTGACATGACAAACCAATGACGAATGATCATTCATCAAAATCTGTCAACTCATAGACTGTTCCACAATAATGGCATGGGGTTTCTTTGCCAATGATTTCAAGAAAGACTTTAGGGTGGCCATCATAATCATCGTATTCTTCCATTGGACAATGAAGCGGAAGCTCCTTGGACGTGATTTTTATATGTTTTTCTTTATTTAAAGCCATGGCCTTTCTTCATTTCAATAATCATAGTGTGAATTATAACCCAGAATAAAAAAGCCCCCAAGAGGGGGCTTTTTTTTGATGGATGAATGCGATTACATCATTCCGCCCATTCCGCCCATTCCGCCCATATCAGGCATTGGAGCAGGAGGTACATCGTCTTGAGGCGCTTCAGTCACCATCGCTTCAGTGGTCAACAACAAACCAGTAACGGAAGCAGCATTTTGTAATGCATATCTTGTCACCTTAGTTGGGTCCACTATGCCCATCTCAATCATATCGCCATAATCATTGGTAGCGGCATTGTAACCATAATTGCCTTCCCCATTTGCGACTTCGTTTAAGATTACTGAAGAATCACTTCCGGCATTGCTGACGATTTGTCTAAGAGGCTCTTCCAATGCTCTTCTCAAAATATTGATTCCAACATTTTGATCATCGTTGTCGCCCTCAAGTTTATCCAAACTTGCTTTAGCTCTGACCAATGCCACGCCTCCACCAGGGACAATTCCTTCTAGAACAGCTGCTTTGGTTGCATTCAATGCATCCTCAACTCTGGCTTTCTTCTCTTTCATCTCAATTTCAGTGGCAGCACCAACTTTAATGACTGCAACACCGCCGGAAAGTTTAGCCAACCTTTCTTGAAGCTTCTCCCTATCATAGTCTGAAGTTGAGTCTTCAATTTCAGCATTGATTTGGCTGATGCGTGCCTTGATGTCATTTGCAGTGCCAGCTCCATCGATAATGGTTGAGTTTTCTTTTGTGATTTGAACTTTCTTAGCGCTACCAAGATCTTCCAGAGTTGTTTTTTCCAGACTTAGTCCAACTTCTTCAGAAATAACCTGTCCGCCAGTCAGAACAGCAATATCTTGCAACATTGCTTTTCTTCGATCTCCGAAACCTGGTGCTTTAACACCGGCAACTTTCACAATACCTCTAATGTTATTCACAACGAGTGTTGCAAGTGCTTCGCCTTCGATATCTTCTGCAATAACTAAAAGTGGATTGCCAGATTTGGCAACAGCCTCAAGGAGTGGAAGAAGATCTCTAATATTAGATATCTTTTTATCAAAAAGAAGTATGTATGGATTATCCAATTCAACGCTTTGGCTATCTGCCTGATTTATAAAGTAAGGGGATAAATAACCGCGATCAAACTGCATACCTTCTACAACATCCAACTCATTCTCAAGACCAGATGCTTCCTCAACTGTGATAACACCTTCTTTGCCAACTTTTTGCATGGCTTCAGCGATTACCTCGCCAACATCAGTATCAGAGTTTGCAGAAATTGTTCCTACCTGAGCAATCGATGTGTCATCGCTGCATGGAACTGATAATGATTGTAGATTTTCTATAATCACGCCAGTGGCCTTGTCTATCCCTCTTTTGAGATCCATTGGGTTAAACCCTGCAGCAACAGATTTCAATCCTTCTCTAAATATCGCTTGAGCAAGAACAGTCGCTGTTGTGGTTCCATCACCTGCAACATCAGATGTTTGTGATGCAACTTCCTTAACCATTTGAGCGCCCATGTTTTCAAAATTGTCTTCTAGCTCAATTTCCTTAGCAACAGAAACACCATCTTTAGTAACTGTTGGAGCACCGAAACTTTTGTCAAGAACTACATTTCTACCTTTAGGCCCTAGTGTAACTTTTACAGCATCGGCAAGAACATTGATTCCAGTCAACATTTTTTGACGCGCAGAGTTTCCAAATTTAACTTCTTTTGCAGCCATTTTTTTTTCCTCTATATTTTAATTTATTGAATGTTTTTTCGAGAATTGACTTAGTCAATCACTGCCATAACATCATCTTCTTTCATTACTAGGAGTTCTTCTCCATCCACTTTTACTTCAGTACCGCTGTACTTACCAAAAAGGATTTTGTCTCCTGCTTTTAACTCCAGTGGCCTAGTGTCGCCATTATCTAGAATTTGACCATTGCCAACTGCAACAACTTCACCTCTACTAGGCTTTTCTGCAGCAGCTTCAGGTATTACGATTCCACCTGGAGAAGTTGTTTCCTCTTCCATGCGCCTAACAATCACTCGATCTTGAAGTGGACGAATATTCATCTCTGATCTCCTCAATTTGTTATTATTTATAATCTTCAATTGATTTAGCAGTCTCAACAGAAGAGTGCTAATAATAAGGATGATTTTTAGAAATTCAAGCCTGATGGGAACTTTTTTTTCAATAATCTCGAAAGTAAAAAGAGCATGAAAGTAAAACACTCAATATTTATATGCATCAATCTAGCGATGACCATATTCTTAATGGCCTCTACGAACTTGTTTTCACAACAAGTTCTAAAGCCTCAAGAGGCCTTCCTGATAGAGGCATTTATTCAAAATGATGTGATTCAGGTCAATCATCGGATTGAGAATGGGTATTATCTCTATAAAGACAAAATCAACTATGAATCGACCCAAGATGGAGTTTCCTTGGCGAGCTATACTCTGCCCGATGGAATGCAGTTCAAAGATGAGTTCTTTGGAAATACTGAAATCTATAGAGCACCCTTTAGCGTTTATATCAATCTCAACGAAGGATCAAGAGCCCCCACAAATTTAGTGGTTGAAACTCAAGGATGTGCGGATATTGGCTTATGCTACCCTCCACAAACTTGGATTATTGATATTCAAGGCGGCTCCAATCTTGAAGCCACTCATTTTTCTCAAGACTTAAACATATCAGAGGAAGTCAGACTGGGTTCAATCATCACTGAATCAAACTTATTGAGTGTTTTCTTTGTGTTCATTGGTCTTGGTTTTCTCTTGGCATTCACGCCCTGTCATTTGCCAACGATTCCGATACTCTCATCGATCATTATTGGCCAAAAAGAAAGCAACAGAACAAAATCATTCGCTCTTTCTCTAACCTATGTTCTCGGTATGGCGATGACCTACTCTGCATTTGGAACATTAACCGCGCTTGCTGGGAATCAGATGCAAGCGCTATTTACAATGCCAAGCTTCATAGCATTCATGGCAGCTCTCTTTATTGTTTTAGGTCTAAGTATGCTGGGGCTGTTTAATATGCAGATGCCAAGCTCTCTTATGAATCAAGCCAATAATATAATGAACAATCAAAAAGGCGGAAGCTATGCGGGCGTCTTTGTTATCGGGATTCTTTCAGCATTTTTAGTAACTGCTTGCGTTGCACCACCGCTGGTTGCAACACTCATGGTTATTGGGCAAAGCGGTGATATTTTTCGTGGAATCGTGGCACTCACTGCTTTAAGCATAGGCTTGGGGATACCGCTTATGGTGATCGGTCTGACTGCATCCAAATGGCTGCCAACATCAGGAAAATATCTCATAGCCGTAAAAGAATTGTTTGGCTTTATCATGTTAGGTTTGTCTGCTTGGATCATGAATCCATTCTTAAGTGAAGATTATATTAACCAAATCTACTTGGTTATAGTTTCAGCCTCGATCATTTATTTTTTGAAATATCTTTTCGATTCAGAAACCAAAAGAAGACTGCTCCAATCCTCAATTGCCGTATTAACAATTGTAATGGTCATCTTCAATATCTCTTCGACTGATGCAAACAAAGAAATGGATCGATTCTCTGATACATTTTATGGCATTGAAGACACGAAAGAGCTACAAATAAAAATCAATGAGGCTATTCAAGAAAACAAACCTACAATGGTTTACTTTACAGCAGATTGGTGTGTTTCTTGCAGAAGGCTTGAAAAAAATACATTCAGCAATCAAAGTCTACAAGATAAAATCAGTCGAATTCAGGTCCTGAAGGTCGATCTAAGTGACAACTCTATTGAGGACCAGCTGCTTATCAAAAAATATTCAATCTTTGGTCCTCCTACAATTCTCTTTTTTGATTCAGATGGCTCGGAAATAAAAAATAGAAGAAAGATAGGGGTTGTGAGCGCTGCTATTCTTACAGAGGAAATAGAGATATTGGGCAACAAAACATGAAGAATTTTTTAATTTTCATCGGTCTCATCATAATGTCTTTCGTTCTCTTTCTCCAGTTTCAGGAACCTGAAGATCAAACAATCGTGATGTCAGAGTTTTCACTTGAGAATATCAATGGAGAAATGATTTCTATTGAAGAATACAAAGGCAAGAAAACGCTCATAAATTTCTGGGCAACATGGTGCAGGCCCTGCAGAAAAGAAATGCCGATGTTAAATGGGGTCTATCTTTCTGAAAATCCATCAGAATTCAGCGTGGTTGGTATAGCGATTGACAAGCCAGAAAAGGTGGCGCAATTTGTAGCAGAATTAGGCATTGATTTTCCCATCATGATTGGACAGTCGGATGCATATGACATCATGAAAGAGCTGGGCAATGAAGCATTGACGCTTCCTTATACAATTCTAATCGATAACTCAGGTGAAGTAATCTGGTCAAAGAACACAGAATTAAAGCACAGCGATATGGATGAGGTATTAAATATAAAATGAACTATCTTTCACTCAAGCTGACTCATTATGGGCCCCCTGAAGATTCGCTCAAGTTGATTGAATGCCCAGAAGAAAGCCCAAGTCCTGAAGAAGCAATCGTCCATATAGATGCAGTTGGAATGCATATTGCAGATAGCTTAACTGCCAGAGGCACTGAAGCGCTTAAGCCGGTTCCATGCATCCCTGGATTTGAGGGTGTTGGCACCATAAAAAAAGTAGGCGCCAAAGTTCTAGGCTTAAAAGAAGGGGATAAGGTTCTATTGCCAATGGGCACAGGCGCAATGACTCAACAGCTTAAAATTACTGCATCTTCATTGACCAAAGTTCCCGAGCCTTATGCTCCTGATGAGCAGCTGGCATTGATCACAGTGAATGGATTCACTGCATACTTCCTATTGAGAGACTATTTGCCACTCAAAGAAGGTGATTGGGTGATCCAGAATGCTGCAAACTCAAACGTAGGAAGATACCTAATTGCGCTTGCAAAAAAAGAAGGGTTCAGAACTCTCAATATTGTACGTAGAAAATCGCTTATACCTGAGTTGATTGAATTGGGCGCAACCGAGGTTATTTTAGACAGTGAGCATATGAATGAAGAAACCTTAGAGAAGATCCACTCAAAAAATATAAGGCTCGGAATTGATGCAGTAGCAGGAGAAGCCACGGAGAAGCTAGCAAATTCAATATCTGAGGAAGGCTTGATTGTGAATTACGGAACCGTCACCAAGGAGATGTGTCAAATTAGTTTTTGGTCCTTATTCAGAAAAAAAATAACACTCAAAGGGATGTCAACACTGAATGGCTTTGAATCCAGAACTGAAGAAAGGGTCAAAGAGATTCATCAAAACTTAGCTGTGTTGGCCAATCAAAGCTTACTTCAAACCAAGATCGCTGCTAAATATGGCATTGAGGATTACCTTAAGGCATACAATCATATTGATAAAACCGGTACAGATAGAGATGGTAAAATAGTCTTACTTCCAAACAGTTAAGGGGAATACAATTGGACAATCAAGGAACGATCATTACGGTCATCGTTTACAATATCTTATTAATAGGTATTGGTTTCCTAGCAAGCAAAAAAAATCAAACCAATGATGATTTTTATCTGGGTAATCGGGGCTTAGGTCCTTGGGTTGCAGCGCTAAGTGCGTCAGCGAGTTCATCGTCTGCATGGACATTATTAGGCGTCAGTGGTCTTGCCTACTCTGTGGGTTTAGGCGCTGTATGGATTCTTCCTGGCGTTCTGTTTGGATATTTTGTCAGCTGGACATGGATAGCACCAAAACTTATGGAACTGAGCAAAAAAACAGGGGCGGTAAGTCTGCCTCAACTGCTTTTTCATGATTTTGATGAAAAGGATAAAAAACTACTGATGAGACTCAGTACAATTATCATTACATCCACTCTAATCTTATATGTTGCAGCACAATTTCAGGCAGCAGGAACAACGTTTGCGACAATCTTAGGTATTTCTCAAAGTGCAAGTGTCATACTCGGTGCTTTGGTGATACTTATTTACACTTTTATTGGTGGCTTTTGGGCGGTCTCACTAACCGATTCAATACAAGCGATATTGATGTTTTGTATTGCAATCATTCTTCCTTTAATGTTGCTAATGGCAGCAGGTGGATTTTCAGAAGTAAATCAAGCATTGGATGCAATAGGAACACCGGCAGAAAACAGTCTGACAGGAGTTTATGCTGGAATGCTTGGAATTGGATTCATCATAGGCAATATCAGTATTGGATTTGGATACCCTGGCCAACCTTTTGTCGTCAATCGATTCATGGCAGCAAAAGACATAAATACAATCAGAAGAGGAAAATATATTGCGATGTTTTGGGCGTTGATAATTTTCTCAGGAATGATTCTATTGGGATTGACAGCCAAGGTGATGTACTCAGCTGTTTCCAACCCTGAAACGGTATTGTTTTTTGTCAGTGAAGAATTATTCGGCCCAATCTTTGCAGGAATTATTTCTGCAGCTGTTTTATCGGCAATTATGTCAACTGCGGACAGTCAATTACTCACTGTT
>Ga0208277_1001381_pt1 | contig 14088 bp, 12 predicted proteins | sample ETNtaG_5_FD_185782 | JGI IMG/M metagenome (GOLD analysis project Ga0208277, IMG submission 185782) | Marine microbial and viral communities from oxygen minimum zone, Eastern Pacific Ocean - ETNP201406SV205 (SPAdes) (version 2) | ecosystem: Environmental > Aquatic > Marine > Oceanic ...
ACCATCTGGATGTTGAGGTCGCCCCCAAACGCCCCTTGAACAATGGCTCCAATCAATTCTGCTTGAGGTGCAAAGAGTGCATTTTGACAAGTAGGGTCACTTTCCAAGGGATTCAATTGGCATGCTGTTTGGGATATTCGAAAGGCGTCATGAAGTAGAGAGAGAACCGGTCCAATGACAACAGCCCCGGTCAATACACCGATGATTTCAGCGACTTGCTGTCGCTTTGGAGTCGCCCCGAGCATGTGGCCCGTTTTCAGGTCCTGCATGACGTCACCAGCAATTGCTGCGCTGGTTGCAACAATAGCGGCAATAAGCAGGGTTGCCATCATGAGGTCTTGAGTCCCCATGTTAAGCATGAGGTCACCCACAATCCAAACCAAGCCAACAGTGAACAGGAGTGTTGCGATGGTCATTCCAGATACCGGTGAATTTGATGAGCCAACAACACCTGCAATATATCCTGCAACTGCTGCGAAAAAGAAAGCCACAAATGCGAGAAAGAGGGCTCCGGCTAGTGCGAGTAGCAGCGAGCCTGTTGACCACCAGTAAAACATGAATGTGAGAATGATGAGGACACCACAGGTCATGAAGACATATGGCATGGGGAGGTCTTGTTCTGTTCTGGGCAAAATCTTGTCACTGTCCTCTGATTTTATGAATGCCTTGGAAAGACCGGTGATGATGGTCTTCCGCATTGACCACAAGGTGTAGACTCCACCGACTACCATGGCGCCGACTCCAACATAACGGACTTGTGTTGACCATATGCTGTAAAATCCTTCAACGAGATTTTCAGTTTCAGGCCATCCGTAAATCAATCCATACATAGGGACGAGTAAACCAAACCCGAGGACTCCGCCAAAGAAGATAAACGATGCAATGCGAATCCCTACAATAAATCCGACGGAGAGGAGTGCTATTGACAGGTCCATTCCCGCATAAAGTCGAGTGCTTAGGAATGAGAAGGCACCCTCTACAGTGTGGTGTGTAACGTGGAAACCCTTCACCATAAGGCCGTATATCCCACCGATTCCAAGGGCATAAAGGATAGCTAAAGCCCCGTCACCCCCTTCTTCACCAGCAACAAGCACTTCTCGGCAAGCGACTCCTTCAGGATATGGCAATGCTTCCTCTACGATGAATAAACGACGTAGAGCGATTGTAAACATGGTGCCAAGCAAGCCGCCGAGCGTAGCGATAATGAGCGTCTCAAGCCATTGAATTGAAGTCCACAAATTCATGACCAACAGTGCAGGAACGGTAAAGATGACGCCAGCAGCGAGTGACTCACCTGCGGATGCCATGGTTTGAACAGCATTGTTTTCCAATATTGAAACATCCTTAAACATCGTACGAAGGATGATCATCGACATCACTGCTGCAGGAATACTGGCGGATACGGTCATGCCCGCATAAAGTCCAAGATATGCATTAGCAGCGGTCATTAACACTCCAAGGACGATACCGACGAGAACAACGCGTAGCGTGAGTTCCTTGGGGCTTTCATGCGCAGGGATGTACGGTTCATGTCCTGCGGCCATACACCTGCGAAACGGTGTGAGTAAGTATATCCTACGCTTGAGTTTGCAGGGGTTATTGGCATCAAGATATTAAGCGAGTATTGCACCGGACAAGTTGGAAGATGAGGGTCAGCCTATGGCTTCCTTCAACTTCTTTGGGTGTTTATCTTGGACAGTAAGAAGTGGCATAATATGCCTCTTGAGGATTGTATTACAGCATTGGATTCTTCGATGAACGGTATCGATCCAGATGATGTCTCATCTCGACAACGAAAGTATGGATTCAATAAATTGTCAGAAGCAGAAAAAACTTCGGCATTTATGAGGTTCTTATCCCAATACAATGACCCCCTCAATTATCTCCTCATTGGAGCCGCCCTTGTCGCTCTTGCTATCCATCCAGATCAGCCAGGTGATGCAATATTCATTTTCATTGTACTAACCGCGAATGCTTTCTTTGGATTTTGGCAGGAAGGTCAAGCGGAGCAGGCCATGGATTCTCTAAAACAAATGTCGATTTCAAATTGCGTCGTCATACGCGGTGAGTATGAAAATGAAATCCCTACGTCGGAACTCGTACCAGGTGATGTCGTCCGTCTGGAACAAGGATTGAATGTTCCCGCAGACGTGAGGATCGTATGGTCTCAACAGTGTAAAATTGACGAATCTGCCCTAACTGGTGAGTCTGATACAATCGAAAAAACATCCGAATCATTGTCCACTGATGCTTTGCTTGCTGATCGTAAAAATATGGCTTATATGGGCACTACTGTGTCTTCAGGCAGAGGATTGGGTCTGGTTACCAGCACAGGCATGAGTACCGAACTCGGTAAAATTGCTCGTGACATTGCAGACGCACAGACGCCTAAGACTCCTTTGGAGTTGAAATTAGAAAGCCTAGGGCGTTTCCTTGGTTTCATTGCACTCATCGTCGCCGTACTTCTGGTGTCACTACAAATGATTGTTGAGTACGGACAGCCGAATCCGGATTTGAAAACCGCCGCTCTAGAGAGTTTCACCGTCGCCATCGCCATCTTCGTTGCTATTGTGCCCGAAGGACTACCGATTATTCTTGTGATTACACTGTCCCTAGGGATGCGTAATATGGCTCGTCACAAAGCTATTATCCGTCGGATGAAGGCAGTGGAAACCCTTGGTTCCACGACTGTAATTTGCTCGGATAAGACCGGGACTCTTACTAAAAACCAAATGACTGTGAGGCAATTATCAACCTTGAACCAGAATTATGGATTTACTGGTGAAGGATTCAAACCCTCAGGTTCTGTTGTTATCGATGGAGATGAATTGAACGATTCCAATCTACAGAAGCAACATTCCGACCTTAATTTCCGCCTTACTGCAGCGTGTTTGTCACTGTGCCATAATTCAAATTTGGTCAAATCTGATGGCCACTGGCAAGCCATTGGAGACCCTACTGATTCCGCATGTGCAGTTGCAGGATGGAAAATCAATGGAGATGTCAAAAAGTTCTCCCACAGGCATCCTCGGAAGAATGAATTCTTCTTTGATTCAAATCGTAAGCGTATGAGCGTTGTCCATGAATATGAAGGTGAAGAATGGGTCTTCTCAAAAGGAAGTGCAGGGGGATATTCTGAACTTACAAGTTCTAAAATTGTTGACAATAAGATTGTACCACTTAGCGATGATGATCGTTTGAAGGTCAAAGCCTTGAATAGAGAAATGGGTTCTCAAGCCATGCGTGTCATCGCATTGTTTGCGAGAAAAGTTGAAGATGGTGAAGACATTTCTGATATATCCTTAATTGAAAACGATTTGATTTTCCTTGGATTGGTAGGAATTATGGATCCGCCTCGTCCTGAAGTTAAGGCCGCGATTGAGACTTGTCAGAGGGCCGGCATTCAAGTGAAAATGATTACCGGCGACCAACATGTCACTGCAGCAGCAATTGGCAAGGAACTCGCCATTACAAGTGGTACATTACCTCCAGTTGACGGTAAGGATTTACAGGCCATGAGCGACGAAGATCTTCTGGAAGTGTCACAAAACATATCCATCTTTTCAAGAGTTACTCCCGACCAAAAAATGCGCATCGTATCTTCCCTTCAAGAGCAAGGTGAAATTGTTGCAATGACTGGGGATGGCGTCAACGATGCTCCAGCTCTCTCGCGTGCTAACATCGGCATCGCCATGGGCATTGCAGGGACTGACGTTGCTAAGGATGCGGCCGACATGGTCCTTCAAGATGACAACTTCGCAAACATCGTTCACGCTGTTGAAGAGGGCAGGAAGATTTACCAAAACATCAGAAATTTCGTCCGTTACCAAGTTTCGACAAATGTCGCAGCAGTCGCTTTGATTATCATTTCAACGTTTATCTTTGGTTGGAATCTACCGCTTACAGCTACGCAAATTCTCGTCATCAACATCCTGATGGATGGACCTCCTGCGGTTGCATTAGGTGTTGAAAAGAAACATGGAAACGTCATGAATCGTCCACCGCGGCCGGTTGACGAAGGGTTACCAAACATGAGTGATATCTCGTTAATTTTCTATCTCGGCGCCGTCATGGTTACAGGTACATTGGCGATCTTCTTCTTAGCGGGTGGAGGCCTCGCACAGTGTGAGTTATTGTCTACTGATGCGGCCACAGATTCGTTGGATATGCGTGCTGCATGTCTGCAAGGTGACCAAGCGGCAATAGATGATTGGGAAATTTATGCTGACGGGCATTTTGAACACGCACAGACAATGACGTTTGCGGTATTCATCGTCTTCCAACTGTTTAATGTAATGAATTGCAGATCCAATGAACAGAGTGTTGTTGAACTTGGTATTTTCTCAAATAAAGCCATTAATTTAGCGCTGCTGATATCAACTGGGTTGTTGCTCTTCTTCGTTCAACTTGCTAATGCAGAGATACCGATCATTGGAATAGATATTGGCCAATTATTGTCTACAACAACGCTATCTCGGAACGATTGGATTGTAATCGTCTTGGTCTCTTCTAGTGTCTTCATCATCGAAGAATTTAGGAAATTGCTGGTGAAATCAAAATTCTTCGCAATTCGTTCACGCTGATGAGAAGCACAGATTCATGAAGTCGTTCCGAGACGCACTCACATGGAGACCTGGTCATCTACCAAAAGATTGGCCGGCTCGCATGCTGATTGGCAAAGCCGCCTAAGCACCCTGGTGGGTGATGATTCACGCTGGTCTTTACCGTTACAACCTATTGTCAATAAACTGAAGCTTGGCGTAGAATTAAGCCTTCAAGATGGACTGGTATTGTATTCCCATGGCGACCTACACGAAGTAGGAGAACTAGCACATTGTGTTCGTACCGCTCGATTTGATAACAAGGCGTATTTTAACAGCAATGTTCACATCAATCAAACCAATGTTTGCGTACTTGCTTGCAGGTTCTGTGCCTTCCGCAGGGGTCCGAAATCCAAAGATGCCTACTCGATGAGTATTGAAGATTATTTGTCTGATTTGGAACTTTATGCAGGACATATCGACGAAGTCCACTCTGTCGGGGGCCTTCACCCCGAGTGGGATGTCGCTCATTACGAAAATCTCTTCTCCGAAGTTCGCAAATCCTACCCCCATGTTTCAATCAAAGCCCTAACGGCTGTTGAAATCAAACACCTCGCCCAACTGTCCTCCATTCCCACAAAAGAAGTTTTGAGGAGATTGCAAGCAGCAGGCCTGACATCTTTACCAGGCGGCGGCGCTGAAATATTGGATGATGATGTCAGAGCCATCATCTGCAATGGGAAAGAAAGTTCTGATGAATATTTAGGCATTCACAGAGAGGCTCATGAATTGGGGCTTCCTTCAAACTGCACCATGCTTTTTGGCACGATTGAAACATTATCACAACGCCTCAATCACATGATTTCTCTTCGTGAACTTCAAGCAGAGACATCGGGTTTCCAATGTTTTGTTCCTTATCCGTTTTTGCCGGACGCCTCGCGCTTGCCACAAGCGCAACTGGCTACTGGGACAGAAATCTTGCGAACAATTGCTATCTCGAGACTTATGATTACAAACATCCCACACATCAAGGCCTACAGGATGAACATTGGCGACTATGTCGCAGAACTCGCACTTCAATTTGGTGCAGATGACATTGATGGGACCGTTCAAAAGGAATCCATCATGCATCTCGCTGGTTCAAAGGCACCTTTGGATCACGACCGTTCAAAACTGGCCCGAATCATAGGCGATGCAGGTTGCCAGCCGGTCCAGAGGAACACCACATACGAGTCCTTCAACGAATATGTACCTCCTGCCCCGACCGTTAGAAGGAGCCTGAAAATGGCGCAATAGGTGAGACGATGACAAACACTTGGATGGAAACAATCGGACGCGTTGCCTTCCTCAATTGTGATCCGTTATTCCACGATCTGGATGAACGATGGAATGTACTGGCCGCGCCTCCTGCATGGTTAACAGGTCACGTGCTGCGAAAAGATTGTGTTCTTGCACCGATTCCAGCCGCTGATTATGCAAAACATTGTGATGAACTCGTACTGCTACCTGATATTGGGATTGGCTCACAAGGTGAAGTAGGTAGTGTGCTCTTGTTTGGTTCCGACTCTATCGAATCGATGAAATCCATTGCACTTCCTTCAGATTCCGCCACATCTGTTGCACTTCTGAAATACCTCATGATGACATCCGGTCGTGAATTTAGCTACATGACGACAGGTCCAGATTTTGAATTGATGATGGAACAGGCTGATGGATGTTTGCTCATCGGAGACCGAGCACTTGAGGCCGCCAAAGAACATCCAGAAATGGTCCGATTGGACTTGGGTCAAGCTTGGCTTGAACGGCATGGATTGCCGATGGTTTTCGGTGTTTTCGTTGCAAGAAAAGATACACCAGTTGATGCATTGAAGCAAGCCCATTCAGCATTGCTTACTGGGTTAAATGAATTCGAAAAATCAGAAGAGAAAAGAGAAGCGGTCATTCAATGGGCAATGGGTCGTTCGGATTTAACTCACAGCCGCCTTGATCAATACTTTGGAGAGGTGTTTAACCGCCTCGACTCGCATCACATGGAGGGTCTGCATCGTTTTTTGAGTGAAGCTTGCGACCTCCCCGAACCGCTTGAATTTGCATGGTGATGACTCGTTTCGCTATTGAGTTGTTTATTTTTTCATACGGTTGGTTCTTGAAGGATTGGAGGTTGGCCACACCATGGTCGTAGAATTGCCACGAGATGAAGATGGAAACAAAATTGTCCGCATCGGGCACAGCCCCGACCCAGATGATGCCTTTATGTTCCATGCAATGACCACTGGAGCGTTTCCAACACCAGGTTATCGTTTCGTTCATGAATTGCAGGACATTGAAACTTTGAATCATCGTGCTATGAATCAAGACCTTGAAGTTTCAGCAGTATCCATTCATGCGTATCCCGAAATTGCGGAACATTATGCATTGATGAATTGCGGCGCCTCCATGGGCGAGGGATACGGGCCAATGGTAGTCACTATGTCTGGAGTGAGTGAAGATGATGCGCGTTCCAACGTCATCGCAGTACCCGGATTAAAGACCAGTGCTTACCTTGGATTACGGTTGGCTTGGGGGGACTGTGAAGTTGCAGTTGTTCCATTTGATGAAATTATCCCGCGGATTCTTGATGGAACATACTTGAGCGGTCTCATCATACATGAAGGCCAACTCACTTACGTTGACCACGATTTGGATGTTTTGATCGACCTCGGCAAATGGTGGAATGGCCGAACAGACAATTGGCCCATGCCCTTAGGTGGCAACGTCGTCCGCAGAGATTTGGGTCTGCAAGTCATGAAAGATATCACAAAATACACGAAGATGAGTATTGAGTTCGCCTTGAAATCACCAGATGAGGCATTGGAATTTGCCAAAGCATGGGGTCGTGGTATCGATGACGACACAAACAAGGAATTCGTTGGAATGTATGTCAATGATAGAACCATCGACTATGAAGATGAAGGACGCGCATCGATTCGCCAATTCATCACAGAAGGTCAAGAGTTGGGCCTTATCAACCCTGGTTTTGATGTACAATCGATTGATTTTATCGGCTCCGTATGAGGTTTTTTTCATGGAGGAATCCGAGAGAAAACCTCAACCCAGTCAGTACGGCTCGGTAGACCCTGCACCTCCAGCCAACGAGGGGAATGTAGGTCACTGGCTTGATATTCTTCAAAATGAAAAACTCCCGATGTTTGAACGGATGAGGGCAGTATTTTCCTTACGGAACGAACGCAGCGATGAAGCTTGCCTTGCTCTTTGTCAAGGCTTTACATCTTCAAGTGCTCTTTTGCGGCATGAATTGGCATATGTGCTGGGGCAAATGCAAAACCCAGTCGCTTTACCAACACTGACAGAACGGTTAGCGGATCCTGCCGAGCACGTCATGGTGCGTCATGAGGCGGCAGAAGCAATGGGAGCTATTGGAGAACGCACCGTCATCCCTGTATTGCAGCAATTTTCCAAAGACCCCCTTCCCGAAGTTTCAGAATCTTGCATTGTCGCACTGGACTTGTTGGCTTGGGTGAGCGGTTCGGAGTTTGAAACAACGGAATGGTGAGAAAACTTCCCTCAAGTTCAAAGACTATGATGAATTCGGTAAAAATGGAAGGACTGCTATGCCACATGAACACATCCGTCTAGCACAGGCTCCAAACGGAGAATTAGGACCGCGATGCCATGAGTGTGGGGTGCGCCTTACCTTTGGTAATGCCATGGTAGTGGACAAATATTACATGTGCTGGGAGTGCTATGTTGCAGCAACTGGTGCAGACTCTAAAACCAAGGTTTCAGAAGCCGACGAACGGTTCTGGATGGCCAACGAGTCCTGATGGATTCCTTCAATAACCCTCGGCGCCTTCTTGGATTCGGGGGGAAAAATTGTCACAAGGTTGGGCTCGCTTTGCACACCGTTTCGGTCAATACTATCGCTCTTCAGCATTATGGACTCCACCACGATTAAAATCGAGGGAATGGATGTTTATTCCCTTTGGTGGAGCGCCGCCACTTCGCCACAAATCCTTTTCTGGTATTGAGCAAGTTCGGACGTTTCTATCGGAGCGTGCGATGCACTCTGTTTTTTATTCTACAGCGTATTGGAAACGACCGTTTGAATTGAAGATGGCCGACAAGTTGTGGCAAGGTGCAGACCTCATCTTTGACTTGGATGGCGACCACTTGCCGGGAGTAACTGACAAGGACTTTCCCGGAATGCTCAGTGTTATTCACGACCAAGCTTGGTCACTTTGGAACGACTATTTGGAGCCGGAATTTGGATTCAATGAAGACCATTTACAAATCACCTTTTCGGGCCATCGTGGATTCCATTTACATTATCGAGACCCAGCGTTGTTCCATCTTGATTCTGAAGCACGAAGAGAATTGGTATCTCACATACGCGGGGAAGGCGTTGATGTGCAAGGTGGACTCACCAGGTACCAAGACGATTCCGCTCGAGGTTGGACACGCCGATTACGAAATGGAATGGATGATATGGTTCAAACACTTAGAGCAATATCCAACAAAGATTCAGGTTCAATTGAAGATTTGAAACGTCTTGAAACAGGATTGCAATCTCTGCTGGACAGAGGTGGACAATCCTCACAGCGAACTGCAGAATCGATAAGAAAACTTGCTGACCTCGTCAATCATGATCAACGCGCTGAGCGATTAAAATCCGGCCGTTTTGGTGTCTTAGGAAACTATCAAGCGCTGTTCTTGAACCTACTGATTTCTGATACATCAGTTGTATTAGGGGCTGCTGGAGAAACAGATGAAGTGGTTACAATTGACGTTAGGCGTCAAATACGTTGGCCAACATCCCTGCACGGGAAATCCGGCATGAGGGTTTCAGAATTCCCTCTGGATCGCCTTGACCCAGATGGTTCAAACCCGTACAATCCCTTGTATGAGGCACTTGCTTTGGGCATGGATGACGCCATCCAAGTAGAATTCACAGTAGATGATGCGATCGCACAGTTTGAAGATCGTAGAATCGAAAGCAAAATCGGTGAAAGAATTTCAATTCATGAGTCGGGTGCAACATTCTTAGTATTGAAGGGTTGGGCGAAAATAGTCTAAATACGCGGGCATGCCATTCACTTTCAAACGATTATTTTCCTTAGCGTTTTGAGGTAAGGTTCAAGGGTGGTTCGCCATCCCTTCATACAGGGTGAGTCCTTTGGGTCTGCGTAGAGGTAAAAAATCCAAGAAGCAAGAATCACCTCTGCCCGCGCCTGGATTGCCAATGCCAAACGGTGCATTGCCTCCTTTGCCAATGCCACCAGGGGCAGCATCATTGCCTCCACTTCCTGCCGCTAATCTACCGGCACCTGCACCGCTTCCCGCAGCACCAACTCCGGACTTGCCTGCGGCTCCACTCCCAATGCCCTTGCCTGCAGCACCTTTGCCTGAACCGATTCCAACACCGGCCACGAACGACCCAAACACGACTCTATCTGGAATCGCAGAAGAAAAAGGTTACAATGAACTGTGGGCAAAGCGTTCCGACAAACCCCTTCCACAAATATACGGGCACATCGACCGTATTGCCAACAAGGAAGCCGGTTCACTTCTTGATCGCTACGCAGACCGATTTGGCCATTCATTGGATCGAGAAATTATTGTGATGCGGAAGGCTGAGTTGGATGATAAAGTTGCAGAATTGCGAGATGCGCCAGTTGTTGAGTTGATTGATGACGCTGTAGAGGAACCCCAGGGTCCTGAAAGCGAACTCAAGAAGATTGAAGATGAACTGCGCTCGCTCAAACCTCTCTACAAGGAAGCCAAATCCATCGGAGATACTGAAACGCTTGCAGAACTCACACCTACGCTTCAAGCACTTATGGCTCAACGCAAGGCTCTCAAATCATCACTGGAAGGGGTGCAGGAAACAACAACGGTTGCGGCATCTTCATCCGACAATGATGACATGTTCGTACAATTCGTAGCAATAGTGGACGATTTACTTGGAGATCATCTTCCCGAAGAAATTGTGAATGCTTTCGTTGAAAGCGCTGATTTCGAAGTATACAAAGAAGTCCTTGCCGACCCGGGTACAACGGACGACGAGACACGAACAATTTTCTATAATATGGTGGATGACCAACTTGGAAATATGCCGGAAGCGTCGATTAATGCGTTTACCGAAACTTCCGATTTCGCAATCTATCTTGCAATTAGTGAGAAGTACAAGGAAGCGTGACGAAAATGGGACTATTAGACAAAGCAGGCGGTGCCTCGGATGATGATAAAAAACCAGTAGCTAAGGCAGTCGCTAAAGCAAAGGTAGCTACAGCTGTTGCCAAACCTGCCAAGGCAGTGAAAGCTGCAAAAGCCAAAAAAGCGAAAGCGCCCAAAGTCAAAAAACCGCGTCCAGCAAGCCTTTCTGATGAATATGAATTGTGTACAGACATGAATCGTAGAATTTCATGGTTGGTTAATTTCCTCGTCAATTTTGGTGTTTTGTTTGTAACGCTGTTTATGATGATGAGCGACACCAACGTTGTAACAACCATTCTGATAGCAGTCTGGTTTGCTGTTGTTTTCATCAACGTTGTATTCATACCGATGAAGTTCAGCAGAAATATTGGGCAATTTGTTTCACGTACAAAATTCGTTCGCGGAGATGGTACAAACCCAAACAAACTTCATGGATTGTTGGTCAATTCCATTGGAATAACAGCCTTGATTGGCCTCATCATGGTATTTACTCAATTCCAGATGTTGTCGGAAAGTGATAATACTTCAGCGATTATCTTTTTCTCACTTGGTACGGTTTTCATTATCGTATGGTTTGTTGATCGCTATCTCAAGAACGGTAGTGAAATGCGTCAAGGTTTGTTTGACCTATTGTTTGGCGCATTTTTGGTCAAATATGTGCCTTCAGAAGATGAGAAAGCTACTGGAATTTGGGCTCGCCTCGAAAACATGGGGAACTTCGGAGACCAACTGGTTAAGAAAACCGAAGAACGCAAAGCAAAGAAAGCCTCTAAGGATGATAAAGAATCCTCCAATGAAGAAGAAGTTGCTGAAAAGTGATTCGCTTGATATGGCGCTTTTTACAAACAAGAAACAACGTTTTACCGTGTTTCTATGGTCTCCTGAGCATTGGATTCGCCATCGGTAGTTTTCTTATCCATCCGATTCTATTGCTTGCCTCCATCGCAAGCATCTTCTTTACTTACGTGGAAACAGTAACGCAACTTTCTTTTCGTGCACCAAAATATAGGAAACCCTTGCTCGAAGATGAATCATGGGTCAAAACGGTTCACGACATAGAGTCCAATCAGATACTCTCGTACATCCCCCTTAAACACGTCAAATCAAAACCTACGTTGCTCCTTGTACACGGATGGACCTCTGGAGCATCGCGTATGGTGGGACGTGCCGAATTGTTTCGTAGTAGAGGATGGAACGTTATCCTTGTTGACTTGCCGAGTCACGGTGGCTCATCGAGGGTACAAAAATGGACGGCAGAATACGCTACAACTTCGGTTCTAGGAGTCATGAACGAACTTTATTCCTTAGGGCATGTTGACGGGAAAAATGAACTGTTTTATTATGGCCATAGTATGGGGGGATTCATTGGTTTGCGATTGAGTGAGCGCCGAAATGAGTTGTCTTGGAAACCTGTATTTGGTGGTTGGATACTCGAGTCTCCAATGACTGGCTATACCGAAATATTTGATGAGACAAATCGCATTCTAAGAATTCCAAAGGCTTTGCAGAGAATTGTCCTATGGAGGATGATCAGCCAATTCAATGATCTCAACATAGGTCGGCCCAAGATTAGCCATTTAGAGCAAACAGATGCACCGGTATGGGGCATGACAAGTGAACCAACATTGCTCATACAAGCCCATAATGATGAGCGTTTGGGTGACACACATTATCTTCGTCTGAAAGATGCGTTCTCAAAGAGTGGTAACGGACATCTGCTTACGAGCAACATCATGGAAGACTTACGTCATTCAGGTTGCGCAATCCATGAGCGAAGAGATGTTGTCGTCAATCAGTGGCTTGACAAAGTTAGAAACTATTCGTCCTCAGATTGAGCCGCTTGTTCACGAGCGAGTTCACGCATGTCATCAACTTCATCCAATTCATCGATGATCTCTTTTCCAAGCAATGTTTCCATTACATCCTCCATTGTGAGGATTCCCGAAGTTCCACCGAATTCATCCTTAACAAGAGCGAACTGTTGCCTGTTTGACAAGAAAAGGTCCAATGCGTCTTCTATGGTGCTCCCCAGTTCAACTGACAGTATTGGCTTCATCAGTTGGCGCAAGGTAGTACCCCATTCGTCGCGACTTGCAGCCATGAGTATTTCAGAACGAATGACAAGGCCAATGACATTGTCAATTCTCTCATCGTAGACCGGTATTCTTGAGAAGCGGAGGATGCTGTGCTCGTCAAGTATTTCCTTGATTGTGGCATCGACATTGAACGCGCTGACGACAACACGTGGCGTCATTTCATCCTCGACGAGAATTTCTCGTAATCTCAGTAAATTGTGAATCACAGTTTCTTCAGATTCTTCAAGTGCACCTTCAATTTCGCCCAGGTCCGCCATTGCGACCAAATCATCTCGGGTTACAATCGCTTGGTTTCCTTTTGGAAGGATTGATTTGAGCAACTGGATTGGACCAATCAATACAATCAAAATCTTCGTCATGGATGTTAGAATGTAAGCTGATGGGGTGGAGAGTTTTTTCCAATAAGCCGCTCCGAGAGTCTTGGGTATGATTTCTGAAAAGAACAATACCGCTAGCGTGAGAATCACTGAAGCAACGGTTAGTGCACTGTCTCCAAACTGTTTTGCGACCTCACTACCAACGCCCGCCGCTCCCATTGTATGGGCAACAGTGTTGAGTGTCAGTATGGCAGTTAGTGGCCGTACAGCGTCATCATCCTTGAGATACGACCACATCGCAGCCGTTCGTTTTCCTTCTTTTTCTAAGACAGATACATAGGTCTGTGGAATGGAAAGTACCACTGCTTCAAGAATTGAGCAAATGAAAGATACGCCAAGGGCGAGAGTGCAATAGAATATGAGCAAGGTGTAGTCAGCCATGGCGTTTCTAGGTCTCCTCCCCGAAGGGGGGTAATATAACCGACGAGAGTAGGGTTCTTCAAAATGACGGCTAACTCCAAGACAGATATGGGCGGTTATAATCCATGGGTGAACCTCAAGAAGCCTCAGCCTTTGGATTGCATTAGGGAGCGATATGTCAGGCGAATATGTACTGATTTGCGTCGCATGGCCATATGCCAATGGACCCCTGCATTTGGGACATGTTGCTGGATGCTACCTGCCACCGGATATTCAGTTCCGCTATGAGCGCGCACAAGGAAATCGCGTCCTCATGGTTTCAGGTTCAGATGAACATGGTACACCCATTACCGTTTCTGCTGAGCAAAAGGGAATATCTCCCCAAGAAGTCGTTGATGAATATCACTCAATGAATCAAAAGGCATTGCTTGATCTTGGCTGTGCTTGGGGTCAAAATGTTGATTCACGCGGTGTTGAATACGGCGGCGCTCTGTTTAATCG
>Ga0208277_1001384_pt1 | contig 14087 bp, 15 predicted proteins | sample ETNtaG_5_FD_185782 | JGI IMG/M metagenome (GOLD analysis project Ga0208277, IMG submission 185782) | Marine microbial and viral communities from oxygen minimum zone, Eastern Pacific Ocean - ETNP201406SV205 (SPAdes) (version 2) | ecosystem: Environmental > Aquatic > Marine > Oceanic ...
CAAATCGCTGCTAAAGTTGGCCTACAAGTTGGTGCTTTATATAACTATTTTCCAGATAAACAGACAATTTTATCAGAATTATTAATAAACCATATGGAAAACCTGTTACAAACTTGGCATAGGCAAAAATTACCTGAAAAATCCGATAAGTTACTGGAATTTTTTGTGGATTTTCACATTGATTATCACCTTAACCGCCCAGAAGAAGTTTTCATTGCATACATGGAACTTCGAAATTTAAACCCTGATAATTTTAAAAAAATCGAAAAGCTTAGAAATAAATATGAGCTCATACTCAGTAAGATTTTAAGCGATGGAGTAAACAAGAATTTATTTACATGCGAAGAGACTAAAATAACAAGCCTCGCCATTATCGGTATGCTTAAAGAAGTCAATACTTGGTATAAAAAAGATGGTAGAATTTCGGTACCAGAGATCAAAAATATTTATCAGCAAATTGTTTTAAAAGCTGTGACATAAATATATTATACCTAAGATAAGTGTCGCGTTTTAGCGTAATTGGTTTTTAAATTTCAAATAGGATCAAACAAATTTTTTGATGAAGGTTATAAAATATGCATGTTGGATTTATTGGCTTAGGAAATGTTGGTGGTAAATTATCAGGAAGTCTCTTGCGAAATGGTGTTAAACTCTTAGTTCACGATCTTGATAAAGGTTTAGTGAATAATTTGGTAAGTATGGGAGCAGCCGATGGAAAAAATCCCCAAAATATTATGGAGACGTGTGATGTGATAATCACCTGTCTACCCAGTCCGAGTGCTTCAAATGAAGTTATGCAACAGATGATTGAATTTGTAACTACAGGCAAAGTTTGGCTTGAAATGTCTACTACCGATGAGGCTGAGGTAAGAAGATTGGGAGCTTTAGTGATAGAAAAAGGTGGAGCTGCTGTCGATTGTCCCGTGTCCGGAGGCTGCCATAGAGCTGATACGGGAAATATAAGTATTTTTTCTGGATGTGACCGATCAACTTTTGAATATATTCTTCCACTTTTAGCAAAGATGGGACGTAAAGTATTACACACGGGGGAGTTAGGTTCTGCTAGCATATTAAAGGTTATTACAAATTATCTTGCGACCGCAAATCTTGTTTCTTGTGCAGAAGCATTAACTGTCGCAAAAGGCGCCGGAATGGATTTAAGTGTCGCGTACAAAGCTTTTTCTATTTCTTCGGGCAACTCATTTGTTAATGAAACTGAAAGCCAAGTCATATTAAATGGAAGTAGAGATATTTCATTTACGATGGATTTAGTCGCCAAAGATATAGGTTTGTTTCAAGCAGTGGCAGATCGTGCAAAAATTCCTTTGGAATTAAACCCTTTGTTAATTTCAATATTTGCCGATGGAATAAAACGGTTTGGTCCAAGAGAACTTTCTCCCAATATTATTAAGAGACTTGAAGAAACTACGGGGCTAGATATTCGCGCTTCTGGCTTCCCAGCTCAAATCATAGACGATGAGCCTGAGGAAATTGGCTACGAAGTGACCATCTAAATTTCTATAAGTGAGTACTGCGCTCTATGACCTGCGCCTGTCGCGGCGGCTATTCATAGGTTGGAAAGCTACGCCTACATGAGCTTCACAGTACGGTTTTCCTGATTGAGTAGCTAAGCCACAAAACCAAAACTCTTCTGTTGCAGGGTCGCCAACTGGCCATTTGCAAGTTTTTTCTGTTAGCTCTAGTAGGCTTAATTTTTTTGCTTTTTTTTCTATTTCACTGACACGCGCTAAAGCTTCAGGACTTATTTCGTTTGCTGATGGTTGTGGTGGAAGGGGTTGGCCAGCTGGAATTATTTGCCGTCGTAGTGAAGTAACATTATCCGACTTTGGTTCTATGGCTTCAATTTTACGAGATTTTTGTTTGACCTTAGAACTACTCTTAGGTGCTGACTTTGCCTTTGAGTCTGATTTACTTGAGGTACTGGTTGTCGCCCTGTTGGACAAACCCAAGCGGTGGACTTTTCCGATGACTGCGTTTCGTGTAACACCGCCAAGTTCTTTGGCTATCTGACTTGCAGAATTGCCCTCAGCCCACATTTTAGTCAATATTTCAACGCGTTCATCGGTCCAAGACATGTTCATTCCTCAATTTTCTAGATGGGTATAATAGTTAAACTGGCACGAGATACAAGGTGCTCAATTCATTTCAGGAACAAAATAAATGAAAAGATTATTTGAACCTGCGCTAGCTATTTTTAGCGCTTGGTAAGACTTGCTGAAGCGCGCCGGCCAAAATTAAATATAATGAACAAAAAATGAGTCCGTAAATTGCTAAACTGTTAGGATCAAAATTTACCCAAGCTGCCCATGCACTAAATCCTGTCCACAATAGTGCTATTGGCAAGCTTACAATTCTCCACCTAACGGTTCTTACTGGGTGTATAAATTTAATTTGTAAAAACATTGATAATGCCAAGATTGCAACTATTGCAATTATTAGCCAAAAACTTGGTTTAATGGCAAACAGCACAAGGATTACCATGTTCCAGCAGCCAGGGAAGCCCTGAAAGCTGTTGTCTTTCGTTTTCATATTCCCATCACAAAAATACATAGCTGAAGAGAAAGTTATTATTATGATTACAAACCAGCCCGTCCATCCAGGTAGAAGCCCAGATTTAAAAAGCGCAAAAGCGGGAATAAAAACATAAGTCAAATAATCTATAATTAAATCGAGTAAATTCCCATCAAAACGAGGAGCATTTTTTTTAACGTCAAAATGACGAGCTAATGGGCCATCTATTCCATCAACTGCGAAGGCAACAACAAGCCACAAAAACATTAAACTCCATTTTTCATCTGCGGCCGCAAGCATGGCTAGCATAGCAAAAACAGCTCCAGTTGCGGTAAAAAGGTGAACAAATAAAGCTGTGAAACTTTCTTTTGATGCTTGGTTTTTCATTAACTTTCAAATGTCCAGTTTAAAACTTAAGGTCTATTAATGTTTGATTTAGCTTTTGGGTGTGTTTTTGAATACACATCCATTAAATGCGAAGCATCTACAGATGTATAAATTTGAGTTGTAGATAGACTGGCATGCCCTAATAATTCTTGGATCGAGCGAAGGTCTGCACCTGCGGTTAAAAGATGAGTTGCAAAGCTATGCCTCAATGAATGTGGAGTTGCATTTGCAGCTATCCCGAGTTTTTCACGTATCGATTTCATGACTAATTGTATGGACCTCGGATTTAAATTACCGCCCCTAACGCCCCTAAAGATATTGTCGTTACTATTTAATGTAAATGGTAACATCGTAAGGTAGTTTTTGACAGCGTCTCTTGCTATTTGTAAAATTGGTATTACCCTAAATTTTTCGCCTTTTCCTTTAATTTTTAACGTATCTGTTAATGGCATCTCACTGTATTTTAAATTGAGCGCTTCTGAAATTCGCAAACCACAGCCGTAAAGTAAGAGTATTACGGCTGTATCTCTTGCGATTATCCATGGCTCATTATCGGTTAAATCGATACTGCTTGAAATTTCCTTGGCAGCCTTCTGTGAAAGTGCCCGCGGCAACTTCTTTTGAAATTTAGGTGCTTTTGTAATCAAGACCATGGTTGGATCAATGCCGCGTCTTTTTGCAAACCATTTGTAAAATGATTTTACTGATGAAAGTTGTCTTGCTATTGATCGGGAGGTTTTGCCTGATCTACGGTTTTCTGCCATCCAAGACCTCATTGAAGCTTGATCTACCGCCTCAAGCTGGCTGACACCGCTTTTGCAGCCAGTATATAACGTTAAAAAGGAGAAAAAATCAATTAGATCTCGCTTATATGCTAATAAAGTATTCGAAGAAGACCCCTCCAAGGCAGATTTTAAATCAAGCCACTCATTCAACAAGTTTACTTGTGCTGAGGATATTAGTTCTAGTTTAGCCAATGACTTATTCTGCGCTCAAATACGCTCCCCATAAATTTCAGAAGTTCAACTCCTTGCTGTGCGGTAAATTTTTCTCTCTCTTTGCTCGCTAACGCTAAAATCCCAATGATTTTTTCATTACCAATATTTAATTTTATACATCCTTCTGATTTTAAATTCTTAGAAAGCTTTCCATACAACTGTTCAGAGCCTTTAGGAGTTGGTCTCAATACAACTTCATCGGAGCTATTATTTTCACCTTGTGATATGTAAGTGTTAACAAAGTTTACAGGATATAGGTCGAGAAGCTCCAAAAATTTTGGGTCATATTTTTTTGTATTTTGAAACGAAGAATGAGTTTCGAAACCAAGTCTAATACAATCGACTCTCAAAATATCACAAACTTCCGTATTTAAGTTTGTGATAAATTCATCAAAATTATTTTGTTCTAATGACTTTAATACCACTTGATGGACTTGTTTCATACCAACCAAATTTTCATATGCTGTCGCAATAACCTGTTGGTTGGATCTTTTGAGTTTTTTTACCTCCCCGTCCATTTTCTTCATGGCAACGCTTCGGAGGTCCACTATTTTGTTGCCCAAATTTTTGTCGCTAGCCTCTATGAGTGCTCTTAATAAGGTTTCGTCATTTAAAATTTCGTGGGCTTTCGCCAGAATCTCTTCACGAAGCTTATCGTCCATTATTCACTACTCATTTCTTAATTTTTTCTGCGTAATTTTTAAATTATTTTTTGCCCTGCTTGTTCAATATCGGACAGAAAGGCAGCTAGACCTTTGTCTGTAAGAGGGTGCGAGGCCAAAGATTTTATCACTGAGGGTGGAGCTGTCATAACATCTGCTCCAATTAAAGCACTTTGAGTTACGTGGTTAACTGTTCGGATGGAGGCAGCAAGAATTTGGGTGTCATATCCATAGTTGTCATAAATTAAACGAATATCTCCAATTAGGTCTAGCCCGTCTAAATTAATGTCATCAAGTCTCCCGATAAAGGGAGATATGAAGGTCGCACCCGCTTTGGCGGCAAGTAGTGCTTGGTTGGCCGAAAAGCAAAGAGTTACGTTTACCATGTGGCCAATATCAGAAAGTACTTTGCATGCTTTTAATCCGTCCCAAGTTAGCGGAACTTTAATGGCTATGTTATCTGATATCTGAGCCAGCTTTTTCCCTTCAGCTATCATCTGCTCAGATTCTGTCGCAGTGACCTCTGCACTTACAGGGCCCGATACGATTTCACAAATTTCTCTGGTAACGTCTATTATATCTCGACCGGATTTTCGTATTAATGATGGGTTAGTTGTCACGCCGTCTACCATCCCCAATTCGTTAAGTTCTCTAATTTCGTCAATTTCAGCTGTATCTACGAAAAATTTCATAATTATTATCCTTTTGGGATTGGCCAATGTTAATTGTCTTCGTTATATCAGTGATTAATGCAAGATTGTTTCCTATTAAAGTCTTTTGCTGCATTATCGTTAAATTAATTTGAGGTTAATTTGAAAGTGCAGGAATTTTATAACGAAAATGAACGCATCGCTGTCGTAACGACGGAGCCATTTGCGCGTTTATTAGATTATTTAGCTCCAGAGGGTGGATGTAAAATTGGTTCTTTTTTAATTTTACCATTAGGTAAAAGAAAAGTAATAGGTGTTGTCTGGGGAACAGGCGAGGGTCAATATGAACTGTCAAGATTGCGTAATGCAATAAGCGTTATTGACGCCCCACCTATGTCCTATTCGATGAGAAAATTTTTAGAAGCTGTTTCTGATTACACCATTACACCTTTAAACCTTATCTTAAGACTGTGTACACGTGTCCCGGACTTGAATAAGCCATCTGTTACTCAGAAAGTTTTCTCATTGGCTTCAAATCATTCTAATTTTAGGAAAACTCCTCAGCGCAACCGCCTGATTTCGGCTTTGTCAAAAACCAATAAGAATAAACTCACTAGCAAAGAGATAGTTAGTATTTCTGGAGTCAGTGCCGCCGTGATCGCAACCGCCGCTAGTAATGGTTTGCTAAATGAAGAGCTAATTCCGCGTGATAGGCCTTATCCTGCACTCAATCCGGATTTCAAACCAAAAAGATTAAACCCAAACCAGATTAGCGTATGCGAAACAATAAGGGATCTTCAAAAGCAGAATAGTTTTTCTGCAATTCTTTTACAAGGAGTTACAGGTTCGGGCAAAACGGAGGTTTATCTTGAAGCAGTGGCTGATGCTTTAAGAAAGGGAGAGCAAATTTTGGTTCTTTTACCTGAGATAGCTCTCACTTCAGAGTTTTTTGACCGAGTTAAAAAAAGATTTGGTGAAAATCCTGCAGAATGGCATTCGGGAGTGACGCTCGCTGAGCGTCGACGGGTTTGGAAAATGGTTGCAAGTGGAGGTGCCAAATTAGTTATCGGTGCTCGCTCAGCTTTATTTTTGCCCTTTATGAATTTGGGTTTAGTTATTGTAGATGAAGAGCACGACCATTCATATAAACAAGAGGATGGCGTAATTTATAATGCTCGAGACATGGCCGTTTTGAGAGCTTCAATTGAAATGTCCACGGTGATCCTCGCTTCGGCAACTCCAAGCCTTGAAAGTTGGGTTAATGCAAAAAATGGTAAGTATAAACATGTTCAGATCCATGAACGATATGGCGAGGCGACCCTACCAAATTTATCCGCAATAGATTTACGCAAAGAAAATCTGAAGTCTGATGAGTGGATTTCTAATAGACTGGAAAAGTCTACTACTGAATGCCTACAAAGCGGCGACCAAACTCTTTTGTTTTTGAATAGAAGAGGTTATTCTCCAACAACCGTATGTAGGGCGTGTGGCAACCAAATATCTTGTGATCAATGTGACGCAAGAATGGTTGAGCATAGGTTTATCAATCGGCTTATGTGTCATCAATGTGGCCACACCAAACCTATGCCTAATAAATGTCCTTCATGTGGGATAATAGGAAAATTAGCAGTTGTTGGCCCCGGTGTAGAAAGGCTAGCCGAAGAGGCTCAAATAAAATTTCCTAAAGCTAAAATATCAGTTTTGTCTTCGGACTTACACGGGTCAGCAAAATCACTAAAAGATGAAATTCAAAAAATTTCTGAAGGGAATACTGACATAATTATTGGCACTCAGCTGGTGGCTAAAGGACACAATTTCCCAAAATTGAGATTGGTTGGTGTGATTGATATCGATATTGGTCTTCATGGATCAGATTTGAGAGCAGCAGAGCGGACCTACCAATTGGTTAGGCAAGTTTCTGGAAGAGCTGGGCGAACAGATAATAAAGGAAGGGCTTTAATTCAAACCTATCAGCCTGAACATCCTGTTGTCGAAGCAATTCTAAAAGGGAATGACGATGAATTTTGGGTTTCCGAAGCTAAACAGCGCGAGTTAGCTTGTATGCCACCATTCGGAAAATTGGTGGGAATAATTATTTCATCAAGTGACTTTGAAAGGGCCATGTCTGCAGCTAACCAACTTAAAAATAACACTCAGCCTTTAGATGTAATTGGAGCGAGAGCCTATGGTCCTGCTCCAGCACCAATTGCCAGGATAAAAAGGCGTCACCGAATACGTTTTTTAGTCAAATCACCAAGAACTCCAGGGCTCCAAGATGCAGTTCGAAAGTGGGTAACCAACGTTTCGCTAAAAGGCGATTTGAGATTATCCATCGACATTGATCCTCAAAGCTTTTATTAACTCATTTCAAAGTTAAAATCTCCCTAATAATAGGTTTTGTTTATGGCTCGTTCGGTTTCTATCTTTGATGTGAGCGGGTTACCTTTTTGGCGTAGGCCTATCTTTCTTTTGTTTATTATGGCTGTAGCAATGCCGATCGCGTTTAACGTTTGGTCTGCGTTACTAAACAACTTTGTTGTCCAGGTTGCTGATTTTGACGGTTCCGACATTGGCTTGTTACACACGGTAAGAGAAGTTCCCGGTTTTTTAGCCGTAGGTGTGATTTTGCTGCTTTTGATCATCAGGGAACAGACGCTTGGGCTAATTTCTCTTGCTATACTCGGTATCGCAACTGCAATCACAGCTTATTTTCCGTCTATGACTGGTCTACTTGTTATTACTCTTATCAGCTCCTTTGGTTTTCATTACTTTGAAACCGTTAATCAATCATTACAATTACAGTGGCTTCCAAAGGAGAAGGCTCCTAAAATTATAGGTTGGTTAGTCGGGGCGGGGTCATTAGCAACACTTTTTGCTTATCTTGGAATAATCGTTGGCTGGCAAAAATTAGAGCTTTCATTCAATTTTTTGTATTTATCGTCAGGTGGTTTAACTGCTTTAATAGCAGTATTCTGCTTGTTCTTTTTCCCGAACTTTAAAACTGAAACAAAGCAAATAACGAAATTAGTAATGCGTCGCCGCTATTGGCTATACTATGCTTTGCAATTTTTATCAGGCGCACGCAGACAAATATTCGTAGTTTTTGCCGGTTTTATGATGGTTGAAAAGTTTGGTTTTCAGGTTCATCAGCTGACCGCGCTTTTCCTAATTAATTTGGTAATAAATATTTTTGTAGCACCACTTTTTGGCTATTTTATAGCTCACTTCGGAGAGCGACGCGCCTTACTAATCGAGTATTCTGGTTTAATCTGCGTTTTTTTGGCTTATGGAGGAATTTATTTATTTGATTGGGGGGTTTCTCTAGCAGCTATATTGTTTGTGCTTGACCACTTATTTTTTGGATTGAGAATGGCTCTTAAGACATATTTTCAAAAAATTTCCGCTCCTGAAGATATAGCTCCTACTGCAGCTGTTGCATTTACGATAAATCATATTGCTGCTGTGTTTCTTCCGGTTTTGTTAGGACTATTATGGCTCGTTTCGCCAGCAATCGTATTTATGGCTGCTGCCTTTTTAGCTTTTTTATCATTTTTATTGGCTTTATTGGTTCCTAGGTTTCCTAATATTGGGAATGAAACTTTGATGGTGTCTAAAACTTATTCGAAGTAAAAAAAGGGATTAAAAATTGTTAACCTATTCAGCCATTACAAAAGTCAAAGAGAGAGAGCAAGCTGAGGGGTTAGGTGTTGCTCTAGAAAAACTCAATCCACCTCCCATGGGTGTAGGAGTATTTGAGTTGGAAGATGGTTCTGGCGAATGGGAAGTAGGTGCTTATTTTCACGATAGACCGGACGAAATATCAATTTTGATATTGGAAAACGCTTTTAAAGCAGATGGATTTGCCATCTCGGAAATACCGGAAACAGATTGGGTTACAAAGGTAAAAAGAGAATTGAGCCCTGTTGAAGCTGGACAGTTTTTTGTTTTTGGTAAACACGATTCTCATAAACTGCCAAAGGATCGTGTTGGATTACTCATCGAAGCTTCAATGGCCTTTGGTACTGGGCACCATGGAACAACAAAAGGCTGTCTTTTAGCGTTAGATAAGCTAGTTGCGAGGGGTAAAAAGATAGACGAAGTTATTGATATAGGCTGTGGCACGGCAGTGCTTGCTATGGCGGTTGGAAAGGTTTCTTCTTCTAGAATTATCGCGAGCGATGTAGATCAAGTTGCAGTAGAAGTTGCTTTAGCAAATTTGAAGGCTAACAATTTGGAAAACCGTATTGCTTGTCTTCAAGCAACAGGTTTCGAGGATACAAAAATTAGGTCTAATGCACCTTTCGATTTAATATTTGCTAATATTTTAAAACCACCTTTACTTGATTTAGCCCCGTGCATTCGAAGATATTTAAAAAGTGGTGGACATGCCATTATTTCAGGAATTTTAGATCTACAAGCCATTGAAATAATAGAAGCTTACCGCCAAAATGACCTTGAGGTACAAGACCGTATTGATATTGGGGAATGGGTAACTTTAACTTTAATTTCGTCCAAATAAACCGTTTACAAGAATTTATTTGGATGAAAATACCTCGATATTAAAATTGTAACAAAGTTTTGCACTTAATCCTGATTAATAACATTTAAATAATAAAGGCATTGGATTTTGTTCACGTTTCGTGCTACTCTGCATTAAAATAAAAAGGGCAGTAATAAATGCGAGTTTTAGGGATAGACCCAGGCCTTAGAAATATGGGCTGGGGAATAATCGATGTAAAAGGAAATAAAATAAATCACACAGCAAATGGTGTTTGCAAATCGATAGGTGACGACTTAGCTACAAGGCTTTTTTGTTTATTTGAACAGATGGAAGAAGTACTTCAAACATGGCGTCCGACGCAAGCTGCGGTGGAAAATACATTTATTAATAAAGATGGTGTCAACTCACTTAAACTTGCCCAAGCAAGAGCGATAGCTTTGTTGGCACCAAAGAAATTTGGTCTTAATGTGTCAGAATACGCTCCTAATAAAATAAAGAAGACTGTTGTAGGTGTTGGGCATGCAGACAAACAACAAGTAATGCACATGGTACAGCTTCAACTTCCTGGTGTGCAATTAAATGGACCCGATGCAGCAGATGCTCTGGCTATTGCCATTTGTCATTCCTTTCATGCGGTATCAAACAGTCGTTTTCAGCAAGCTTTAGAGAAGGTTTGATTATGATTGGGAGATTGCGGGGTAGAGTAGACTATAAGGCTCAAGATCATTTTTTGTTGGATGTTAATGGTGTTGGATATTTAGTCTTTTGCTCAGAGCGTACTCTTGCTGAAATAGCGACTGATGGAGAATTCACAACAATTTATACAGACTTGCTGGTTCGCGAAGATCTTATGCAGTTATTTGGGTTTGTCTCGCAAATTGAGAAAGAATGGTATAGGCTATTAATGTCTGTACAGGGAGTAGGTGCTAAAGCTTCTTTGGCCATATTAAGTGCTTTGGGAGAAGATGGTGTTAGTCGAGCCATTGCATTAGGTGACTGGGCTTCAATCAAGTCTGCCAAGGGTATAGGACCGAAGACTGCTCAACGAGTAGTAAATGAATTAAAAGATAAAGTAGCCCATGTTATGTCAATTATCCCTAGTGAGGTTGGTGAAAGAGGAAACAAGCTAAATCAGGAAGATGTTGTAGAACTAATTGACGATCATCAAACTAAAAATTTAGCTACAGCAAACAAAATTTCGCAAGCTGATGCTTTATCCGCATTGCAAAATCTGGGTTACACTCCAAGTGATTCCGCCGCTACCGTAGCTAGAATTCTTCATGAAAATCCTAATTTAAGCACTGAAGAATTAATTCGAAATTCACTTAAAATGCTGAGTCCAAAGGGATAACAATGAGCGAAATAAACCCCTTACTTCGAGAGGAGCCAATACCAGAGGATAGTGATAGAGCTCTTCGGCCAAAATCTTTGGATGAATTTATAGGGCAGGCGGAAGCTCGATCTAACCTTCGTGTGTTTATTGAGAGTGCAAGACAGCGAAAAGATGCCATGGATCATACCTTATTTTTTGGGCCGCCAGGCTTAGGTAAAACCACCCTTGCTCAGATAATTAGCAGAGAGCTAGGAGTGAATTTTAAAACTAGCTCTGGTCCAGTTTTAGCAAAGGCAGGTGATCTTGCAGCTATTTTAACCAATTTAGAAGCTAATGATGTATTATTTATTGATGAAATTCACAGACTGAATCCGGTTGTGGAGGAGATTTTATATCCAGCTTTAGAGGATTTTGAGTTAGATCTCGTAATTGGGGAGGGTCCAGCAGCAAGAACAGTACGAATTGAACTCCAGCCATTCACGCTGGTTGGGGCAACAACCAGATTGGGACTTCTTACTACACCACTACGTGATAGGTTTGGGATTCCGATAAGGTTGCAATATTATTCTGATGACGAACTTTATGAAATTGTAAAACTGAATACAGAAAAACTTGGTATTGTGGCAGATGAAAGTGGTGCAAAAGAAATTGCTCGACGAGCTAGAGGAACGCCAAGAATAGCTGGTCGTCTTTTAAGACGAGTAGTTGATTTTGTTTTGGTCGAGGGGGATGGTGTTCTCAATAAAAAAATAGCTGACCACGCCTTGACCCGTCTTGGCGTGGATATGTTAGGCCTTGATGGTGCAGACCGTAAGTACCTGCGATTAATTGCGGAACAGTATTCGGGAGGGCCTGTTGGAATTGAAACAATATGTGCAGCGATTTCTGAAAGTAGGGATGCTTTGGAAGAAGTTATTGAACCTTACCTTTTACAAATGGGATTAATCCAGCGAACACCTCGTGGTCGCATGCTAGCAAAAAACGGTTGGAGGCACCTTGGGATGCGACCACCGAAGTCGCAGGTGGATATGTTTGAGTAAAATTAAATAAAGTATTACTGGTTAAAATTTTGAAAAAGAAAGATTCAATAGAGGCCTATTTCACTCGATCGGATGGACAGTATATTTTTGCCAGATGGGGAAGGCCTATTGCTCCAGTTGTCTTTGGTGTTCAGGATGAAACGCTCGTAACATTAAAAACAGCCATACAATCAATGGTCTTTTTGGCTAATCATGAATTAGTAGAAACTGATCCTGAGTTAGGATCAAATGCGATGTTTTTTTTCTTTTTGTCGTGGGATGAGTTGCTTGACGTTAATGATTTAGATCGAATTATACCGGACCTTAGTAATTTAGTTGAACGGTTAAAATCTATTCAAGCAAATCAATATAGGTTTTTTAGGTTCGATGCCGATGGAGGAATAAAAGCGGTATTCACTTTTATTTGTATGGATGAAAACTTAACCTCAGTATCTGCTGAAGTTTTATGTTTAAACCAAGTAGTTCAGATGTTTTTACTTTGGTCTGATGATGCGTTTAAAAATAACTCGCCGACTTTGGTCACAAAAAAAGATGGGGTAATACTTAACCCAATAATTGGTGACATTGTAAGAGCAGTTTACGACCCGACAATGCCACTAGTGGCAAACGATAAAAGCCATGCCTTGAGAGCGCAGGCTAGAATAGATTTGTTAAGGAAAAATTAGGAATGACACATCACTCAATGAATATCCGAGTTTATTATGAGGATACTGACTTAGGAGGAGTTGTATACTATGCAAATTATTTACGTTTCATAGAAAGAGCTCGAAGCGAATGGATCCGTGATCTCGGTATTGATCAAATCAAAATGAGAAATGAGGAAAAAGCCATTTTTGTAGTGACGAAAATAAAAGCAGATTACCTCTCTCCTGCCTATTTCGATGACGTGCTTCTAGTTGATACAAGAATAAAAGTCGTTTCACCGGTAAGAGCGTATTTCTACCAAAATATTTTTCGCAAAGAAGAGGTTATTTTTAAAGCAGAAGTATGTGTAACGTGCACTTCGAATTCGGGTAAAGTTCAAAGGCTGCCAGAAAAGATTAAAAGATTAATGACATAAAACTATACTCGGTCCCTTTTATTATGCTAACAGGATACCGGTTTTATAATCGTGAGGCAGTAACCCATGATGGCAGAAGCATTTATACTTAAAGCTGTAGCAGCGACGCCGGAAATTGATTTTTCTTTCTGGGCTCTTTTTGTTCGAGCAACAATTACAGTTAAAATTGTAATCTTATTACTCATTGGAGCATCTTTTTGGGCGTGGTCTATTATTATTCAAAGACATTTAGTTTTTAATTCAGCAAGAAGAGATGCAGCTAGATTTGACCGAGCTTTTTGGTCTGGTGAGCCTTTAGATGAGCTATATCAACAGCTGGGACAAAATCCGCGCGGACGAGCGGCTAAAATCTTTGTAGCTGGGATGAAAGAATGGGAGCAGTCACAGCGTGCAGACGGTGGTCTAATAGCGGGTATTCAATCACGTGTTGACAGATCAATGGATGTAGCTGTCTCTAGAGAAGCTGAAAAATTGCAATCGGGATTGACTGTATTAGCAACCGTTGGTGCAACAGCTCCATTTGTGGGCTTATTTGGAACAGTCTGGGGCATAATGAATGCTTTTATTGAAATTGCCCAACAACAAAATACAAATTTAGCCGTAGTTGCCCCTGGTATTGCTGAGGCTTTGCTGGCTACTGGTCTTGGCCTTCTCGCTGCTATTCCAGCAGTGATTTTTTATAATAAGCTTAATGCCGATTGTGATAGGCTTGTGGCTGGTTACGAAAGTTTTGCCGATGAGTTTTCAACAATATTGAGCCGCCAATTGGATAGTTAGTATGGGTGCCACTGCCAATTTGAAAAACTTTAAACAGTCAAGGCGAAGACATAGCCGAAGGTCAGTCCCTATGTCTGAGATAAACGTGACACCTTTTGTTGACGTAATGTTGGTTCTTCTCATTATTTTCATGGTAGCAGCTCCAAT
>Ga0208277_1001386_pt1 | contig 14071 bp, 13 predicted proteins | sample ETNtaG_5_FD_185782 | JGI IMG/M metagenome (GOLD analysis project Ga0208277, IMG submission 185782) | Marine microbial and viral communities from oxygen minimum zone, Eastern Pacific Ocean - ETNP201406SV205 (SPAdes) (version 2) | ecosystem: Environmental > Aquatic > Marine > Oceanic ...
CTTCAAGAAATAAAAATGGTATGTTTGGGCTATATCATAAAAATTCTAATATCGGGCTATCTCTTAATTTTAATGCCTGGGACATTTTAAATTCAAAAATGAAGAATCATAGTAAGTCTTTAAGAGAGCTTGATACAAATATTTTGCATGCTTTTTTATTAAAAGATATTTTTTGTATCGATACAAATAAGCAAAAAGACTTAAATTACATATCATATTTAAGAGGGAACAAATCTCCTTATGAGATGTTAAAAAAAGAAAAGGATTATGATGTAGTTTGCTTTGTTAATCCACCATCTCTGGATGATGTGTTCGACATTGCTGAAGCTGGGGAAACTATGCCACAAAAATCTACATATTTCTTCCCTAAAGTATACTCTGGAATAGTAACCAGGTGTTTAAATAAATAGGAACCATATATGTCATTATTAAAAAAAGAACTTCAAAAATCTATTCCTAAAGTACAGGAAGAGATTAAAAGTCTTCTAAAAGAAAATGGTGATAAACAAATTAGTAGTGTCACTGCTGCTCAGGCCTATTCAGGCTTAAGAGGTATTAAAGCGTTTGTGTGTGATACCTCATCTGTTTCTGCTGATAAAGGATTAATAATAAGAGGGTATCCTCTTTTAGACATAGTACATATCCTGCCTGAAGAAGTATTTTTTCTTTTATTAACGGGTCGACTTCCTGATTCTGAAGAACTAAAAGATTTGCAAAAACAATATTCCGAAAACGCAGTAGTTCCTGATTATGTATGGTCTGTTTTAAGCAAGTTACCAAAAGATACGCATCCAATGACAATGTTTAACCTCGGGATTTTAGCGATGCAAAATGAAAGCATTTTTCGTAAAAAATATGATGAGGGCATGCATAAGTCAGAGTTTTGGGAATACATATTAGAAGATGGTATACAATTAATTGCAAAATTGCCTGCTTTAGGTGCTGGAATATATAGGATGAGATTCAATAAAGGTGAACGTTTGCAAGGTGATCTTAGTTTAGATTGGTCTGGAAACTTTGTTAATCTTATGGGCATGATGGATCAGGGAGAAGAGTTTATAAAACTAATGCGTTTATATTTCATGCTTCACTGTGATCATGAAGGCGGAAATGTTAGTGCCTTTGCCTCACATACAGTTGCTTCAGCTTTATCTGACCCATTTTATTCTGTTTCGGCTGGTCTAAATGGCCTGGCAGGGCCTTTACATGGACTGGCAAACCAAGAGTGTTTAAAATTTGTTTTAGATATCCATAAACATTTTTCTGGAGCTCCGACTAATGAAGAAATGAAAGAATTTTGTTGGAACAGGTTAAACTCTGGACGTGTGATTCCAGGTTACGGTCATGCAGTGCTTCGTTGTCCAGATCCTCGATTTACTGCATTTATTAATTTTGGTAAAGAGCATATAAAAAATGATGATGTTTTTGATATTGTGACTTCTCTTTTTGACGTTGCTCCTGGCGTATTAACAGAACAAGGTAAAGCAAAAAATCCTTGGCCTAATGTAGATGCCGCCTCTGGGTCATTATTGTATTATTATGGTTTAAAAGAATTTAATTTTTATACGGTTCTTTTTAGTATCTCAAGGACAATGGGTATGATTGCGCAGATGGTTTGGGAGAGAGCTTTAGGTATACCAATAACACGCCCAAAATCAGTTACTACAGATTGGATAAGAGAGAATACAAAATAAGATTTACGAAAAAAATATTTTTAATATTTTTTTTGATAAATCTTTCTTTTAGTCAAGAAATATTCAATTTAATTAGAATTTATCATCCTGATAAACAATTGATAACCTCTATTCAAAAACTTGGTATTGCCCTCGATCATTCTGATTTAAAAAAAGGAGAATTTATTGATTTAGTTATATCAGATAAAGAGTCTAATATATTAGATGGAGCGGGCATTATTTTTGAAGTTTTAATTTATGATTTGTCAAAATATTATTTAGAAAATAACGTTCCTGCAATACAAAGAAATTTTCCTCTTGGGAGCATGCAAGGGAACTACACTTGGGATGAATTAAATCTACGTTTTAATCAGCTTAAAGATTTATATCCAGATATTATTTCAGACAAGTTAATTATAGGCCAGTCTGTCGAAGGTAATGATATTTGGGCATTTAAAGTATCTGATAACCCTGGAATAGATGAAAATGAGCCTGAGGTTTTATTTACTGGGCTTACACATGCTAGAGAGCCTCTTAGTATGATGAATCTATTTTATTTTGTGCAAAATATTTGCGAAGCTTATAGCGAAGGTGTTGACCAAGAGGCTAGTTATTTAGTAGAAGAAAGAGAAATTTGGTTTGTCCCGGTGATTAATCCTGATGGTTATATTTATAATGAAACTATCGCTCCAAATGGTGGTGGTATGCATCGTAAAAATAGGAAAAATACTGATTGTGGATCTGGAACTGAAAGAGGTGTCGATTTAAATAGAAATTTTAGTTATAATTGGGGAGATGATGATACTGGTTCCTCATCAGATCCTTGTTATGCAACATATAGAGGACAAAGTTCATTTTCTGAGCCAGAAGCTCAAGCTATTCGAGACTTTATTAATCAGCGTAATTTTGTAAATGTTCTGCATTATCATAGTTATGGGAATATGTATATCCATCCATTTGGAGATGGTACTCTTCCTGACGAACCAGATTTAACTATTTATCGAGAGCTTGGTAAATATATGGCAATAGAAAATAATTTTAGTGTTGGTTCTGCAGATGAGATGGTAGGATATACTGTTAATGGTGACGCTGTTGATTGGTCATATGCTGAGAAAGGCATTTATGCTTTTACTCCTGAAGTAGGTCAGAGTGGTTATGGATTTTGGCCTCCAAGCAATGAAGTAGAACTAATTTGTAAATATCAATATGAGCCTAATAAAATATTTGCTTTTTGCGCAGGGAGTGATTTCGTATTGGATAGTTATACATTTTCTAATGATATTATTAATCCGGGAGATAGTTTAAGTTTAGAATTGATGATAAAAAATAGAGGCCTTGCTGCGTCTGATGGTGCATTTCAAATTAATATTGAGCCATTAAGTACTTTGTTCCAGGCTACAATTCAAAATGATGAGCCTATTATCATTAATAAGGGTGAAACAAAAACATTTAATATTACGCTCCAAATATCTGAACAGATATCAAATTATTCAAAATTAAATTTAAAAGTAGAGCTATATGATAATAGCAGTTTTTTTCGAGTAGATACAATCGAATTTTATGTTGGGACATCTTATTTGATATATAGTGAAAATTTTAATGAGGGTATTAATCAGTGGTCTACTACAGGAGAGTGGGGTTTAAGTAATAATCCTGCTATTGGGGCTTTTGCATTATCAGATAGCCCATCAGGAGAATACGGTGCTGAGCAGAATACAACAGCATCATTAAATATAGATTTTAATTTTAATTATATATCTTATCCACATGTTTCATTTTCTGCTATTTGGGACATCGAGGATGGGTATGATTTTGTTCAATTCCAGGCACTTACTGAACAAGATGGATGGGTTAGTCTCGTAGGAGATTATACTGTCTCTGGTAATGGGAGCACTGTTCAGCCACTCGGTGAGCATGGATATGATGGTACACAGTTAACTTGGGTTGATGAGAGAATTTTCTTAGATCAACTTGGTGGGGCAACGCCTGTTGCATTTAGATTTTTACAATCTTCAGATCAAGCAGTTGAGGGAGATGGGTTTACAGTCGACAATTTTGTTGTATCAGGATATTTACAAGGGTTAATTGGAGATTTTTCTTCTGATGGCAAAGTTGATATTATAGATATAATTAGTTTAGCAGATTTACTAATGGATAGTGATAGTCCTAGTGATTATGTGTCAATATTTTGTGATATGGATAATAATGGTTTAATAAATATTCTTGATTTACTAAATCTAGTCTCTAAGGTAATAAATAATTAAATGAGACACCTCTCTGTTATTTTCTTATCATTCGTTTTATTTTCAGAATTATTGTTTTGTCAAATTTTTGAGGCCGGTAAACGAGCTCATGATAGTTATCGATTATGGATTTATTTTGATAAAAGAGATCCTAACAACTTAATTAATCTTGATAACGCTGCAATAAAAAGGCGTAAAAAACATAATATTTATATTCCTACAAAATATGATTATCATATAAATGAATCTTATATTAAAAAAGTTGAAAAACTTGGGGTTGTTATTAAAAATAAGAGTCGCTGGTTAAATGCTATTTCAGTAATTGCTAATAGAGAGCAAATTAAAAAAATTCAGAAATTATCTTTTGTAATTGATGTTCAGCCTGTTATGCTATATAAAAAAAGTCAAAATATAAAGACATCAAATAGTAATGAATTAAATAGAGATTTTGATTATGGTAGTTCATTAACTCAAATTAATAATATTAATTGCCGGACTGCCCATAATGCTGGTTACTATGGGCAAGGTGTTAGAGTATTATATATTGATACTGGTTTCAATCTTTCTCACTCTGCTTTTGACTCAATAAATGTTATTGCTCAATATGATTTTATTAATTCAGATTTAAATACTGCAAATGAGACAACTCAAGAATTTAATGATAGCCAGGACGATCATGGGACTACTTGCCTAAGTGTTATCGCAGGATTTGCTGAAGGTAACCTTATTGGTTCTGCATTTAAGTCTGAGTATTTGCTTGCCAAGACTGAAATTGTAGCTGAAGAGATTCAACAAGAGGAAGATAATTATGTTGCGGCTTTAGAGTGGGGTGAGTCACTTGGTGCGGATATTGCTTGTGCATCTTTAGGGTATTATGATTGGTATGATTATAATAACCTTGATGGGAATACGGCTACAACTACAATTGCAGTAGATATTGCTTCTAGTTTAGGAGTGTTATGTGTGAATTCAGCTGGAAACAGCGGTAATGACTCTTGGTATTATATTATCACTCCTGCAGATGCAGATTCTGTTTTATCTGTGGGAGCTGTTTCGTCAAATGGCTCAATTGCTTCATTTAGTAGTCACGGACCAACTAGCGATGGAAGAGTTAAGCCTGAGGTATGTGCAATGGGAGTCAATGTTTATTGTGTCAGATCAGATACTCAAAATAATTATCGAACTTCTAGTGGAACATCATTCTCTGCTCCATTAGTTGGTGGAGCAGCAGCAGTTATCCTTTCTGCTAATTCTAATTGGACCAATATGGAAGTCAGGGAAGCATTAATGATGACTGCTTCTCAAAATAATAATCCTGATAATTCATATGGGTATGGAATAATTGATACTTGGGCTGCTATAAACTTTCAATTCTTAGCTAAAACATATTCAGAAAAAATAGTTCCTACTAGCATTACGGTTTCTAAGGCATATCCCAATCCATTTAACCCCTTAGTATCTTTGTTTATTGAATCTAATATTGATAAATACTTTATTACTTCTGCTATATATGACATTAATGGAAAATTCGTTGAGTCTATTTTTGATGGTATCCTAGTTAGTGAAAAAATGAATTTAAAATGGGATGCCTCTAGTTATCCCGCAGGAGTATATATAATACATACGAACTGGATAGATGGCAGTCATTTTCAGAAGATTACTTTATTAAAATAGAATTTTTATAAAATAATTAATTTCTTGCCATACCATTAAATATAGTCGAAATTTAAAGTCTATACGTTTAATTATTTATGAACAGAGTAATACAATATATTATTTTAATTTGTTTTTTTAATGGTTTGATTCAGTCAGAGTCCATTGGGAATAATAATAGTCTACATCCTATAGATCTTGAGGTCCATAATGGTGTGGAATCATTGTTGATACATTGGTCTTACCCTGATTCTATTGAAGTAAAATCAATAAATATTTATAGACGTTCTAATCAGCAGAATGAATTTATGCTTATTACACAAATTATCAATGAAACAGATCGTTTTCTTGATTTAGAATGTTTAGAGTCGGAACGTTCATTTTATCTCGTAGAAGTAATTGATATAAATGGTTCTTCTTTTAAAAGCGATGAGATTAGACCTGGTTTTGGTACGTGTTTATCTATTATTGAAACTATAGACAAAGAGCAATATCAATCGTTAACGAATTTAATAAACCAAATATTATTACAATCATTTATAGAAGCTTATCCTGATATAAGTCAAAATGCGTTAACAAAATTAGTTGATATTATTTTAACTAATCAGCTTTATGAGTATGCATGGATTGAAAAATATCCAATAAGGTATCTTAATGAAATTAAATCTATTTTTGAAAATTCATTTAAATTTACAATAAATGATGATTTATTATCTGAAGTACACAAACTTGAGCCTAAGGTAAGAAATTATTTAATGTTAACACCTCAAGAATGGGCTGAAAGTGTAAATATTATATATTCGCGAATTGTTGATAATTGGACTCTACTAGCTAATTCTTTTGATTCTAATCTAGAAAAATTAAAAACTTCTAAACCTATTATTATTTCTTCTTTTGCAGTAGATGATAAACGTAATTCTGAATTAATGATTATTGTTATTGACCCTACTCAGTTGAAACAAAAAGAAATTTCTTTAATTCATAAAAATGATCGTCAAATTCTTGAATTAAATAGTAACCTTTTCCCTGGGTCTGAGATTCTAATTAATAATCTTCAAAATTGGGAAAATGCTGAGTTATGGGTAGATGATGAATTAGTAGATAAGGTTGATTTTCTATCTAATATGAAAATAAAGAAAACATTAGATAATGAACTTATTCCTACTAGTAACTTAAGTGGAATAAAAGTTGCTAAACTTAATTCAGAAGTTTGGCTTAACGAAATATTATGGGATCCAGAAAATTCTAAGATATCATTAGAGGTCGCTGGCATATATTCTGGGTCTGAAGAATATGTTGTAAGTATAAATGATAAAGTTATATGGGATTTAAGCTTTGAGCCTAATTTTAATATGGTTTATACTGATTCGACGTTTTACTTAGATGACTATTTTGAAGAAAACCAGCTAATTTTATCTTATCAAAATCTCGCTGATCCAGAAAACAATTTAGAGTTTTTCATATTGGATCAAAAACAGCAATTAATACTTCATCGTTACCCAGATGGTAGATCATGGTCAAAAACAGATAAAAGTTCATTTGGTAGAGCGAATAATAGTCAAAGTATTAATATGGATAATTCGTTAATACCTGATTTATTTGTTTTATATCAGAATTTTCCTAACCCTTTCAATAATAATACACGGATTTCTTTTGATTTATTACAGGATGCAACACTTTCTTTATATGTAACTGATGCAACTGGACGAATTAAAACAATTTTTTCAGATAAAGAGTTTTTTAATAGTGGTAAATATACTTTTGATTGGAATGCAGAAAGTTTTTCAACTGGAATATACTTTTTTACAATTAACGCTCAAGTAGATGGATATATCCCTGTAGTATTTAGCAGAAAAATGATTTATTTAAAATAATAAGTTTTTTGTTTTTTGGTATTCATGAGAAAATCATTTGTTATAATAAATTTATTTTTAATTTTAGTCTTTATTGGATGTGCATCTCATCCAGTTGTCCATCCGGGTACCTTAAAAAAAAATGAACAGGTTTGGGGCTATTCTATTGCAGCAGAAAATATATTTCCTGTAGTATGGTTTCGTAAAGGTCTTGATGAAAAAACTGAACTAGGATATAGAGTTGGTTTGCCAATATATGGAACAGGGCTTGATATTAGTCGGGTGGTTATGCGGCATGAGAATAAATGGGATGTTATGAATTTCGCATGGAGTTTAAATCCTAATTCTAATTTTGATATTACCTATTATAGGTTTAAAGAAAAAGGTTGGAGCTTATTAAGCTTAATAATGGGTAATGAATCTTCAATATCATGGAGTGGAGGCCGCTTTATGTTTATTCCTGAAGGTATTACGCCTGATAATAGATCAAGTATCAGAGTTGGTTTTTTAAGAGGAGGGAAAATATCAGAAAAATTTGGATACGAGATAGGATATTTTCATGATTTTAGCGCAATGCCTTTATCAAAGGTTTTTGACTCGAAATGGAATGTGACGGGTGATAAGTGGTATACTTCTACAAGATTTGATACTACTTATAATGGTAGGTATAATGATTATGACCCTATGTATAATGGTAAAGGGTATGGTGTCCCTTCTGAATATTCTAGAGCGACAGGGTTGTCATTTCAAATTTTTTATTACCTCGGACGTTACAAGAAAAATAAAAAGTGAATGGACCCACTTTATTTAAACTAATCAGAAGTGGAGACCTGGAACAATCTGATAGTGTTATCGCTAAAGCCTCAAAAGGTGGTGATGCCCTTGTACAATATTTAAACTGTATGCTGTTATATGCTGCTTCGGTAGAGTGGGATAAAAATATAGATTCTCATCCAATTATTATAATTAATTCTGTAAAAAATATATTATCTGACAATATAGAAAAACCTTCTATTACTTTACTTACTTTTTGTTTTAATATTTTATCAAAATTGCCATTAAGAGATAATGATGAATATTATATTAAAAAAGTTGAAAAAGAAGGTGTCGGACTAGCAGTTTTCATTGGTGAGTTTGAGGATAGTATTCAATCAGGAGATCGAGGAAAGGCTGAAATATTAGCTGCAAAATTTTTTTTAGCTTCAGATAAATCCCGAGCGATTATTGATTCTTTAGCTGAATTAGGATTCCAGAATATTAATTCAAATGGGTTATTTATTTTTCATTTATTAAGAGCATTTAATTTTATGCAAAAAAAATCTCAAATATGGACTTATGCATGCTGCTTAATGAACATAATAAAATTAAAAAAATTACCTAATCCGCATAAAAGAAGAGATTTTATGCCAGAATCATTAATAAATGATATTCCATATAATTATGATATTAAAACATGGGTTATTTTAGCTGCTATGTTAAGAGTATGGAATAATGATTATGTTAGACAGGATGGATATAGAAGAGAAATCTCTCACTGGCTTTATTTGCTAAAAACGAATATAGATAAAAGCGAAGTAAAAGGTATTAGTAATTATCCAGGTTTAAATATTTTTCATAATAATTTTATCAAAATTGCAGAAGAGATAATCAGTAAAAATAAAATGCCTGATAATATAATTGCATTAGATGGACTGAGATATTTGTCAAAAATAAAAAATAAAAATATAATTAATGTACTAGATTATCATCTAAAAAAATTAAGATAGTAATGAAAATTGGTGAATATACTTTATATAGCATAGAAACTAGCGAGTTTGGATTAGATGGTGGCGCAATGTTTGGGATTATACCAAAGCTATTATGGGAAAAGGAAATTAAATCCGATGAAAATAATCGCATAAAAATGGTTACTCGCTCGCTTTTGCTCGTTAATGAAAGTAGAAAAATATTGATTGATACTGGTAACGGTTCAAAATGGACAAAAAAATATATAGATTTATATAATATTGATTTCAGTAGATATAGTATTGAATCTTCATTAAAAAAGTATGGGTTTAAAACTGATGATATTACAGATGTTATATGTACTCATTTGCATTTTGACCATGTTGGAGGGAATACCATTTTTGATGGGGATAAAATAGTACCTACGTTTCCTAATGCAACTTATTGGATTGGTGAAAAGAATTGGAATCTAGCAAATCATCCCAATCAAAAAGATCAAGGCAGTTTTATGGATTGGGATTGGAAGGTTTTATATCAAAATGGAATGATAAAATTAGTAAAAGAAAAATTTTTACCAGGTATAGATATTTATTTTTCTAATGGCCATACAGATGGATTAATGCACCCAATTATTTCTGATAGTAATAAAACATTGTTTTATGGTTCGGATATATTTCCAACAGCAGCACATATCCCAGTCCCATGGGTAATGTCATATGATTTGCGTCCTACACAAACAGTTTTAGAAAAAAATGAGCTATTGTTAAAGATGAATGCTGAAAAGTGGATATTGTTTTTTGAGCATGACTCTAAATATCAGGCTTGTACTATTAAAATGAATGGTAAACATTATTGTTTAGATAAAGAGATTATAATCAGTGAATGAAGAAAAGGAAAAATATTTATTATTTAAAGAGGGCTTAAACTATTACAGAGAAGGAAATTATTTTGATGCTCATGAATCATGGGAAGAATTATGGTCAGACTATTATTTACCTGATAGACGATTTATTCAAGGTTTAATTCAGTTAAGCGTCAGTTTTGTGCATCTAGAGAGAGACAACCTTAAAGGAGCGAGAAGTTTATTAAATAAAAGCATAGAAAAATTTGAAGAGTTTAAAGAATTACAAAGAGGAATAAACGTGACTAATCTATTAAATGATATTTATAAAGTTAGAGAGAGTTATGAAAAGTTAACATCAGTGACTAATTTTGACTGGGATATCACACCAAAAATTTAGGAAATATTTTGAACATTTTATTATTTATAAAAGATTTTGAATTAGGATCTAAAGTTTCAAGTTCCTGTGTAGACTTTGGTTATAATGTTGAGTTTTGTGATGAAAAAACAAGTCCAGATGATTTTGTTGAAAAATCTATATTAGCGATAATTGATCTTGATGAATCTGTATTTTTCTCTGTTGGTTTAGTATCTGAATTAAAAAGGCATAATATAAAAATTATTGGTGTAATGGATACACTAATAGCAAAAGATTTAAAAAAATTAAAAAATGCTGGATGTGATATAACCCTACCACGTTCAAGTTTTATCAAAAACCTACCTAGTTTGTTGACTGAATTAGTCTCTTGATTGGAACATTTATTAATAATAAAAATTAGTCTGGGCTTAATCATTCAATAATTTAATGTGGAGAAATAATCTTTTGTAAAGATAGTCTCTGTTTTAGCGGATGTATAGTAGCTAATATATTCGATTTTTATATCGTTTAGTATTTGTTCTATAATCAATAAAAAGAGTAAATTAATTGTCTAAATAAATTTGTATAATACAACTATGAGCAATCCTATTATTACTAAAAAATATCATTTTTGTGCTTCACACAAGTACGGAAATGATAATTGGTCTGAAGAAAAAAATTTAGAAGTCTTTGGTAAGGATTTTAATACTCATGGTCATAATTATATTTTAGAAGTTTCTATAACTGGGCCAATTGATCCTGGTTCTGGTTGGTTAGTTGATCTTCAAAAATTAAATAAAGTGGTAAAGTCAAATGTCGTTGATTTATTAGATCACTCACAAATTGAAACTGACATTGATTGGTTTAAGGGCGTTCAGCCATCTTCCGAAAATATTTTAATATGGATTTGGGAACAAATCGCTCCATACCTTGAGAGTGGACTGCTGCATAGATTAAGATTAGTTGAAACGCATTCCATACATACTGACTATTATGGTCCAAAGTAATAATTTCAAGGATCAGCTTTTTATTATCCTATCAGGGATCTTCGTAGCTTCATTAGTTACTTGTAATTTGATTGCTAATAAATTCGTCACAGTTGATTTAGGGTTTAAAGTATTTATAGTGTCTGCCGGTATTTTACCATATCCTTTAACATTCTTAGTAACCGATTTAATTTCTGAACTATATGGTCAAAAAAAAGCGAATCTCGTAGTTTTCTCTGGTCTAATTGCATCTCTCTTTGTATTAATATTTTTATGGTTGGGTGGAATGTTTAATGCTATTCCTGATTCTGTTGTAGATGATGTAACTTATAATTCAGTATTTAGGAATGCCTGGAGATTAATTGCAGCATCAATGGTCGCCTATTTAGTTGCGCAATTCATTGATGTAAGAATCTTTCATTTTTGGAAAAGATTAACAAATGGTAAACATTTATGGCTTCGTAATAATGCGTCAACGATTGCTTCTCAATTGGTAGATACTACCCTTGTAATTTGTATACTTTTTATTGGAGTTTGGAGTTCTAGTCAAATTTTTAGTGCTATTATTGATGGCTGGTTATTTAAGATGCTTATGGCATTCATTGATACTCCAATTATTTATGGAATAATACATCTATTAAAAGGAAAAGTTGACATCGCAGTTGATTAATCTGGGAGGAAGATTATGGGTAAATATGAGAATATAGAGCAGTTGACTGTAGATTTATTAAATGAAATTGGAGAAGACCCTAAAAGAGAGGGTTTATTAAAAACACCTCTTCGAGTTGCTAAAGCCTGGGAGTTTTTTTCTACGGGATATACCCAGAGCCTTGATGAAATAGTTAACGATGCATTATTTTCTGAAGATAATAAAGATATGGTTGTTGTTCGAGATGTTGAATTTTTTAGTTTATGTGAACACCACTTAATCCCATTTTTTGGTAAAGCACATGTTGCTTACATACCAAATGGTAAAGTTATCGGTCTTTCAAAAATTCCAAGAATAATTGATATGTTTTCTAGAAGATTACAGGTTCAAGAAAGACTCACTCGACAAATTTCTGAGACTATAAAAGATGTTTTAAACCCTATTGGTGTTGCTGTAATAATGGAGGGACAGCATATGTGCATGCAGATGCGGGGTGTTCAGAAGCAACATAGTTTAACTACTACTTCTTCTATGTTAGGAAAATTTCGAGAGTCAGATCGTACGAGGTCAGAGTTTATGTCGATAATTGGAATATAGATCTTAAAATAAAAATTTAATGGCAATATCATATAATATTTTAGACTTAGGCAAGGCAGATTACACTGAGACGTGGGAAATACAAAAAGAATTACAAGCAAAAAGAATAAGTGGTCAAATTGATGATCAATTGTTATTAGTTGAGCATCCTCCTGTATATACTCTTGGGAAGAATGCTCCAATAGAGGACCTTCTAATTAAAGATAATGATGATATTTCAATCATTCAAACAGACAGAGGAGGTAAAATAACATTTCATGGTCCGGGACAATTAGTTGGATATCCAATAATTGATCTAAATAACTACAAGCGTAGTATATCTTGGTATATGCGCGAACTTGAACAATTAATCATAAACGTTTTATTAGACTATAATATTAATTCTCAACGAAAAAAAGGTTTAACAGGTATTTGGGTTAAAGATAAAAAAATTGCTGCTCTTGGAGTTAGAATAAGTAGATGGGTTACTATGCATGGGTTTTCATTAAATATTAATCCAGATTTAAGTTATTACGAAGGTATTGTGCCATGTGGGATTACAGATTTCGGTGTTACTTCTATGGCTGAAATATTAGAAAAAAAATGCCCTAAGATATCTGATATCAAGTTAAAAATAATTGACTATTTTTCTTCTCAATTTTCAGGAGGTAAAAACTAATGGCTAGATTAAATGGCTTTACAAAAAAACAACTTCTTGATGTATATGAAAAAATGGTCTTAATGCGGGAATTAGATCATAAAATGCTTACTTTATTAAAACAAGGAAAGGGATATTTCCATATGGGGTGTTCTGGCCATGAAGCTGCACAGGTTGCTGCTACATATGTAATTGAAAGTGGTAAAGATTGGTCATATCCTTATTATAGAGATGGAGCATACGTTCTAGGCTTGGGTCTTAATTCAAGAGAACAATTACTTTCATTTCTTGCTCGTGCTGATGATCCATGTTCAGGAGGAAGGCAGATGCCCATGCACTATAGTAAAGAAGATTCAAGAATTGTTTCTCAATCTAGTGCTACAGGAACTCAATATTTACAAGCTGTTGGTTGTGCCTTAAGTAGGCAACTTGAAAAAAATAAAGAAATAGTGTATGTATCTTCAGGAGAAGGAACAACAAGTCAGGGTGATTTTCATGAAGCTCTAAATTGGTCAAGTAGAGAAAAGGCACCTGTTATTTTTCATATTCAAGATAATGAATATGCAATCAGCACACATAAATCTGAACAGACTGCAGGGTCTGTTTTTTCATTAGTTAGTGGCTATGAAAATCTATCTAGATTTCAAGTAGATGGGACTAGTTTTTTTGAGACTCATTTGGCATTTAAACAAGCAGCTGAAAGGGCAAGAAAAGGTAAAGGTCCTTCTGTGATAGTTAGTAATGTTGTAAGACTAATGCCTCATTCTAGTTCTGATGATCAGCGTAAATACCGATCTAAAGGAGAGCTTGAAAAAGATTTATTAAGAGACCCAATTTTGCTTTTTAAAAATGAATG
>Ga0208277_1001387_pt1 | contig 14065 bp, 12 predicted proteins | sample ETNtaG_5_FD_185782 | JGI IMG/M metagenome (GOLD analysis project Ga0208277, IMG submission 185782) | Marine microbial and viral communities from oxygen minimum zone, Eastern Pacific Ocean - ETNP201406SV205 (SPAdes) (version 2) | ecosystem: Environmental > Aquatic > Marine > Oceanic ...
TTTGAATTCTCAATGGGAAATGGACCAACAATGGGAAAATGAAAATGGAACTCAAAAATATATTCTATTATTCGATGGTCAAGGATGGCAACAAAGAATTGGAAACAGTCTTGAATCATGGGAAATGGGCAATGGTTCACTGTTAATTGTCTCTAATACAGCCGATAGCAGCATCTCGATGATGATTGACTTGGATTCTGTATGGAAAAATGAAACCACTGTTGACGGTGTAATGACAGGGCAAATTTTCGATGCTCGTGGAAGTGGAATAATTGGAGTTGGAAGCGCCGGCGATGAAGGCGCTGTTCAGATCCAGGGAACCATAAGCGATGCTTGGATTAACAGGACAACACTTGACGGAATAGTTGATGAGAGGTTTAGAATCGAAGCAAATGGTTCAATTTCAGTCGATGCTAATGAAGATGGAGAAATGATGAACCTAAGTGGCGATTTAGCAGTTTTATTGATTGAGACATGGGATTCCAATGGTACTCGAAGGCTCTCACATACTCAATTTGAGGCGACTGCAGACTTGATCGTAGAAAATAACGATACTAGGATGGATATTTCTCTTAATAGCTTTGAATCCACAGAAAGGTGGGAAGATGGCGTGCGTGTTGACCATCTGAACAAAATGATTGGACAAGGAACATTTGGATTCTCTGGAGAAGATGAGAACGCAAGTGTGCAGATAAACGGCACAATACATGATTTCCATCAGGAACAAGAAGATGGAATGGTAACTGTTGATGACCTTCACATTGACGGAACAATTACCGGAGACGCACAAGGTACATTTGGAGTGGTTCGAACCATAGAAGACACAACCTCTCAAGCAAATGAAACCGGTGTTATGTATGATGTAATCATTGTACATCAGGAAGATTGGTTCAATATCACCGGAATTTCAGCACTACCTAATTCTGATTTAGGAGCGGGGGCACATCACAATGAATCCTGGTCATATGATGCTAAGCAATCTGATTGGGATAACCGAACTATTCGCACGGTCTGGAGTCAAACCGGGCCCGACCCAAGCAGCGGTGACATAATACACTCCAATTCACCATTGCAAAACTCTCCTGAGGCCCCTTCAGTAGAGGAAGGAATTGGAGATGTCACTGTTGGTCGTGAATCCGGATTCGCTCCTATCGACGCTATGACTGGAGATGTATTCACTCTAGATCATCAAAGTGGAATGTCATTGACTGTGACCGCAGGACAAGCAGAAACGGTTGCTATGGATGGACACCTAGTGGACACAGTTGCATGGACTGGAGTATATTCTACCGATGTGATAGGCACTGCAAGTGGTAACCTAATCATCGACGGACCACTATCTGGATTAAACGTAGCAATTCAGAGAGCATTCCAGATTGAATTTGGAGAGGATGAGCAACTGGTTAATTTAACAGAAAATCAGTCTGTCAATCGAGTATTATCTCCCTCAATCATTTCAGTTCACGATAACAGTGACCCAAGTGTGGATTTGATCACACTAGCCCAGGGCGTAGTTACAGGCGAAGGTGGAACGCCCGGTTTCCTTGAGGTTACGGTTTCTGATGTAGATTTCAATATAGTCAGCGTTACCGCTGATACAACTTCAATTGGAGGCTCGGCATCTATTGTATTGAACGATAAGGGGTTGAATGGTGACCGAGTAATCGGCGATGATATTTGGACTGTGGAATTGTCTGTTCCTGGCCTAGAATACGGTGATTTACCAATTACAGTTACCGTTAGCGATGTTTTCGATGCAACGGATTCGGATTCAGCAAATATTAGCGTACTAAATCAACCTCCTAGACTTACTTCTATGGAAATCGTTCCATCAATTGTCAACAGAGGCGAGATTATGCTAATTAATGCTGAAGTCATTGACGGACATGGTGTTGCATCTGTTGCGGTCGACATGAGGGAATTTGGAGGCAATCTAAGCGAATTGAATAAAGTTGGAGATGTTTGGATCGGGCAAGTTGAAATTCCATCCGGGATGAGTCCCGGAGAACATCTGTTGAAGGTTCGAATGGTAGACAGCCTAGATTCCGCAATTACTGTTCAAAGGACAATTACCTCTGGACAGCACCATATTGAGAGCATAATGGACGAAGATATTCGAATTGATGTGATGAATGAACCACCAGTAATCGACATCGGAGAGTTTAGAATTATTGAAATTGGAGAGGAAGATGTTGATTATGTTCTTACTATAACAGTCAATGATTATGATGGTTTGAATTGGGTAAAGGTAAAACTGGGAATTCTAGCACCCCCTGGACAATCCAATAATTGGTTTACAATGACATCAAATGGCGATGGCACATATTCTACAGATATCACTATCAAGACGTATGTCGCTCTTGGCACGCATGAATTGCTTGTCAAAGCAATGGACACCTATGGCTCACAAAGTGCTGAAGAATCAGTTCCTATTATGTTGAAAGAACCTGACACAGAAATTACCACTGGCTCTAGTAGTGATATTATGACCTATGTAGCAATCGGTGGATTGGTAATTCTTGCTATAGCTGGTGCTACATTTTACGTAATGCGCGGCTCGGACGAAGAAGGTGGACTAGGCGGGTTCGGAGACGCCTGATTCTTACTTTGTTTCTAATCGACAACGGTTTATACCCCTGTCCAATCCGAGGGTTACACTTGCGAGAGTAGTGTAGTGGTTATCACCGAGCGTTGCCAACGCTTGAACCCGGGTTCGAGTCCCGGCTCTCGCACTCTAAGTAACTCAATCTATCTGTTTCAACTTAATCATTGGAACGTAGTAGCATTGTTACGGCTTTATCTCCGTTACTGAAAACTCCAACCTCGTCAAACCCATTCCGCTCATGGAACCTTAACGAACCAGGGTTGGGCGGAGTGAGATTTACCTCTGCCGCTACAGGAACTTTATTTTGCTCAGATAATGAAATAACTTCATGATACAATGATGTTCCAACCTTTTGATTACGATGATCCAAAGATACTGCGATTCTGTCTACATACAGGAAACTGTCATATCGTTGATTAAACCAAGCGTAGTTTAAGCTTCCATAGTCAGTTCTAGGTGGGAGACATATCACGAAACCAAGCATTATATCGCCCTCAAATGCTCCAATTGATAATTCTGAATAATCTAAAAGGGATTTAATCTCATCTTCAGATACTTTCCCAGTCCCAGGTAAGCCTTCTTCGTTAATCCTCCATAATGAAGGGGAGTCATCCTTGTTGAGAAATCGTATTTCCATTTCAGTCGACATCCATTAATCCTGCAATAAGAGTCATCAAAGCTGTTCTGAAAGGAACCAGTGGTCGCCATCCATCCCCCGTTAACTGCAACAGGACTTCGTGTAGTGGCTCTAAGTCTGGCCTTTGTGCACCGACTTGGGTTATTGGTTTGGCCACCATACCTGCAATCTCGTGACCGAATAACGTTTCAGAGGTAAACTCTCCAGTAACTCCTTGCTTTGTTCTTTGCCACAACATATCAAACTCCGCCCTGGAATCTATCGAGGACCACTCTCTCCTGCCGCTCATATGGATTCCGTCAAGTTTCAATTCGGCCTTAGCAATGTGCGATATTGCATTCGCAGCATCGATCACACTTAACCAAAACCTTGGCTCAGTATCTTCTTTATTTCCCGCAATCCAATTTCGTATTTCGGGACACAGCCATCTGTCATCCCTTGTTGGTAAGATGTCATGGATTATCAGATCCTTGCCGATTACAATATCAGCATCGCTACCATCGAATGATATTGAAAAGCCTGAACCCGTTTCTTGTAAAGATACATCCGAATATTCCAATAGAGTCTGGTTTCGTTCTCGGTGGCTTTTCTCTTTGGCGATGACATCGATGTCCATTGAGAGTAATCTGTCAACTACTGATTCTCCTAATGAACAGGTTGCACCCAATATTCGGATTGCCATTATCTAAGGGGATTAGTTCCATGATGTAGAGTTTGCCCCCTTCCTTATTTTCCAATTGGATTTTTTAATTTTCAATTGAAAAAATAAGAAAAGAGAGGTTCTTGATCTGTGATTATGCGACACCAATTGAAAGTGAACTATTGCACCCCTTCTCAAAAATGAATTCTAACCGTTTCTGCAATTGGAGATAACTAGATTATGCGTCAAACTCAATTGGAAAAGCATTCTTTGACAGAGACAAGTATAATAGTCGTCACTGCCGAGAGAGTAATGGCCAAGAGTCACAAGGTCAAGGAGATGGGAAAATGCCGAACAATGATTATGACATCCAGGAATTACTCCAAAGGGATGTATACGTGAATGATACAAAGGTGGGGACGATCGTAGGAGAACGTCACCATCCGAACGAAGCAAGAGTGCGCTCAATGCGCATCATGGTCGAGCCAGGAGTCGCTGATGAATTCATGCGCAAACCTGCCGAACTCGCACCGCTGCACAAGGAACTTATCCACAGCATCAGAAATGATGGAGCGGTCAAGTTGTCGAAATCGATGCGCGAACTTCAGCGCCGCTGGAGGAACACCGTACGTATTGACGAGAAGCTCTACGCTCCTGACGAAATGATGGACAGAGCAGTCTTGGACAATCAAGGAAATGAAATCGGAGTAATCACCGACCTAGTTAAGATCAAGAGAACTTACAGAGCAGTTGTTGTAAAAACTCGCATTGGAGTTCAAATCCAATACGGTGTCGATGCCACAGTTAATATTCCAATTACAGCGCTAGCACGCACACGCGAGCGTTTAGATGAAGTAGTTCTTTCAAGAACATTTGACAAGTTGCTTGGCCTGCCATCTTACCTGCAGGCTAACGACCCAGACGCTATCGAGGAATGAGCCTACCGTCGTCTTTATGATGGGATGGCCGGTCGCCGACCTGCCTTTGCGCGGGTAGCTTAGTCGGCTGGAGCACCCGGCTGATAACCGGGAGGTCGCAGGTTCGAGTCCTGCCTCGCGCACCATGTACTACAACACCGGCGTAGCATTTGACCAAAAATGTCGATTCCGACTAGACGAAATGCTCCTGAATAGGATAAGCCTCATTTAGCCCCCTCGCAGGCCCTTACATCATGGTAGTAGTATCTGGAAGTAATTCCCGTTCCCTGGCTATCGACCTATCTAACGAGTTAGGATGGGAACATCATTCATTGGAAGCGAGAAGGTTTCCCGATTCCGAAGGATACATCCGCATACCTGAGGATTCGATCGAAGCGGTTAGGAAGGAGCCTGTCGTTCTCGTATCCAACACATTCCCAGACGCTGGTATTGTTGAGACATTGTTACTACTAGAAGCTTTGAGAGATGTAAGAGCGGGTAGAACTGACAACCTGAAAGGAATAGGCCCTCAAGAAATGAGTCCTGTCGGCCCAGGAGTGATTGTAGCAATTCCATATTTCGGATATTCTAGACAAGATAAGAGATTCCGGCCAGGAGAAGCAATTAGCGCTAAGGCCATTGGCAGGCTACTATCGGCTCATTGTGACGGAATTGTTGTATTCGACCTCCATGCACCTGTTGCTCTAGAAGGAATGCCCATTCCAGTAGCATTTACATCCGCAATGCCAGAGATTGCAAACCACTTGAAGGAAAAGGTGAACCCTGATTTCATCCTGTCGCCAGATAAAGGCGCTATTGACCGCGCCAGTGCGGTAGCCGAAGCCATCGGTTTACCATTCTCCTACCTCGAGAAAACTAGAATCGATGCACATACGATTATTCACAAAGCCAAAGATTTGGATGTCGACGGGAAAATAGTGGCAATCGTCGATGACATGATTGCTACAGGTGGAACCATCTGTAAAGCTGCAGACGCGCTCAGGAGTCAAGGAGCGACTGAAGTTCATGCCGCATGCACTCACGGATTATTCACCGGTGGCGCCATTGCAAGGCTGGCTAATCATGTCGACGGCGTGCACGCCACCTCTAGCCTATCCAATAGCAGAGCAGTCATCTCAGGCGGGGCAGCATTGGCTCGCGGTGTTCGTAAAATACTCGATGAAATCTGATTTTTGCCTGATTTTGGTAATCCGTGGTGTTTATATTCGCGAGGTCGTGCGCAGCGTTGCTTCACACAAGCATGAGAGTGATTTCAATGAGTGCACACGTGTCTTTTGATACCCCTAGCGATGTCGCAGATAAAATCTACGAGATGGTTCAGGCGAACAACAACGGTAGAATGAAAAAAGGATCTAATGAGGTAACCAAGGCTGCTGAACGCGGTACTGCAATGTTCATCATTATGGCAGAGGATGTCAACCCGCCAGAACTATTGGCACACATCCCTCTGATCTGCGCTGAGAAAGGTATTCCATTCGGATACGTCCCTAGCCAAGAATTCCTAGCAAAAGAAGCTGGTATGCCAGGAGGCGTAAAGACAGCATCTCTAGCACTTCTTGAAGTTTCAAAGGGTGCAAAGGAAAAATTCGACGAAATTGTAGAGCTTGTAAAGGGGCTTTCTAACTGAGCCCATCTGAATTCGGAGGAATAAGAAATGTCTGAAGAACTCGGAGGATGGCCTGCTGAGGTCGTCGAAATTGTAGGCAGAACCGGTATGACCGGCGAAGCCACTCAAGTCAAGGTGCGTGTCAACGATGCACCAAACCCTCGTGACGTAGGGCGCATTATCACAAGAAACGTACTAGGCCCTGTCCGCCTCGGAGATATTCTAATGCTTCGCGATACTGGAAGGGAAGCCCGTAAACTCAACTATAGGTGATCATCATGCCAGAACAGAGAATTTGCAGTTTTTCCGGAGAGGTTATCGAACCGGGCACAGGATTGATGTTCATCCGTAGAGATGGCACAGTACAGTGGTTTGCTAACAGCAAAGCACGTAAGAATGCAGTCAAACTCAAGCGAAATTCCCGCAAGGTCAAGTGGACCCGTCATTTCGTCAAGGGCGGAATTTGATACCAAGCAACTTTGCTTGTTTCATCGCTGTGCTCAAATAGGGCTTGCCAGTCGGCCACAATGGTGGAATTAGTATGGAGACTACCTATGTCATGGTAAAGCCTGATGGTGTGCAGCGCGGACTGGTTGGAGAAATCATTCAAAGATTTGAACGAAAGGGATTGCAATTAGTTGGACTTAAGCAAGTTATAGCTAGTGAAGAAATTGCAAAGACACATTATGCTGTCCATGCAGAACGCCCATTCTTCCCCGGCCTAATCAAGTTCGTAACCAGCGGCCCTGTAGTTTGCATGGCATGGTCTGGAAGAGACGCAATTAGTGTCGCTCGCAATCTAATCGGTCCGACCAATGGAAGAGAAGCCGCTCCTGGAACAATCCGTGGCGATTTCGGAATGGATATTGGCTACAATATGATTCACGGATCTGATGCATCCGATACTGCAGAATTCGAACTGGGACTTTGGTTCCCAGAAGGTGTTAACAACTGGACCCAAGATAGTCAATCTTGGGTCTACGAGTGAAATTAAACACCAATTGAAAAATTAAAAATCCAATTGGAGTTTTTGACATGTCTGAAGAAGGAGATGGCTTAGAAACCGCTCCTGAAGAAGAGGAGAAAGAACTGGGTTGGCAACGCCAACCTATCGTAGCCGTACTTGGCCACGTTGATCATGGTAAGACGAGTGTTTTAGATCATTTTAGATCATTAGGTAGCGAAAGACAAGCTAGTGTGATGGATAGAGAAGCAGGGGGCATCACCCAACATATTGGAGCTACTGAAGTCCCTGCAAAAATTCTCAATGAGACCTGTGCGCCTATGACTGGAGGAAAGGATTTCAACAGTCCGGGACTGTTATTCATTGACACCCCTGGCCACCATTCGTTTACTAGTTTGAGAAGTCGAGGTGGCGCATTAGCCGACATAGCCATACTTGTTGTTGATGTGATGGAGGGGTTACAACCCCAAACTATTGAAAGTCTCAGAATTCTCAGAGATAAAAAAACACCATTCGTAGTTGCTGCTAACAAAGTTGACCGCCTTCATGGCTGGAGAACTGTCGAAGGTCGTTCATTCATTGAATCATGGGCTAATCAGAGAGAAGATGTCCAACAATATTTTGAAGAGCGTTACTGGAAATTACTCGGACAATTCAGCGAACATGGATTCAATATTGAAAGATATGACAAAATTCGAGATTTCAAATCAAATCTAGCGATGGTCCCATGTTCTGCCAAAGACGGAGAGGGGCTCCAGGACCTGTTGACTGTTACCGTGGGTCTTGCAGAAAGGTTCCTCGATGAGAGATTGCGGGACACATTAGGGAACGGCGAAGGAACTGTTCTTGAGATGAAAGACGAAAGAGGATTGGGCAAGACAATTGATGTAATCCTTAACCGTGGTGAATTGAATGTTGGGGACAGTATTACACTTGTTGGAGCCAATGGGCCATTTACAACACACATCAAAGGAATGTTTAGGCCGAAGGGGATGTCGGAAATGCGTGACGCTGGTGACCGCTGGGAATCTTGTAATAACGCAATTGCAGCATGTGGTCTGAAAATTGTAGCACCAGATCTTGAAAACGTCCTAGCCGGAACAACACTTAGACAAACTAACGATTCTGATTCCAAAGCAAATGCAGAGAAAGAAGCATACAAGGAAGCATCAATATCTGTTGAAATTGCAGAAGAAGGCGTAGTTATCAAAGCAGACACTGTAGGGGGCCTAGAGGCACTAGCTTTCGAATTAAACAAGATTGACATCCCTATCAGGATGGCCACTATTGGACCCGTAAACAAAAGAGACATTATCACCGCACAGTGTGCTGAAGACCCGCTGAACCAGATTATTCTGGGTTTCTCGGTCAAAGGTAATTCTGAGGTCCAACCTAAATTGGAAGGGCCTGATGCTGAAATCAAATTCATCGACGCTGAAATTATTTATCGTATCCTCGAAGAATTTGAAGAATGGAGAGAGGAAACTCAGGCTAAGATGGAAGCGGCCGCTAGAGAGAATCTTGTGTATCCGGGCCACTTACGTTACCTCAAAGATCACACTTTCAGAAACAAAGGGCCTGCAATTGTGGGAATGCGCGTTCTGGGCGGCAGAGTTCATGTTGGTCAACGAATCATGAAATTGGATGGCACAGCAGTGGGCCAAATCAAGAGTTTGCGAACACGTTCTAGCGAAGAAGTGAAGCAAGGCCATCAAGGAGAAGAGCTTGCAGTTGCAGTAATGGGCCCTACGGTGGGCCGTCATATCGAAGAGGGTGACGAGTTCTGGGTGGACATCCCTGCAGCTCATGCCAAGCGATTGAGGAAATTAGAACTCACACCTATAGAAGAGGAAATTCTCGAAGAAATTACTCGTCTACATCGCAAACAAGACCACTTTTGGGGAAGATAATTGCCCAATATTTGCTTAATTGTCAACGACTTGTATACGCAATACCTTGAAGTATGGAATTGATTGGTTCCCCTCCTGTACCACGAGGTGCTATTACCATGAATGCAGGATTCCAAGCAGGCGCACCAGCAGGTGACCATCGTACTAAGGACCTTATTGCAACGGTTTCTTCCATCGCAAACTCGTTGATGGGAGAAGTTTCTAAGGTTATCATAGGTAAGAACGAAAATCTACGAAGAGTAACCGTTGGGGTTCTATCTAACGGAAACATGCTGCTTGAAGATTTCCCTGGTCTTGCTAAGACATTACTAGCCAATACCTTTGCTCGCGCTCTAGGATGTAAGTTCAAGCGTGTTCAGTTCACTCCCGATTTGCTTCCGAGTGACATCATGGGTACGTACATGTATGACCAAAAGTCTGGAGAATTCAAACTACGTGCAGGACCTTTGTTCTCCAACATTCTTCTTGCTGACGAAATCAACCGTGCTCCGCCTAAGACACAGGCTGCATTGCTAGAAGCAATGGAAGAGAAGCAGGTTACAATCGAAGGTATCACACATAAGTTGCCTGCACCTTTCGTTGTATTAGCTACTCAGAACCCTATCGAACAAGAAGGAACATATCCACTACCTGAAGCTCAGATGGACCGTTTCCTGATGAAAATGAGTATGGGTTACCCTGATCGTGCTGAAGAAAAGGCAATTCTAGCCCGCCGAAAACTACGTGGAAAGGATCAACACGATGTTGAACAAATAACTTCTCCAAAGAAAGTGGTCGCTATGCAGAAGGCGCTTGAAACAGTACACGTTGACCCTGCTATCCTCTCATACATTGTTGAGATTGTTCAGAGAACTCGTGAAGACCACCGTGTAGTAAACGGTGCATCTCCTCGTGCAAGCCAATCTCTGTTCAAGACTGGAAGAGCTGCTGCTGCAGTAGATGGACGCGACTATGTAATCCCTGATGACATCAAGGGAATTGCACTACAAATTATCTCTCACAGAATCGTTATGAAGCCAGAGGCCAAGATTCGAGGAATTACAGGAATGCATATTGTGCGTAAGATTCTCTCCGAAGTTCCTGTACCTGTCATACAACAGGGATGATTGCTACTCGATGAATGCGACTCTTTACAGGGGGCCGCCCACCTCGATAGTTCACAGCATAGTAATTTCAGGGGTATTTGATGAATCCGTACAAGATGGTAGTAGCAGTCGCCAATCAGAAAGGTGGTTGTGCAAAAACGACTACTGCGGTCAATTTGGCTACAGCATTAGCCAAAGGTTCTACCAAATTCAAAGTCCCTCCTGCTAAGGTATTACTAATCGATTTGGACCCGCAAGGAAATTGCGCTACATCATTTGGTGTTGAGAAAAAGAAAATCAAGAAAACTGCATATGATTTGCTAGTCAATGACAGTGGAGAAGATCTCCCTTTGATGGAAGAATACCTAATTTCCCCTGAACAAATTACCGAATCAATGCAAAGAGCCTGGGCTAAAAGAAATGAGAATTCAAAACGCGTCCCTGAAGATTTAGCAATTGAGAACCTCTGGCTACTTCCCAGTGACATTCACCTGTCTGGAGCAGAAATTGAACTAAGCCACAGAATTGGTCGAGAGACTCGGCTTAGGGAGGCATTAGCACCAATTATCGACCAATTCGACCACATAATAATTGACACTCCTCCCTCTTTAGGGCTACTTTCCATCAACGCACTATGCGCTGCGAATTGGGTATTCATTCCGGTTCAGGCAGAATATTACGCACTCGAAGGATTCAGCATGCTGATGAACAGTGTTAAGATGATACAAAAGAGAATAAATAGAAATTTGAAGATTTTCGGAGTTGCTATGACAATGGTTGACCAGAGATCAAAATTATCACTCCATGTTTGTAAAGAAGTTCAATCTAAAATTCCAAGAAAGGTGTTCAAGACACCAATACGTAGACTAGCTAAAGTTGCTGAAGCCGCCTGGACTGGCGCACCGACTGTAATACTGAACAAACCAAGTAACAGCGGTGCAGGTGCGGGAAGTAGAGAGTATTGGTCTCTTACCAAAGAATACCATGAAAGAGTCCAAGAAATGCGTAGGCAATTTGGAGTTACAGAACATCCTCGCCTATTGTTGGATAAGCAAGGTCGGTCGTACTAGGATTGCCCACAAACAGGCTTGACTTAGTTATCTAGTCGCGTGGGATTCAAGTAGTCTAGAGTTTCCAAGGTAAGTCATGACCGGCGAAGGTATGACCTCAGTTAGTGTAAGTTATGAAGTTCGAAGACAGTTGAATACTCTTCGAACCATGGATGGGCACAAGAGCGTGGACGCTTTTATCACAGAATTAATTCGAGCACATAAACTCAGTAAAATGAATGGAGAATTAGACAATTTACGTTCACAAATGAAAGAAGTTGCAGATGTAAATGCTGAGCACTTAGTTCAGCGACTAAATCTTGCACCGTTCAAGGTATGAGGTGATTGCATGGACTGGAGACCAACTGGGCATATGCTTTCTACCAAAGATTTGGTTCATGCTATCTTTGATTCCAACAGCGATGCTGCGAAATTATTAGTCAAAGCAACAATCGGTGAAGTTGAGTTATTTGCTGCACCAAAGAGCTGGAATGCAATTCTTTGGCTAATTACTAGTACATTGAAAGTAGATGGAGTTGCAGTTTACAACGGAACACAGTTGGGAGAACTAAAAGAGAGTCTCCCAATAGTTTGGCGCGCCGATTGAGGCTACTTTTGCTTTGCCAGCCACTCTGCACCATACCATTTCCATTGGTCCATAGTCCAACCTTCAGGTAGTCCTTCGGCAGGAAGTGGTGGTGCCTGAGGAGCTTCTTGTGGCGTTGAATCTGTAGTTGACTCCGACTCAGGAATGGCTTCTTGTGTAACTTTAGTCTGAGCTGGCATCCCTGCTAACTCTTCAAGAGAGGATGTTTCTTCCATGATTTCAGTTGTATCTGTAATGTCTTCAGCGCCTTTAAGATCAATGTCATCGAATCCACTGCCGATTAAGTCGCCATCATCGGCCACTTCCATAGGTTCAACATCATCGTCCCAGAATTTACCCGAATCTACGCCGCCAACTGCGGAAAGACCTGCTTTACCTTCAAGGGCCTCCTTCTCAGCGCTGTTATCATCGTTATCGAATGCTATTCCATATGTCTTTACTAATGCTCTACGACGGCGAGATTTACCGATTGCCGCATAAATTAGTAAGACTGCAACTATGGAGGCAAAACCTGCACCAAGGAAAGGCAATATCTCAGTTGCTGTAGACCAATATTTCTTACTAGAGGCTTCTTCGTCTTCCGCTTCCTGCTCTAACAATTGCCATTGGTAATATGAAAGAGCTTGTTCACTATTTGATAATCCGGATAAATAATTCTGATAATCAACACTTCTGATTCCTAAACACATTTCTGTTACATCTGTTGAAACCTGGGCGCAATGATCAATATTTGTTTGAACTAACCTGTTTGAATCGTTGTAATCTAGGCTCTTCCCGACTTCATCTCCGTCTGAATCGATGTAGTCTCTAGCATCGTTAGGTAAGTCATCGCCTAAATCGTAGAAACCGTCACCATCGCTATCAATACAACCGAATTTTTCCCTGACTACATAGACCAAACTTAGTGAACCATCATCAGATATCTCTGGAATGTAGGTATTGGTCGAATTACCCGCCTCGTTAGGACAAGTGTCTGCATTGTTACCGGATAGGTTATCTCCATAACCGTCGCCATCAGAATCAATCCATTGTGTCTTATCATAAATCGAAAAATCTGCACCGTCATTTATTGTCCAGTCGTCAGTCGGATCTGAATATCCATCGTTATCTGAATCCTTACAGCCTCTCCTGTCTATTTCAGAGAAACCATTTTGAGAAGGACAATCATCGCCATTGTTACCATCTACTTCATCACCGAAACCATCGGAATCTGAATCTGCCCATTGTGTTGGATCATCGGGGAATCTATCTCCCATTTCTTCGTTTGAGAGGTCTCCGTACCCGTCGCCATCAGAGTCTTTCCACTGAGAAGGGTTTGATGGGAAATCATCAGAAGAGTTCCCATCTGGATTATCTCCGTAACCATCACCATCTAAATCTGCCCATTGTGAGACATCTTCTGGGAATGCATCTGGATTTGTTCCCTCTGGGTTGTCACCGTAGCCGTCACCGTCTTGGTCGCTGGATTGAGTAGGGTCTAGCGGGAATAAATCTAAACTATCTGACACACCATCTGAGTCAGTATCTAAGTCATAAAGTCTAATTTTGGATGATGTTGAAAAGGTAGTGATGATGTAAAGCTCCCCTTCGTCGCCAAAGGTTGCAGTCATGACCCTACCTGCAGAGGTATAGTCGTTCTCTTCGGTGAATGTCACATCATCAATGATGTGCAAATTACCATTTTGGGTACCAACCAAGATTTTTCCATTATCCGCTATTGTGATTGAAATTATCGTTTGACCACTTGTAATCGCCAATTCCTCTTTTGACCAGTCATTGAAGTCATATCTGAATAAATCACCATTTGTACAGCCTACAATAATGTTGCCACTGCCGTCGTTGATTATGACACTAGGATATTGGCTAAAATCGGCTATGCTCCTTTCCAAAACTCCTTCTTGAGAAGTTACCTTGACTAAATTATCTCTTCCACCAGTAACTATTCTATTATCAGAAATTATTGTCATTGCAGTCATTGCAGTATTGTGTGAAGGGGTTACAAAGCCAGTATAGTCTTCTCCGCC
>Ga0208277_1001388_pt1 | contig 14064 bp, 9 predicted proteins | sample ETNtaG_5_FD_185782 | JGI IMG/M metagenome (GOLD analysis project Ga0208277, IMG submission 185782) | Marine microbial and viral communities from oxygen minimum zone, Eastern Pacific Ocean - ETNP201406SV205 (SPAdes) (version 2) | ecosystem: Environmental > Aquatic > Marine > Oceanic ...
AAAGTGGTCCGGGATTTAATCTCTTTTGTTGGCATGCCCATCACTTCACTAAAAAAATATCCACATGAATTTTCTGGTGGTCAACGACAAAGAATTTCTATTGCAAGAGCGCTGGCATCAAGACCTGAAATTCTCATTTGTGATGAGCCAACTTCAGCACTAGATGTTTCAGTTCAAGCTAACATATTAAATTTATTGAAGGATTTACAGGAAGAACTAAGTTTAACCATGCTATTTATTTCACATGATTTACCAGTAATCAGGCAAATGTGTGATCGGGTAGCTGTAATGCAAAATGGTAAAATTTGTGAAATTGCAGAAACAGATAAGTTATTTGACCACCCAGAGCACGAATATAGCAAACACCTTTTAGGCTTAATGCCTAGAATGGATTTATTTCGGCTGTAAGCATAAGAGTTTTATATTTTAAGCTGTTGAATTAAACGTCATCAAGTTTTGAAACATACTCACTTGCCGTCATTTTATGATATTTTATGCCACTAATATTAAGATCGATGGGATTAGGATCAACTATCTCAATTTTGGCATTATTGCTGAGAGCATAACGAAGAGCAATTGATGTAATATTTACACTGAATGATGTGCCCATAAATACAACGCAATCTGCAAACTGCATTGCTCGCTCAGCTTCGCTCATTCGATATAAATCTGTGTAGTATTCATCAAATAAAAGGACAAATGGCTTAAGTGAGTGCCCATGTTCAGGATGTCCTTTTATTTTAAACAATTCCAGCAAAAGCCTCTTTAATTTAAAGTTATCGTTTAAATCGATTTTTTCGCTAGCAATGATATCCCAAGGCGCGTCTTCTATTGGGATAATATCATCTTGATCATGAAAAATAGTAACCTTATCTAAACGCCCATGAATAGGGATATACTGAGTATTACCGGCTTTACCATCCAAGCCATCAATATTTTGCGTTATAAGATTTTTATCAGCTAGCCAAAAATGAACCTCGTTAGGTAGGATGTGACGATAGGTTGCAAACCTTTTATAATACCAAAGTAGAAACTCAGAAGGGTTTTCACAGTACATTTTCCTAGTTGCCATTTCTTGAGGGGTAAAGTTTGAACTTCCTATTGTCCAAAATCCATCAGCGCCTCGAAATGTTGGAATACCGCTACTTTTGCTAACGCCTGCCCCTGTAATAAAAAGTTTTTTTTTCAATATATTATGAGCCTTAATTTATTCTACTATTGGAATTCAAATCCCATAAATCCGTAAGTAGAAAACATTTGAAAAGCAAAGACCGCCAACATAATCATCAGAGCCATAATTAGAATTGTATATTGATGCATTGGAATCCAACTCAATTAAAACACAATTGGTGGGTTATGCCACATCTTGTATCCTCAATCAATTTTAATACATCATATTGCACAAAGATAAATTTATGATATCTAAATGGTGGACGATCTCGAGCCATGGTCCTTCTAAAGATCCCCCCAACCTAGAAAGATCATGGCTCGCAAAAAGCGGAAGGGGTAAATGCGTGATTTCTCATACATTTACCCCTTCACGGATAACTACTGTCTCTTTCACATCCCCTCGTGATTTCAAACTAAGTTTAATATCACGTTAGGCGTTCAATTTGCTTACTCTGCTTGCGCTTTATAAGCTTGTTTCACCTTTAACTGCGATCCAACTCGAAAGTTGTGGACGATCTCAGCTTATTGATCCGGAGTTGGTTTTGTCCGTTTTTCACCTAAATTGTCAATCTTGCGACGACCTTCTAAGTGACTAACTTCTAACACCCCCCAGTTTTTATCCTGCCATCACGATGACACAAAAATTTCAGCCAACAAAACGAAATATGAGATATCCACAGAAAAAAGTTTAGTTGTCCACAAAAATGAAAAACTTATCCCCAAAAACCAAAAAACAATCGGTTTCAAAAGTTAGAATTTCACTATTTGAGCCGAATCAATGGAATAAAATTAGACGTTTTGCTTTAAAAATTGCATAGCTGCCTGAGTTCCGCCAACTTGATGAGGAACGGAGCTTTTAGCAAGCCCCATTTCAATTCCGCCAAGCGTTGCTACGAGCATTAAATCGTTGAAGTCGCCTAAATGACCTATTCTGAAGACCTTACCGGCCAGACGAGATAACCCATTTCCTAGAGACATATTAAAATTATCTAACACAATTGAGCGAAATTCATCTGCATTATGTCCCTCTGGTAAAAGCACAGCAGTAAGAGTGTTAGAAAAATCATCTTTATTTTCGCATAAAACTTCTAATCCCCATGTTTGGACAGCTAATCGCGTTGCCTCAGCGTACCTTTTGTGACGCTTAAACACGTTATCCAGCCCCTCTTCCTTCAACATCAAGATTGCTTCATTTAGACCAAACAGCAAATTTGTTGCAGGAGTATATGGAAATGCACCAGCAGAATTTGAGTCAATATGCTCACCCCAATCCCAATAAGATCTTGGCAGGGTTGCTTTCTCATAAGCTGCCAATGCTTTTTTCGATATTGCATTAAATGAAAGGCCTGGTGGAAGCATTAACCCTTTTTGAGAGCCCGAAACAGTAACATCAACTCCCCAGTCATCGTGACAGAAGTCTGAGGATGCGAGAGAAGAAATTGTGTCTACCATTAATAAAGCTTGATGACCGATATCATCGATGCATTTACGAACTTTAAAAATGTCTGACATCGCTCCCGTAGACGTTTCATTGTGAACAACACAGACAGCTTTAATTTCACCAGTCCTGTCCGATAAAAGGCGCTCCGCTATCTTTTCAGCATCCGCACCCCTTCTCCAATTGGTTTCAATTAGTTCTGCATTTATTCCTAAACGCTTTGCCAACTTAACCCATAAACTCGCAAAATGACCGGTCTCAACCATCAATACGGTATCGCCAGGCGATAACGTATTTACCAGAGCGGCCTCCCAAGCACCGGTACCTGAGGCTGGGTAAATTATGACATCGCTTTCAGTTTTAAAAATATCTTTGATACCAGAAAGGCATTTTTTTGCTAAATTAAAAAATTCTTCACCACGGTGGTCAATAGTCGGATAATCCATAGCTCTTAAAATTCTATCTGGAACATTCGTTGGTCCGGGTATTTGAAGTAAGTGCCGTCCTGTTTTATATTTTTGTGACATTTCGAATTACCATTCTATTATGTTTAGTGCGCTTGGGCCACCTGGCCGCTTTCGCCGCATTATTAGGATAAAAGTTGTACTTTCAATACCGCCAGTTATGCTAATTTATATTAGTTAAATAAATGAGTTTGAAGGTAAAAATGAAATCAGAGATTTCAGTTTTAAAAAGTTCTCTATCTGGCGATCTGCTCGACGGACAATTTGACCGTGGACGGTACTCAACAGACGCTTCTATTTACCAAATAATGCCTGAAGCAGTCGTTCTACCTAAAACAGTAGAGGATATACAAAAAACCATTCAATTTTCTCAAGAAAACAATATCCCAATATTGCCAAGGGGTGGTGGAACTTCACAGAATGGGCAGACCGTAAATCAAGCAATTGTTTTAGATAATAGTAAGTATTTAAATAAAATAATTGAAATTGATGAAAAAAATCTGACATGTATTGTGGAGCCTGGCGTCGTTCTTGACGAATTAAACCGACAATTAAAGCCATTTGGCCTTTGGTTTCCAGTTGATGTTTCAACATCTAGTAGGGCCACCATTGGTGGAATGGCTGGTAATAATTCAGCCGGTGGTAGATCTATTCGATACGGCATAATGAGAGATAACGTGTTATCAATAAATACAATTTTGTCTGATAGTTCAAAGGCACACTTTGGACTGGCAAAAAAGGGTCTGAGCGGATTAGAAAAAGTATTTCCCAAATTAATTAAAATTGCGGAAAAAAACCAAAAAGAAATCGAAACTAGGTACCCAAAAGTTCTTAGACGAGTGGGTGGCTATAATTTAGATGCCTTGTTGCCTGATACGCTCGCATCTAGGCCGGGTAGTATCGGTAATGAAAAAGATATAAATTTATCGCATTTGATTGTTGGCTCTGAGGGGACCCTAGCTTACTCAACAAGTATTAAATTGAAATTATCGCCGTTACCTCCACCAAAGATTATGGCTCTTTGTCATTTCTCTACCTTTTACGAGGCAATGGATTCCGCCCAGCACATTGTTAAATTAGATCCAATAGCGGTCGAATTGATCGACAGCACGATGATTTCGCTGGGGCGATCAATACCTATTTTTTCTAAGACAATTGATGATTTTGTTGTCAATGATCCAGAGGCACTTTTAGTAGTTGAATTTGCGGAAGATATTTGGAGTGAAAACCTTAAGAAAGTAAAAGACCTGGAAGCCTTACTTAAAGACACATCAGATAACACCAATAACAGTATTGCTCTTATTGAAGATCAGAAATCGCAGAATCGTATTTCTGAAATGCGAAAATCAGGCTTAAATATTATGATGTCAATGAAATCAGAGGCTAAACCTGTTTCATTTGTTGAGGACTGTGCAGTGCCACTCCATAACCTTGCAGAATACACGCAAGGTCTGACTGATATTTTTGATAAATACCAAACTTCAGGTACTTGGTACGCGCATGCGTCTGTGGGCTGCCTACATGTAAGACCAGTATTAAACATGAAAGATACCAGAGACATTATAAAAATGCGTTCTATAGCAACAGAAGCATTTGAGCTTGTTAAAAAATTTAATGGTTCTCACTCAGGCGAACACGGAGATGGAATTTCTCGCTCAGAATTTAATCCCGTTATGTTTGGAAAAAAACTAACTAACGCCTTTAGAGAAATTAAATCTTTGATGGACCCACATGGAATTTTTAACCCAGGAAAAATTGTAGATGCTCCTAAAATGGATGACCGTCATCTATTTAGGTTTTCACCAGGTTACTCTGTCAATGACTTCCACACAGAGTTGGATTGGTCAAAGTGGCCAGGTAGCGCCAGCGGTTTTCAAGGCGCTGTTGAAATGTGTAATAACAATGGAGCCTGTAGAAAATTACAAGGAGGTGTTATGTGCCCTTCTTTTAGAATTACAGGTGAAGAAAAAGATAGTACGCGAGGAAGAGCTAACAGCCTTAGACTAGCAATGTCCGGTCAACTAGGTCAAAACGCAATGGCATCAGCTGAAATGTTGGAAGCCATGAAATTATGCGTTTCTTGTAAAGCTTGCAAACGTGAATGCCCCACAAGTGTAGATATGTCAGCGATGAAATTAGAGGTGATGGCACTAAACGCTAGATATAATTCTTTATCAATTCAAGAAAAACTAATCGCTTTCCTACCCGATTATGCCCCTCTAGCTTCTTCATTTAACAAAATATTAAATTTGCGCAATTCCTCAAAAGTTCTAGCCAAAATCGGTGAGAGGCTTACTGGATTTTCTGCGCAGAGAAATCTCCCAGTATGGAGAAAAGACTGGTATCGTAACCATGAAGTTCCCGAAGACCCTGTTGAGCAATATCCAGTTATATTATTCGTTGATACATTTAATAGATATTTTGAGCCAGAAAACTTACGGAGCGCGGTAAGAGTGTTGCATAATGCAGGATATCAACCTTTCTATCCAAAACCGAAAACGAAAAGTCATAAAGCTTTGTGCTGTGGTAAAACCCACCTTTCCGTAGGAAATATTTCGAAAGCAAAAGAAGCTGCTGAACGATTAGTTAAAACATACCTTCCTTACGCTAAAAGGGGTTTACCCATAGTCGGTTTGGAGCCCTCATGCCTATTCGCACTAAAAGATGAAATTCCATCCCTATTAAAAACGAATGATGCGAAGCTTGTTGCAGAGAATGTGATTACTTTTGAAGAGCTGCTAGCTAAAGACAAAAAACTTCTTAAGCTTAAACCGTTAAAAGCCAAGGCCTTACTGCATGGTCACTGCCATCAAAAAGCCTTTAATGTTTTAAATTCTGTTGAGAACGTGCTGCATTTGATTGAAGAGCTTGAAGTCGAGAAAATCGAGACAAGTTGTTGTGGAATGGCAGGTGCTTTTGGGTACTCGAAAGAGACTATAGATTTTTCAATAAAAATGGCTGAGAAAGATCTGCTCCCAAAAATAAGACAGGCAGAAGAAAAAACCATTCTAATCGCTGATGGCACGTCATGCAGAAGTCAGATTATTGATGGAACTGAGAGGGAAGCTGTCCACGTCGCCAGACTGTTAGATAGGCAGCTAATTAATAATTAAAATAGACCTACACCAATTAGACGTATCCCCATAAAAAGAAAAGCAATCAAAACAGCTTTCTCGAACCAGCCTTGCGATGTTTTATTTCGAAGTATCTCACCCACTCTAAAACCAGCGAGAACAAATACTAACCCAAATATAGACTGCATTGCTGCCTGTTTAGTCAACACGCCACCAAAAATTAGCCCAAAAATTAACGGTACCGCTCCTGCTAAAAAAAGAAATCCTGTTGCTGAAATAAAACGGTCTTTATCTACCCTCCTCGCAATTAGATAAATTGCGACCGTTGGTGACCAAATTGAACTTAAACCTCCAAGAACCCCAGACAAAACCCCAAAACCGACCTGCCAAGATTTCCCTTCGCTTATTTTCAATTTTATACCTATCAGACCATTTAAGGATACAATTACCATTGCTAAGCCAATCGAGATTGTGAGCAGTCCAGTTGGGTATTTCGATAGGAAAAGAGACGTTAAAAAAATACTAAAAATTATCGCAATAGCAAATAACCAATAAGTCTTAATCGACTCAATCCGATATTTAGCGCGCGAAAATTGTGTCAGGTTTGTAAATAAAATTGGGATAACGAGCAATGAAATCGCCTGTGCCGGAGGTATTACTAATGTGAGCAGTGCCATGGCAGCAGCAGGCAGCCCAATTCCCAGAAATCCCTTAACAATTCCAGATAGAAAGAAGACAAAAAGCATAAAAACAAGTATGTTTATATCGCTTGAAGGAAACAAAATATTCCAAATATCTTTGTTCATATCACTTGATATTCACTAGCGTTAAGGATGAGAACTTACTATTTATTTTGATTATCATAAATCAATTCAAATAATTTTAGTCGCTGTACCTTTCCTGACGGCCCTTTAGGGAGATCAGCGACGATATGAATGTTATCAGGAGACTTAAATTTTCCAATTTGACTTTCACAATGGCTTATTAACTCGGCCAACTCAACAGACACTTTTTCTTTAAGACAAACGCAGGCTTCAACTCTTTCTCCGTAATCTTTACACGGAACCGCAAAAGCCGCAGCCTCTAATATACCTGGATGGGTCAACAGCGCTTCATCAATTTCTCTAGGAGCAATATTTTCGCCACCCTTAATGATTAATTCCTTTATTCTACCCGACACAAATACATAACCATCAGTATCTAAATACCCTAAATCACCTGTGCGTAGCCAACCATTTCCTAAAATTGTTTTGTGGGTTTCTTCAGGTTGTTTAAAATACCCCTGCATGACATTATCGCCCTTAACCAATATTTCTCCCGTTTCACCTGCGGGTAAGGCTTCAAATTGATCATCACCAATCATAATCTGGTTGCCAAAAGCCTTTCCTGGAGATCCAATTTTACGTTGTCCTGGTGGCATAGGGTTTGTCGTTATCTGAGAACCAGTCTCTGTTAATCCCATAGTTTCAATGATTGGGATACCGAACCGCTTTTCAAATTTTTTATGAATATCAGGTGATAACGGGGCAGATGCTGAGCGAGCAAAACGAAGCGATGATAAATCTTCCGGAACTTCCTCATTATTTAAAATATATGAGAATTGGGTAGGCACTGCCGAAAACCAAGAGCACTTAAACTTAGCTATAGTCTTCCAAAATGAATTTACGGAAAATTTGTGTGGAATAACTAAGGTGCTCGCCGATACAATTGTGCCCATGACAGTAACACACATTCCATTTATATGATAAATTGGCAGTACGCACAGACCACTATCATTTCTATCTATTTCATGACCGGTAGATATAAATCGACCTGCAGCAAGTAAATTTGCGTGGCTCAACATGACACCCTTAGGTTTTCCAGTTGTTCCTGAGGTATACATGAGTAGAGCAATATCAGTGGGTTTTAAGTCAATACCTTCTAATTGCAGCTCTTTTACTTCCGAAGGGAGAGCGGCTAAGTCTGGTCCCCTAACTGGATCAAGCTTTATTAACTTCACACTACTATTTTGTTGAGCAACCGCTGACTCGATCAGATCTTTGCAATCGTCTGCCACAAAAATAAATTTAGCCTCAGAATGTTCAATTGTATAAGCTAATATTGCGCTTCCGGCGACTAAGTTTAATGGAACAGCTACAAACCCGGAACAAACAACAGCCATGAACATTAAACAAGAAGCAGTACTATTTGGCGCAGCGATAGCTATACTTGATCCACGCTCAATACCCGTCTCAATTAATCTTCTCCCAATTTCGGAAATAGTATCGTTGACTTCTCTAAAACTTATCGATTGGTCAGTTTCTGGCGAAACAAGCCAAACCGCATCAGAAAATTTAGAACTATTAAAAAGAATTTGATCGCCAATTGTTTCTGGAAGCTTGATTTCACTCACTGAGAGGTTTCTCCCCAGTAATTGCCAAAAATCTCCTCTAAATCTGGCTTATTTTCTTCTATTGTTTCAACAACTCTTACTTTATTGACAAAATGTTCCCAATTAAGATTTCCATCTATCGAATTACCCCCCCAACTTCCACAGCCCATAGAAAGGGAAAAAGGAAGACCATTATTAAAAAAACCACCGGTGGCAAAACAGTGGGCTTGATTTACAATAACCCTACAAGTTTTAGCCGACATGGCGATTTCATGTGCTCTTTCTTCATTTTGGGTATGTATTCCTAAAGAGTGTCCAGCCCCTTGATAGTCTTGTATTTTTATAGCTAATTCAATAGCTTCTGAAAAATTTTTAACCTTATATAATGTTAAGAAACGGGACATTTTTTCACCGCAAACTACTTCATTTGGACCAGCTTTATTCGTAGGCAAAATAAGAAACTTTGTATTTTCACTTGCTCTTTGTCTCAAACCAACCTTATCAATTATTACGTCTATATCTTGAGCTAAAAGATCGGTGGTCATTTTTCCATTTTTCCAATGGATATCGATTAGATGGTCGGCCTCCTCTTCGTTTAAGAGCAATCCTCCCTCATCGCAAAGAAATTGAACCGTTTCCTCATAAACCTCTTCAATTACAATAACTGAGTTTTCTGACGAACATGACGTCGCATTATCGAACGTTTTTGAAATTGCTATCTTAGCAGCTGCTGCCTGCGTATCAGCAGTTTCATCAATTATTGTAACCACATTACCTTGACCGACACCCAGAGCCGGGGTGCCTGATGAATATCCAGCTTTGACATTATTTTGTGACCCCGTAACGACCAGCATATCAGCCAGTTGCATAAGCCTATTTGTCTTTCCTTTACTAGGAGGCACCGGCACCATTTGGACCAAATCTTGATCTAGACCAATCATCGAAAGATTTTTATGGATTAATGACAATAGCTCTTTAAGTGGCCGCGCACCCTTCGGCGAAGGAGCAACTATAATCGAGTTTCCACATTTTAAAGCATTTATAATATTATTTACCGGAGTGGCTAATGGATTAGTAGATGGAACAATAGCAGCAACCACACCCTTTGGCCTTAGATATGTGTTAAGACCCATTTCTTTATCTTCAGAAACATGGCCGAAAGATTTCACATCTTTTATATCTCTTAACAGCCCCAAAGTTTTATTATGATTTTTTTTAATTTTATCTGAAACATTTCCAAGTCCTGTTTCCCTGACAGCAAGCTCTGCAAGTCTTTGATTTTGTTCAGGCTCCATAAGAGCCCAACCAACAGCTTGGCAAGCTAGATCAAAGAGTTCTTGTGATCCATTTTTTTCAAATTTTTTCTGAGCAATTCGTGCTCTATCAACCAGAAGATCTATTTCGTCAATCTCTGCAGAGTTAGTCATAAAAACTATCCTATTTTATGTAACTTTAGGCTTTTGGAAGAAAGCAGAATGCAAACTTTTTAAAAGAGTTAAGACCCCCGCTACAATCAATATTGTACAAATCGGACGAGAAAAATAAGTTCCCAAATCGTAGTGAACCATTTGCATACCCTGAGCAAAATTCTGCTCTCCTATTTTTCCCAGAATTAAGCCCAGGACAATACCTGGAATTGAGTAGCCCGAGCGACGCAGTAAAAACCCTATAATTCCAGCAATGAACATCACAATAACATCCAATACTAAGCCACGACTTATATAAGCGCCAATACTCGCCAGCATAAGGATCATAGGAGCAAGAAACTGAAAAGGAATTTTCAATAAGTATAAAATTGTTTTTGTCTCTATTAACCCAACAAATAAAATTGAGAGATTTGCATAGAACATGGCTGCAAATACTATCCAAATAAGTTCAGGAGAGTTATAAAATACCAAAGGTCCCGGCTCTAAATCGTGCATTTGAAAAACTGCAACCATCATTGCTGTCAAAGCACCACCAGGAAGACCTAAGGCCAACAATGGTATCATTGCTGCACCAGTTGCTGCATTGTTGGCTGTTTCCGAAGAAATAACCCCTTCAAGTTTTCCTGTACCAAATTCAGATTTATTTTTTGACCATCTAACGGCCTCTCCGTATCCCATGAAGGCAGCCAATGTAGCCCCAATACCAGGCAAAATACCACAGAAAAATCCCACAAAAATAGATCGAACAACCGCTATCTTATGCGCCCAAAGTTCAAAAAATGATGGAAAATCTACATTGAATTTTGGTGCTGAATATTTTCCACTTACATTTTTTTCAGCCTGAATAAAAATTTCTGAGACAGCAAAAAAACCAAGAATTGCGGGTACAAAGGCTATGCCAGCCGCTAAATCAGAGTATCCAAAATTAAAACGGTTAATTCCACCCACTGGATCTTGACCAATAGTAGCGATTAAGAGACCAAGTAGAACTGAAAGCCATCCCTTCCATATTGTTCTTCCTCCAACAGACGACGCAACGGCCAATCCAAAAAATACTAACGCAAAAATTTCTGGTGGGCCAATATTCATGATAGCCCATTGAGCAAGCGGCTCTGTCGCGCTCATCATTACTAATGCTGAAGCTACACCACCAATTGCTGAGCATAGAACTGCTGCACCCACAGCCTTTCCAGCCATACCCTTTTGGGTCATAGGATAACCATCAAACGCAGTCGGCGCATTTTCTGGAGCACCAGGGATATTAAACAAGATAGCTGTAATGGCACCCCCATAAGTGCCTGTACAGTAAATCACGGCAAATAACATAACACCCTGAGCAGGAGAGAGATCCGCCGTAAAAGGAAGAAGTATCGCCGCAAGGGTGAGCATACTTACACCTGGTATTGCTCCAAAAAGCATACCTCCTAAAACACCAAAAACAAAAATACCTATGGTGAAAGGATCTCCAAAAAGCGTAGCAGTACCGGCTAAAAAATTTTCAATCATAGCAAGCCATCAAAACATCTGATCTAATTGCGTTTTCGTTTTTAACATAAATGCACTTATATCATAGAAAGGAGACATATTCCCCTGAGGCAATGGAGCATTTAAAACAAGCATAAACAAACCAATTAGAATTGCATAAATCAAAATTGTATTTGTTAGTATGAAACGAAATCTTCTTTCGCCCCACGCTATCATTATTAAAGCTATAAAAATTGGAGTTCCCGAGTAAAAACCTACTGGCTTTAATGACAAGGCATACAGTAGAGGTAATATTAAAACCATACCCGTTTTGAAGTACTGACTAGTGGACGTGTATTCAATTGGCTCATCATTTTCTTTTGCACCCACTCTACCTTCTTGAGCTTTAGAGCCTTTAGAATAAGCATGGTAAAAATTACCTAAAGCGACCAGAGCCATCAAAAATAATATTACCCTTGGCCAGCCCGTTGCACCAAATTTATAAATTTCTATTGGTTGATTAAAACTAAAACTCACTGCAAAGAAAATAACAGCAATTAAAAGCCAAAAAAATGCCTCTAAAATATCTGATCTACTCAATTTGCCCATTTTTCACTTCATATAACTTAAAACCGCCCGCGACACTTGTCGCGAGCGGATGAATTCTCACGAAAATATTACTTAACGTCTAAACCCATTTCTTTATAAACATCACGATATTGAACAATCGCTGCGTTGATCATATCGATCGCACCAGCTGTATCCCGATAACTATCAATAACATTCATAAACTTGCTATCATTAAATGCTTGATAACTATCCTCGCAATATGCCCTTTGAAAAGCCCACTTCAACCAATCTACACGGTCAGAAGGCGCATCCTTGTGGACGTAAAAACCTCTAAAACGAAGTAACGGTTCAAAATCCATACCCATTTCTCTGTGAGTAGGCACGTCACTAAAAACGCCAGGCCGCTCGTTGAAAACTGTAAGGATAGGTTTGAAGTTTCCAGCATCTAGAAATTTTCTAACATCACCAGGCTGCTCAAATAAGGCATCAACTTGACCACCTAATAAAGCACCATACCGTGGAGCACCTTTATCAAATGAAATCTGCTGAATTTGCATGTCAGAAGCCTCTGTAATGAACTTCATAATAACGCGTTCCATCGATCCTTCTTTAGAAACATTAGCGATTGTAGCTTTACCATTCTGCGCCTGCACCCATTCTACAAAACTCGGCCAATCAGTATAACGCGTTTCATTTGATCTGATATAAATTTGCGAAAAGGTTACCTGCGAAACTACGAGCGGTATTAAATCCTCAGCGGGATTAGGTCGACTAGAATCGAGCGCGTGGGCTGAAGACGCATCATCAATATGCTCTAAAACATTATAACCGTCAGCAGGTGCAGCCATATAGGCAGTCATTCCGACTGTTCCGGAACCACCGGGCTTGTGATCTCTGTTTATACTCACACCAGTAAGTCCTGTTACTGCTTCAGCCATTGCTGCCGCAACTTGTCCTGATCCTCCACCTGGACCATAAGGAACGATCATTGTTAAAGCTCGGTCTGGGAAGCCACCAGGCTTGTCCATACTAGCTTCGGCCACTCGACACTCGCCTGCTAGTGACATGCTTGCAGTAGCTGCAAAGCCAGTCACAAGAGCTAATGTTGAAAATTGTTTTTTAAAGTTAAACTTCATTGCGTCCTCCCAACGTAAAGTTAATAACTCGATACTATTAATACACTTTGTGCGATGACACAAAATTGACATCGCACATGTATAATTGCATTCGGACGTTTGAATTAATAAAAGTCAACAAAAATCATTATTATTCTGGACATATTTTAATAATTCCTTGATGCCAGATTCACTTAAATTAAATGTAAATGCTTGAAAGCTTGACAGACGTAACAAACAGTTTCTCTAAAAACAAAGAATTGAAAAGAACCGGAAGCTAAATGAACAACCCTTTATATGACAATCTTTTTGGAGTGCATTTAGAAAATGATGCACCGTTTTTATATTTGCTCGACGGTCAAACTATTACTTACAGAAAATTTCTGGCAAAGAGCGGAAGAATTGCAAATACATTGGTTGAACTGGGTCTAGAACCTGGCAATTGCGTTGCAATACAAGTTGAAAAATCCCCTGAAATGCTCAACATCTACGCAGCGTGCGCGCAAGCTGGATTAGTATTTTTACCTCTTAATCCATCCTACACAGTCGATGAACTTAAGTATTTCATTGAAAACAGCGAAGCTCGATTAATTATTTGTGATGAAAAAAATAAAGAAGATCTGGCACTTATAGCTAAAAAATTTGACGTTCTTATTGAAACTTTAAATAGTAACTCAACAGGCTCAATCATTGATAAATCAAACTCGGCACCTGAATATTTTAAAACGGTAGCGCGATCAAAAAATGATCTTGCCGCATTGCTTTACACTTCTGGAACAACTGGAAAGTCGAAGGGTGCAATGCTCACTCAGGCTAATCTCTTATCAAATGGAAATACACTTATGTACGAGTGGCAATTCAGTAAAAACGATGTACTGCTGCATGCGCTTCCTTTATTTCATACTCATGGCTTATTCGTTGCGACGAACGTAATCCTCGCAGCTGGCGGAGGTATGGTATTTCTTCCAAAA
>Ga0208277_1001390_pt1 | contig 14053 bp, 4 predicted proteins | sample ETNtaG_5_FD_185782 | JGI IMG/M metagenome (GOLD analysis project Ga0208277, IMG submission 185782) | Marine microbial and viral communities from oxygen minimum zone, Eastern Pacific Ocean - ETNP201406SV205 (SPAdes) (version 2) | ecosystem: Environmental > Aquatic > Marine > Oceanic ...
CAACACTTTGATCTAATTCATATTGATCCATTTAGAGTTGCAACTGATATTTTATCTGCTGCAGCAATTACTGATACTATGATTAAACATATTTGGAGTAAGAATCCAAATATAATGTATGAAGTTGGTACTGAAGAAGCAATATTTAAGTATCAACCAGAAGATTTGGACAAATTTCTCAACCATCTTTATAATTCTCTACCTAAAGAACAATTTGATAGGATAAAATATGCAGTTGTACAGTCTGGTACAGGTTTAGATTTATCAACCAGAACTAATACTGGTAACTTTAATAAGAAAAGATTGAAGAAGTTTATTGAAGTTGTTAAAAAGTATGGGTTAATGAGCAAAGAACATAATGGTGATTATCTAATAGACTCATTTGATGTTGAAGTAAGGTTTGAGAGTGGGTTAGATGCTATTAATATAGCACCAGAGTTTGGTCAAATAGAATCAGAATACTATTTGGAGCAATGTAGAAAGGATAATCATCTATTTGATAGGTTATATGATATATGCTATAATTCAGGTAAATGGAAGAAGTGGGTTTCTAACATCAACAGGATCTCAAAAGACCAGTTAATAATGACTTCTTGTCATTATGTGTTATCTAACCCAGACTTTATTAATGAAATTAAGTCACAATTCCCAGACGCTGATAGAATAATTAAGAAAAGAATTAAATCACAGTTAAAGTTGTTACATGAGCAAACAAAAAGTTATTGCATTTGATTTGGATGATGTGATTTGTTATCGTCCAGATGGATATGAGCACCTTGGTGTTGACAAATATAATTACTGTATGCCATATCAAGAAGCAGTTGATTTGGTAAACTCTCTATATGAAGAGAATTATATTAAAATCTATACTGCAAGAGGAATGTCTCAATTTAAAGGGGATGTTGATTTAATTCACGAATTCCTGTATAATGCTACTATAGATCAATTAAATTTCTGGGGTGTTAAATTTAATGAGTTGATTATGGGTAAAACTCATTATGATGTTTTAATAGATGATAAAGCATTAAACTCACATAAAATTAACAAATCAACTATCAATCAATTTCTAAAGGAGGGAATTAATGGCCAAAGTTAAAGCAGGTGCATTGGGTACTGCTGATTACATAGAAGCAATACCAAAGAAAACAAAACAGGGTAGAGGAAAGCATACAAAGTATTCTGCTAGTTCACGTAATAAGGCAAAAAAGAGATACAGAGGACAAGGTAGATAACAATAAAACCCCCGACAGGGGGTTTTTTAATGCAATTGTTAAGAAGGTTGATAAATAAACAAAGGAAATAATATAACAAATACCTATTCGTGTCAACAAAACGCTTATCTAGGGGATTTAAAGACATTAGTTTTTCATTTGTGCCTCATCCAGTCACAAAAGATCTTTCTGTCTTGGGTAATGAAAGGGCAATTGCTAGATCTGTTCGCAATTTAATTGAAACTATCCCAACAGAGAGATTTTTTCAACCTTTGATTGGATCAGATGTTCGTGGAATGTTGTTTGAAAATTTTGATATTGATACTGCTGATGAAATCAAAGATCAAATTGAAGAAACAATAGCTATCTATGAACCAAGAGTTGATAATGTAGATGTTGTAATTAATGGACAACCAGATAGAAATAGTCTTGAAGTAACAGTATATTTTGATATTGTTGGATTAAGTGTTCCTACACAATCGTTTACCTTCTTATTAGAACCAACCAGGTAGTAATATGCCTTTCACACAGTTTACAAGTCTAGATTTTGATCAAATCAAGGCTCAAATTAAAGATTATCTTCGAGCAAACTCAAATTTTACTGATTTTGATTTTGAAGGTTCTAACTTTTCAGTTTTAATTGATACTTTAGCGTATAACACATATATTAATGCATTCAATGCTAACTTGGTTGCAAACGAATCTTTCTTGGATTCTGCAACTATAAGAGAGAATGTTGTATCATTAGCAAGAAATATTGGATATGTACCTCGCTCAAAGACTGCTTCAGTTGCAACAATTAAACTGGGTGATATTGAAATAAGTGATAATTTAGCAGATCCACAAATTCCTTTTATTACTTTAAGAGCAGGTCTTGTATGTGTAGGTAGTGCAAATAATTCAACATATAGATTTTCTATTCCTGAAGATATAACCTCTACTAGAATGGTTACTATTAATGGAAAAAGATATGCTCAATTTGATGATAATATTTCAGTTCATGAAGGAACATTATTATCAAGATTGTTCCTTGTAGATACTTCTATAGATCAAAGGTTTATTTTAGATACCCCAAATATTGATAGTTCTACTATTAGAGCATATGTTAAAGGTCTTAATGATAGTGGAATTGGTAGAAAATATTCTCCAGTTGATAATATATTGAATATTGATAATAAATCAGAGATATATTTAATGCAAGAAGTTCAGGATGAAAAATATGAACTTATGTTTGGTGATGGTTTATTTGGTAGGAAGTTAGAAAATAATCAAACTATTACTGCTAGGTATATTGTTACTGATGGTGAAACTGGTAATGGTGCTTCGGAATTTAGTTTCCAAGGAACCTTCTCAAATCAGGTGGGTGCACTTATACAACCAAATGATAATGTTACTGTAACTACCGTTCAGTCCTCCTCTAATGGTGCTGAAGTTGAAGACCTAGCATCTATTAAGTATTTTGCTCCTAGAATCTATTCAGCACAGTACAGAGCAGTTACACCAAGGGATTATGAAGCAATAATACAAACGATCTATCCTAAAACAGAATCAGTTGCTGTTGTTGGTGGTGAAGAGTTAGATCCACCACAATTTGGTAGAGTACAGATTAGTATTAAACCAAAAAATGGTACATATGTTTCTGACTTTGACAAACAACAAATTAAAAATAAGTTAAAGAGTTATGCAATTGCTGGCATAAATTCCCAGATTGTAGATCTTAAAATACTTTATGTTGAGATTGATTCAACTGTTTATTACAATACATCTCAAATTGCTGATTCATCTACATTAAGAACAACGATTATTGGTGCATTAAATCAATATGCAAATAACGTTGAGATTAATAAGTTTGGTGGTAGATTCAAATATAGTAAAATGAATCAATTAATTGACAGAGTTGATAATGCAATCACATCTAACATTACTAAAGTTAGGATTAGAAGAGATTTAAAGGCATTAACAAACCAATTTGCACAATATGAATTATGTTTTGGTAATAGATTCCATGTTAATTCTGCAGGAATGAACATTAAGAGTACAGGTTTTACTGTTGCTGGATCATCTAAAACCGTTTACTTTACTGATATTCCAAATAAGGATGCAAATGGTGATCTTGATGGAAGTAATATGGGAACATTAACTGTTATTAGTGTTAATGAAAAGAATGAAAAGAAAGTTATTGTTAAAGACATCGGAACAGTAGATTATAAGAAAGGTGAAATATTGATCAATACTGTTAATATCACTTCTACTGTTGCTGATAATAACTTAATTGAGATACAAGCATTCCCAGATTCAAATGATGTTGTTGGATTAAAGGATTTGTATCTCAGTTTTAACGTTTCAAATAGTACGATAAATATGGTTAAGGACGTAATTGCTTCAGGTGAAGATGTTTCAGGCGTTGTATTTACAAGAGATTACTACACATCAAGTTACTCAAATGGGGTATTAGAGAGGAAATAAAATATGTCGCAAATTGATAAAAGAATACAAGTCAATAAAATTATTGAGAATCAGTTACCCGAATATCTGGTAGCTGATTTTCCTAATGCAGTAGAGTTATTCAAACAGTATTATATTTCTCAAGAATATCAAGGAGGTCCAAACGATCTAATTAGTAATCTTGATCAATATATTAAAGTTGACAATTTAGTTCCTGAAGTTGTTGTTGGTGTTACAACTATAACATCTGCAGTTTCATCATCAGATACTACTATCAGTGTTCCTTCAACAAAAGGTTTTCCTTCTGAATATGGTTTATTAAAAATTGATGATGAGATTATTACATATACTGGAATAACAACTAATACATTTACTGGTTGTGTTCGTGGATTTAGTGGTGTAACTGGATATAACGTTGGTATTACATCATCTTTAAATGATGTTAATAAAGAAAATTTAGTATTTGAGGATACTGTTTCTGCTGCTCATGTTAATGGAACATCAGTCACTAATCTTAGTGTACTATTTTTACAAGAGTTTTATAAGAAATTAAAAAGAACATTCTTACCTGGATTAGAAAATAATAAGTTTACTGATAAACTTGATGTAGGTAATTTTGTTAAATTTGCTAGATCATTCTATCAATCAAAGGGTATAGAAGAATCTATTAGAATTTTGATGAAAGTTCTATATGGTGTTGAAGCTAAAGTTTTAGATCTTGAAGACAATTTAATAAAACCATCTGGTGCTGAATTTATTCGCAGAGAAATTGTTATTGCTGATCGTATAGGTACTGGTGATCCAACTAAATTGGTTGGTCAAACGATCTTTAAGTCTACTGACCTTAGAACTAATGCTTCAGTATCTGAAGTAGAACCAATAACAAGAGAAGGTAAAACTTACTTTAAGTTATCATTATTTGTAGGATATAGTGATAGAGATTTAATCGAAGGTACTTTTACAGTTCCAGGTAATACAAAGGTTATTGAACCAGTTTCAGTTGGATCATCAATTATTGATGTAGATTCTACTATTGGTTTTGGTAAGACTGGAACAGTAGTAAGTGGTGAAAATGTTATTTCATATACTTCAAAGAGTGTAAATCAATTCTTTGGATGTAGCGGTGTTGCATCTGGTATTGGTACTGCAGATAATCTTAGATCAAATGAAGTAGTATTTGGTTATGCTGATGGTGATTTAAATAAAAAAGTTGAATTAAGAATTACTGGAGTTCTTTCAAAATTCTTGCCAGTATCAGATATTTCACTTGTAAAAGAGGGTGAGAGGGTATATGTTAGAAATATTGGAGAAAAAATAGAAAATCCTGGTGTAAATCAAACATATAAAGAGATATTTGCAAATTCTTGGATTTATAATACTAGTTCAAAATATGAAGTTAGTGAAATAAGTGGTTCAACATTTAGTATAGAGAGTTCTATTGATAGGTCTAGTTTAAGACTTGATGATAGATTTGCTGTTGTAAAAAGAGCATCTCATGATGTAGAGGTAGTAGGTACTGTAAGTAATATTGACAAAAATCTTGGTCAAATAACTCTTGCAAATTTAGGTGGTTGGACTCCAGTTGTTGGTCAATATTATGATATTAGAAGAGTTCTTAAGAAGGCATCAAGTTCTGGTGTACCAATTTCTTTAGGTAATAATAATATTATTTCTGATGTTTTGAATGTATATACTGACGGTGAGACAGATGGTTATGTTGCTTCAAACTCTCTACCTAGTTACAATATTTCAGCAGCAACATTAAAGGAATCTATTCCTGTTGCAGATTCAACTACTTTATATAATCAAGGTACAAATAATCTTTATAGTGAGATTGGTTTTAATACTGGAACTGGAGATATTAAGTTTATTCAGGGTGATCCAGTTGTTTATACTTGTGGTATAGCAACTCAACCTATGCCTGGATTAGTTTCTGGGCAAACATATTATGTTGATGTAATTGATAGGGCTACACCATCATCTAGAAAGTTTAAAATTAAATTATATCAATCAATTGGACAAATTGGTACTATTAATTCAGTATCTGGAATAACAAATCACGTTCAATTTGGAACAGCACCAGGAACACATACATTTACATTATTAAATCATTATAATAGAACTTTAAGAGATAATAGAATATTAAGGAAGATCCCATTATCACAAAATCATTTTGTTACTGGAAAGGGACAGACTCCAGTTAATGATCTAGGTATTTTGATTGATGGTGTAGAAATAAGATCTCAAATACCTGATGATAATATTTTCTTTGGACCAATAACATCTGTTGATATGTTCAATGGTGGAAAAGAATATGATGTTGTTAATCCACCTCAAATAGTAGTTGATGATAGTATTGTTAGAAGTCCTTCAACTGGTGCAATAACTGGATATGGTACTACTGCTCTTATTCAACCTGTTTTAGAGGGAAATGTTAAGGAAGTATTAGTAGATCCTCAAGATTTTGATATTGATAAAGTTAAAACACTAACATTAACTGGTGGTAATGGTACTGGTTGTATTCTTGAACCAGTTATGGGTCCAAGATTTAGGGAATTAGAATTTGATAGTAGAGATGTTTTCTTTGCTGGTGGTGTTTCCATTACAGACGAAACTATTACATTTACTACAAGTCATAATTTGGCAGAAGGTGAGAAAGTTTTCTATAGTAGTAATGGTAATGATAGAATGGGTATTGGTGTATATAAAGATCCTGGAAATACCATTACAGGAACATTAGCAAATGGTGCACCATATCATGTTGGTATAGTTAATGATCAAACAATTAAATTATATCCATCTGAAAATGATGCTTTATCTGGAATTAATACTATTGGTTTATCTACAGATACAAATGCAAGTGGTATTCATAAATTTAGAACAACTTCTAAAAACACTTTAAAAACTATAAGAGTATTAAATTCTGGTTCTGGTTATCAGAATAGAAAATTAAATGTAAGACCATCTGGAATATCAACAGCATATAATACAATTAATTTTGTTAATCATGGATTTAATAGTGGAGATTTGATTGAATATGCTCCAACTATTGGTGTCGGAACTAGTGAACCAAAGGCAATAGAAGGATTGAGTACTTCAAAGTCTTATTATGTTATGAAGGTTGATGATAATTCATTTAGATTAGCAGATGCTGGAATTGGTGGAACATCAAGAATAGATTACAATAGAAAGAAAGTCGTTGGTTTAACAACTACTGGTACTGGATATCAAACCTTTAAGTATCCAGATATTCAAGTTAAAGCAGAAGTATCTTATGGATCTACTGTTACTGGTACATTTAACTTTACACCTATCGTTACAGGTGAAATAATTGATGCTTACTTATATGAAGAAGGAAGTGAATATGGGTCAACTATATTAAATCATCAGAAGAATCCAGCAATAACAGTTAAAAATGGTAAGGAAGCAGAATTAAAACCAATTGTAGTTGATGGAAAGATAGTTGATGTTGTTGTAATGAATAAGGGTAAAGAATATTATTCTATACCTGAAATTAATGTAGTTGGATCTGGTAATGGTGCATTATTCAGACCAGTAATAAGTAATGGTCAACTTACTGATATTGTTGTTATAAATTCTGGAATTGGATATACTGATGCAAATTCAACTAATGTTTATGCAGATGCCAGAGGACATGGTGCATTGTTTGAACCAAGAGTTAGAAAATTAACTGTTAATAATACTGAAAGATTGGGAAGATATCATTTAGCACCAGAAGATAATGATTCATTAGGTCTTAGTATTCTTGGATATAATCAGGAATTAGCTTCAATATTTAAAGAACCATTTACCGTTGATGGAAATGGTGATTTTAATGAAATAAATGGACATTCTCCAATCATTGGATGGTCATATGATGGTAATCCAATATATGGTCCTTTTGGATATACAGATCCAGATGATATTAACTCTCCATTAAAGATACTTCAACCTGGTTATGTTAAGAATTCAAGCAAGATTACAAATAGACCTGTTGGTTTTAGTGATGGATTCTTTATTGAGGATTATATTTTTGATGGTAGTGGTGATTTAGATACTCATAATGGTAGATTCTGTAAGACTCCAGAGTTTCCAAATGGAGTATATGCATACTTTGCTGCTGTTGAAATTGGATCTGGTGGTGAATTAGAGCCAAAATATCCATATTTTGTGGGAAATACTTATAAATCTCCTGTTTTAGAAGAAAATATAACTTTAACCCAAGATTTTGATTTTAATAATTCAAATCTTTTAAGAAATACTTTACCATATAAAGTTGGTGATGAACATGCAGATAATGATTTTATAATTGAATCTAGTGAAAGAATAAGACAGTTCTCAACTATTGAATCTGTCACTATGGGTGATATTGATAATGTTACTGTTTTAGATGGTGGTGATGGTTATCAAATTGGAGATTTCACTGTATTTGATGATAGAGGCACTAATGGTTCTGGTTTAAGAGCACAGGTTGATGAGATTGTAGGTATTGCAGTTTCTACTATCCAAACAACACAGACAAGATATCAAAATGCTGTTCTTACATGGGAGAATGGTAATGAAGTTATTGCCAATTACACACTTTTAGAAATGAATGATAAGGATACTGTTAAAGTATCTGGATTAAGTACTTCTATAATTCGTTTAGCAGATTCCTTTGCTGTTGGTGTTAAGACTGAACAGACTGGATTAGCAAAAACTATGTCAGCAGCAACAGGTTCTGCTGTTATTAATGATATTTACATAGATCACATTCCTAATACAGTTTCTATTGGTGGAACATTAAAAGTAGGTGATGAGTTACTGAAGGTTCTTAATATTGATCCTATTGGTAAGATTGTAAGAGTACAAAGATATGGTGGAGCAACTGGTATTGCTCATACATATGGATCTAATATTGATGTATTAAATCAAACAATCACTATTCCTGTTAAGACACCAAAATTTGAATCTAAAGTTAATGATTTAGTTTACTTTAATGCTCCTCAAGCTGTTGGTGTTGGAACTACTTCTGGTGGTGGAATTGATTCAAAATATCATAATGGAGAAATTGTAAAGGATGTTTATATTCCAACTAGAACAATTTACTTACCAAATCATCCATTTAAAGCAGGACAAAGGGTAAGTTTCTCTATGAATCCTGGTGCAAATCCATTAAATGTTTCAGCTGGTCCTACTGGAACTCAATTCCAAATACCAAATACAACTACTTCTACAGATGATGTTTATATAATCAACAAAGGAGAAGATTATATTGGTATTGTGACTACTACAGTAGGTATTGGTAGTACTAGTGAAGGATTATATTTCCGTGGTACTGGATCTCAAAGTGGTATTTCATCTAACTTATATCTACTTACATCCAACTTTACACAAGTAACTGGTGATATTGATAGACTTACATCAACTATCACTACAAAAGTTGCTGCTGCACTTACAACCACTCATGGATTGCAGAATGGTGATGTAGTTAAAATGAACGTTGTACCTTCAGTTTCTGTAGGTATTGGAAGTACTGCACCAGTTTCTGTTAGTTACAATAGTCAATATGAAAAACTATTATTCAATCCAATAGATTTTACTTCTAGTGCAGTTAAGACTAATAAAATTGATTTAGATGAACATGGATTAAAAACTGGTGATAAAGTATTCTATGATGGTAGTGCTACTGGATTATCAACTGGATCATACTATGTTTATAGAATAAACGATGATAATATTCAATTAGGTGAGACTTATGCTGATGTTACTGCTAATCCAGCAAATACATTAAACATTACAAGTGCTACTGGTGGGGCAAATCAAAGTATTGCTCTTATCAATCCTCAAATAACAGTTGTTAAAAACAGTCAATTAACGTTTAGTTTATCAACATCTACATTAGCAGGATTTGATTTTAAATTGTTCTATGATAAAGGATTTAAAAATGAATTCCTTAGTGCTCAAGATAGTAGCACTTTTAACGTATCTGGTATTGGAACTATTGGTATAGGAACAGGAACTAGTGGAGTTGGTGCAGCATTAACTGTTAAGTATTCTGATTCAATGCCAATGAAGATCTATTATGCATTGGAGAAATCTGGTTATATTAGCACTACTGATACTGATGTTGTTAATCATAATGAAATAGCATTTGTTGATAGTGCTTATAGTGGTGAATTTAAGATCTTTAATAAAACTACAGATACTTTTGACATTTCGCCAAGAAAGGTTCCAGAATTTTTATCTTATAAGGACATTGATTGTGATAAGATTGAATATTCAACTAGATCAACATCAGTAAAGGGACCGATTAAAGACCTTAAGATTATATCAAAAGGATTTAATTATAAGAGTCTTCCTAAATTCTCTTCAGTAACAAGTATTAACGGTTCAAATGCTAATATTGTTGCTGTTTCAACTTCTGTTGGTAGGGTCAATAAGGTTCGTATCATGGATATTGGATATGAATATCCTGCAGATAAAACTTTAAGTCCTGAAGCATATGTTTCACCAGTTGCTAATTTAGATAATTTAGATATTGTACAGTCTGTTACTGTTGTTGATGGTGGACAAGAATACTTAAGTGCTCCTGATTTAATTGTACAGAACCCAGAAACAAAGGTAATTGTTGATGAAGTATCATTAAAGGCAAATGTTCCAAACCAATCTATTTCAACTGTTGATATATTCTCTCCTCTTAATGGATTAGATTCTGTACAGCATAGAATTATTGCAATTAATAACTCTAATGGTGTTGGTATTCAGTCAATGACTGGAGGTATTACTGGAATTGTTACTTGTGTATTAGAAACACCAATCAATGGATTTGTTAATCCACCATTTAAAGTTGGTGATGAAATTTTTGTTGAAAATATTCAACTTATTGGTCAAGGTGGAATAGGAACTCAAGGTGGTGTAGGAATAGCAAGTACAGATCCTGGAACTGGATATAACTCTAAAGATTATAATTATCAATTCTTTGAGATTACTGATTATGCAAATAGTAATCCAGCAGTTTTAAAATATAATTTATCAGGTCTAACAACCAATCCTGGTATTGCAAAAACATATCAATCTGGTTATGCAACTATAGTTAATAGGAATAAGTATCCAATTCTTGAACCTGTACAGGTTAGGGGTACATTTGATCTTGGTGAAAAATTAAACGTTGATCAAGGAACAGGTGTATTTGTAGAAACTGATTTAAGTATTGTTGAAAGTAGAGATGATTATATTAAAGTGGATGGTTTCTTTGAATTGCAGAAAGGATATAGAATTCAAGGAACAGTTAGTAACATTCTTGCATCAGTAACAAGCTTTGTTCAACATAAAGCAAAATATGTTATTGATTATTCAAGTAGACAAGATTATGGTTGGATTGATGATATTGGTAAATTGAACGAAGATAATCAGGTAGTACCAAATAATGATTATTATCAAAATCTTTCATACTCTATTAAGAGTTCAATTGAATGGGATAAGTTAGTTGATCCTATTAATAGACTTGTTCATCCTTCAGGATTAAAGAATTTTGCTGATCTTGGCGTTGAATCTAGTGTTAATGTTGGTGTTTCTTATGGTGGAACCACTAATAATGTAGTTATTTTAGATGTTATCAATCCTGCTAATAGAGTTGATGCTATTGAGAATTTTGATGTAGGATTGGATTATGATACTAGAACCAATCAATCCAAATTCTTCCAAGTTTCAAATACTAAATTAACTGATTATACTTTATGTAAAACTAATAGAGTCCTTCTTCATGATGAAATCAGTAATCAGTTCTCTAGTAAAGGTTTAGCAGATACATTTACTGAAATTGAAGAATTGGGTGATGATTTTGCAAATTATCTTGTTCAAATCGTTGATCCTGATACATTTGATACTCAACTTACTGAATTGGTTGTTTTAGCTGATACTGATAATGCTTATTTACTTGAAAAAACAACTGATTATACAACTTTAGAATTAGGTGAATTTGACACTGATGTTGATTCATTTAAGAGAAAGACATTAAGGTTTACACCAAAAGATAAGTTTACAAAGGATCATGATATTAAGATTCTTAAGACTGATTTTAATACTGATCAACCCACTACAGGAGCAACTGCGATTGGAGCAGTTGATTTAACATCTTCTAATATTGGAGTTGGTACTGCTGTTTCTGGATTTACAACAGAAACTATAGCACAATTTGCTAATACTGATTTTAATGCATGTTATGCACAGATTCATGTTAAAGATAAGAATAATGGTGAAGTCAATTATAATGAAGTTATAATTGATTTTGATGGAACAGATACTTACATTGCAGAAACATATACTGATGCATCAGCAAATGGATATAGTGCATCTAGGGTTGGTATAATTACCGCAAAATATGAAGGTGGTAATATAAAAATTCAATGTATTAATGATAGAGCAGGAATCGGAACAGAATTAAATGTTAGAGCAAATATTGTTGGTTTAGGAACAACAACTGCTGGAATTGGCACATACACATATACTCTTCCTGGACAACCAATTGGTGCTGAAAGAAGTGCTAGATTGGAATCTACTTATGTAACTGGTCCTTCTGGAATTGGGTTAACATTCTCAACCATTGATAAAACAATTGATAGTAGTGTTAAATCACTTGTTAGAGTTTCATGTGGTGAAACATCTGCAATACATCAAGTAATCGCAGTAAGAGATATTGATGATATTGTAACAGTTCAATATCCATTCGTTTCTGCTGGTTCTACAACTGGTATTGGAACATTTAGTGGTGTTATTACTGGTAATAATATTAATCTTAAATTCCACCCTGATACTGAATGGACTTCTACAGTTGAAGTACAAGCATACAGTCAGATATTCTACACTGCAAATGATTTCATTAATGAACCAGATGATTTAAAATATGGTGGAGTTACAAAGGAACTTGTATTATCAGCATATGATGGATTAAATGGTAATCGTGCAAATAGAACTAGTTTTGAATTAACACATGAGGGTGTTCCAATTTATAGTAAGGTACTTAATCCTGCAAGTATAACTCTGAATTCTGATACTCTCACTATTCCAGATCACTTCTTTAACACATATGAAGAAATTGAATATACTCCAAAATCCACCTTTATTGGTGTTGCTGCAACTGCTATTTCTATTGGGTCTACTGCAAATGTTTCGGGAATTGTAACAACATTATTACCTGAAAGAGTGTTTGTAAGGGTTGTAGATGAAGATAGAATTCAATTATTCAGTCAAGTAGGATTTGTTAGTACTGGAAATCCAATTACTTATACAGGTCTTGGTAGTGGTAATGCACATACACTTGAAATGAATAAGAAATTGACTAAAACAGTTATTGGTTTAGATGGTATTGTTCAACAACCAATTACTTTCACTGGAATTGGTCATTCTCTTGACGGTGCAATTGGTGTTGGTGTTTCCCAGTTTGCTTTAAGTGGTATTAGTTCAGTTCAACCAAGAGATGTACTTAAGATTGATGAAGAGTATATGAAGGTTACTCAAGTTGGATTTGCAAGTTTACCTGCAGGTACTATTAATGATTCAACTGATGTTGCTCTTGGAATCTCTACTATTCCTGTGGTTAAGGTTATAAGAGGATCACTAGGTATAGGTGCTACTCCACATACTGATGACAGTGTTGTACAACTACATAGAGGATCATTTAATATTGTAGATAGTAAAGTACATTTCCTAGATCCACCTAAAGGTAATACAAGAGAAAGAAGAAGTTTAAACAATTTACCATATGTAAAAGCAGAGTTTAGTGGAAGAACCTTCTTAAGAAGTAATTACACATCAAATATGCTATTTGATGATATTTCAGATAAGTTTACTGGAATTGGAAGAACTTATACTTTAAGTGTTGGTGGTGCACATACATCTACAGGTGTTCAAATTGGTAATGGAATATTATTCATCAATGGTGTATTCCAGACCCCACGTACAATAAACAATGCTGGAAATAACTATGAGTTTGACAATGATGTAACAGCAGGTGTATCCAGTGTTAGATTTACTGGTATTACATCAGTAAATGGACAGTTCATTAAATCAGATTATGATATTAACCAGAATCAACTACCAAGAGGTGGTATGATTGTATCTCTTGGATCTACTCCAGGACTTGGTTATGCTCCTCTTGTTGGTGCAAATGTTAAAGCATTTAAAGATACTAATGAAAATAGAAATAGTATTAATTCACTAGTTGGTATTGGCACATCTTCAGGTGTAAGTTTAGGTATTCAAACTGCTGCATATGATAGTATTACTGGTATTATCACAGTTACAACTAATGATGTTCATGGATTCTCTCTAGGAGATCCAAATCTGGTTAAATTAAAGGATCTAGAGTTCTCCTGTGCAGTACAACATGCTGGTGTAACAACTACAATCTTTAGTGA
>Ga0208277_1001394_pt1 | contig 14030 bp, 7 predicted proteins | sample ETNtaG_5_FD_185782 | JGI IMG/M metagenome (GOLD analysis project Ga0208277, IMG submission 185782) | Marine microbial and viral communities from oxygen minimum zone, Eastern Pacific Ocean - ETNP201406SV205 (SPAdes) (version 2) | ecosystem: Environmental > Aquatic > Marine > Oceanic ...
TTGACGGAGATGGGTACGGTGACAATAGTACTGGAAACAATCCTGATGCATTCCCAACCGATGCTACTCAATGGTCTGACCGTGACGGTGACGGGTTCGGAGATAATCCAGCAGGCAGGCTGTATGACCTGTTCCCAGACAATCCTACTCAATGGATTGACGAAGATGGAGATGGTATTGGAGACAATCAATCGGGAACAGATGCTGACCCGTATCTGAACGATTTCGATAATGATGGTTACAACGATACAGTCGACATCCTGCCTCGTCTTGCATCTCCAGGAGACCTAGATGCTGATGGATGTCTGGATGAGGATGATGCATTCGTGGACAATCCTCTGGAATGCCTAGACACTGATGGAGACGGTATTGGCAATAATGCCGATGCTGATGATGACAATGATGAGTGGACTGATGCTGATGAAATTCGAGCAAATACAAACCCACTAGATCCAAATGAGAAACCAGTTGATAGTTTTGAGATTGTTATTCCTGGAACCGAGATTGGACTTGGTGCTTGGGACTTAATCGGAATGTTTGGTGGAATACCGATATTCTCTTGGATTCTATTTGGCTTCGTAACACGAAACAAGCGATGTGCTCGCTATGAGGAACAGTTGGAAGAAGCACAATCTAGAGACGAATTAGAACAAGTTGCTTTGAAGTGGGAATATAGCCTAATGCTGCGATTACTCGGTCCGCACCAAGGAATTCGCTTAGAGCGAATTCGCTCAGAGTTAGATGACAAGTTCGAGAATGCTGAGAATATGATGGCTGCAGAAGGTTTTGAGCCTATGACAGATGTCGACCAAACTCCAATCGTTGAATCTCAACAGAAAGTAATCCCTGAGATTGGCTCAGGTCCGTCAATTAGTGCTGTGGCAGACCAAATTGATGAGAATGGCTACTCGTGGCTAATGCATGAAGGCAAGCAATGGTATCGCACCAATAGCGAATCACATTGGTTTGAATTTGAGAATTAAAACGCCCCAGGAGGAGGCGGTAATGTTGGTGCGGAAGGCACTGCTGAATACTGATTTTCCATTGGCTGATATCTTGGGTCAATGAATGTTGATTGTTGTGCTTTAGGAGGTTTATTTCCTCTGAAGATAAGGATTGTAAGCAATATTGTAATCACTATTCCAAATCCAATGTATGTCATCTGAGTTTTGGAAATATCAAGTGAAGATTTTGCCTCTGCATCATCATCTTTCTCTTCAATAACTGGCTCAGGCGGATGCCATACTTCGTAAGAGATGTACCAAGTAACGTAGATGTCTTGGACATCGTCAGAAATAATCGCACTAATGATCCAAGGCCCGATAAAACCAGTATGATTACAAAGAGTCAAGCCGAAATCATCTGTTTGGTTACCTTCACAATTCCATGCTTCCTCGAAGAAGGACTCTCCAGTTCCTACTTCTGTACTGTTTCTCATCCATATTATTGAGAGATTCAGATTATCCTTCTCTTCTTGTGTCAAATCGATGACTACTGACAAATCTAGATAATCTGATGTTGCATTAAGCAAAATATTGGTTTGATTAGGTGCCCAAGAAATGTAAGATAGACGATCTATTATCTCGTCAATATCATCATCACAATCATCGTCAACTCCATTCCATAACTCATCTTGATTTGGATTGATTAGGGGGTTGGAGTCATCACATTCTTGGAACCAGCGGAAGCCGTCATTGTCATTGTCTAAATCTGGAACTAGAGGTTCTGTTAGAGTTTGAAGAACTTCTTCACCGTCTTCCAGACCATCACCGTCGGTGTCTTTGTCCATTGGATTTGTAGAGAGGTTGTTGTATTCTGTACCATCATTCAATCCATCTGAATCTGAATCTGGATCAAAAGGGTCTGTTGTCAGGTTATTGTATTCAAATAAGTCTAGAAGACCATCATTATCTGAATCCTGGCCTATGAAGTCCTCATCTATGCCATCACGACAATTATTGTCAATCCCATCTAGTGATTCAGGCGCATCAGGATTTATCGAAGGGTCTGAATCATTACAATCTTGGAACCAGTACCAGCCGTCAAAATCTGAGTCATTATCCTTGACAAGAGGATTGGTAAAGTGGATTAAGATCTCGTCACCATCACTCAGTTGGTCGCCATCTGTGTCATAATTTGACAGATTTGTACCATGTAAATGGTATTCAGAATAATCCGACAAATTGTCTGCATCAGTATCTGTTGAATTGAATCCTTCGTCCCATAAATCGTCACAGTCGTCATCAATTCCATTCAGAATTTCGGGCGCGAATGGGTAAATTTGGTCATTAGTGTCATTGCAGTCTTGGAACCAATAGTAAGAGTCAGCATCTGCATCTGCATCAGCTACAAGTGGATTTGTTAGATAATGCAATACTTCCAAACCATCAGTTAATCCATCACCATCTGTATCATTGTTGAAAGGGTCGGTATTGTTGATGTTGACTTCAACTCCATCGTTGAGGAAATCATCATCCGTATCTGCATCTGTAGCATTAGTTCCTGTTGTAAATAACTCAACATAGTCACTTAATCCATCACCATCGGTGTCGGCATTGTTGGGGTTTGTACCATAGACATCTGTTTCATTGGAATCTGTAATACCATCTCCATCACTATCAAGGTCGATTTCTGTTCCATGAACTATCAATTCCCAATGATTCCATGTTCCAACATCTTGGTTGCCGTCATCATAAACTTCCAAAGTCCAAGTTCCAGCAGATACTTCTCCCCAGTGCTGAACACTACTGAATAGCCACTCATTGTAGTCATTATTGCTATCTCTATTTGCGAAATAATTTACCAGTTCCGATTCTGTTCCATCTGGAGAAATTAGAGTTACATCTAGGTCACTGCGGTATGAATGGTCTGCGTCAAATAGAATCTCTACGGATTCAACGATTAGAGATTCTGAGATGGTATGTGAGGAAGTTATAGGATTATTTGGATCATTATCAGGAATTGTCTGAGCCACTGAGATTTGCCCACTACTGACATTGACTTCTGGCCCTAGAGTGGTCCATGTTTTTGAAAGATTTACAGCATGACCTGCATCGACTACTCCAAATCCATACTTGTGATTGAAATCATATCCTCCACCGTTTGTATTCCAACCAGAATCGGTTGGATCGTTGGTTCTAGCGCTCTCGACTAAGATTTGTTGAACATCTCTCCATGTAAGATTGGAATTAGCCTCTAGCATCAGTGCAACGACACCTGAAACAAGCGGAGTTGCACTTGATGTTCCTCCGAAACTACTCGTGTAATCATCATTAGTATAGCCACTATTTCCTTCCAAGTCGGTTGTTGTAATACCGACTCCACTACCGTCAGAAGAAGGGGCTGAAATCAATACATTAGCACCAGGTTCGCCATAATTTGTCTGCTCACCTAGATGGTCAACAGCGGTTACAGAGATTGTGAAACGACTGTTAGCATAAGAATCCAAGTTCGAATCATCATCATTGCCTAATCCATTACCTGCAGCCCATGTAATGATATTTCCTAGTCCGTTTCTTCCATTGTAAGCATCATCCTCGAATGCTGCCAACACCAAAGGACCGGCTGTACCTAAAACCTCTCCATTGTCAGAAGGGCCCCAACTATTGCTGTATATATCGATTTGATTGTTTAGGTGAGAGAGAGTATTGGCCTCATCGCTGTCAGAGTTTCCACAGGCGATTAACATCAAACCTGCAAGAGAAGCATCTGGAGCCGCTCCGCTTACTCCAAGGCCATTGTTACCAGTTGCAGCCGCAACTCCTGCAGCTGCTGTTCCATGAGCATCAATACTACTTGGAGTTGGGTCGCCATCATAGTTACAATAATCATAATCCAAGGAAGACTCGTAATTTGCAGATAGATCAGCATGGTCCCATTCAAGACCATCATCAACAATTCCGATTACGACTCCAGTGCCACGAACTTCATCCCAAGCACCTGTTATGTTTACATCTTCTCCAGCGACTCCATTTTGTTGTCCTGTATTTACTAGATGCCATTGATTGGAGAAATATGTGTCATTAGGAGTCCATTTTGGAGTGTTTTGCCGCTTCACTAATGGATAAGCAACCTCGATATCCCCCTTTTCTTGTAAATCAGAGAAATACTTCAATGCCTCATCCGAATCAATTTCAACATACCATGAATTTGCAAGAATGCCTGTTGGTTCACCTAGAGCCTGAGAACTAACAACGACCCATTTAGTGGTTGATTCTAATTCATCTGCCGAATAATGTGAGAGGTCGCTTACTCGGGCAAATGCGGCTCTAATTGCTGTAGAATAAGAATATGTTATCGGGGCATCTTCAGAAGATTCACTCAAAGGTGCTCCATCATAAATAGGCTGCAAATGATCGGCACTAGCTACAGGTGCGAGGATGCTCAGGAGAAGAACAAGAACTAGCCAAGCGCTTCTCATAGACGCTTGAGAAGTTCCAAGCGTATTATTCATACGCATGCCTTCAACCATGATTCTAGTTACTCAAAGAAGTATATCAAACCCTGTTTTACCTGACAGGGTGATGAGAAATAATCAATTTTTGTTGTGGTTATTGCGAGATGTACGTTTGTTATCGCCACCACGCCCTCGACTACGTCCTGGTCCTTTCGGTGGACGATTATTACGATTGAATCTAGGCTTTCCTCCGCCGCCACGTCTGCCGCCTCGGCTACCACCATCACGACCTCCGCCGCCATCACGGCCGCCACCGCCGCCGCCACCGCGACCACGTCTGCCACCACGGCCTCCGCCTCGGCCTCCGCCGGAGTTGGAATCTTTGTTGGACCAACTTCGCTTACCGTAGTGGTTGCTTTCGCGCTTTCCGTCGCGTCTATCATTAGGACGCCCTCGCCTATCTTTACGATCGCCAGAGCCTCTTCCGCCACGTCTTGGGGCAGGAATATGTGAGATATCCTCGTGCTGAATTACATCTTTGAATTCTGGAGTTTCGAACTTAACTTTCAATCCGACTTCTTTTTGAATTCGAGACCATTTTCCTTTTTGCGGGTTCTGAACTAGGCTGATAACGTTACCAGAGCCACCTGCACGAGCAGTTCTTCCAGAACGATGCTTGAATGCCTTACCGTTTTCAGGAGGGTCGAAATGAACTACACAATGCACTCCTTTGATGTCGAGACCACGTGCCGCTACATCTGTAGCTACGATTGCATGAGTTTTACCTTCACCAAACTCTTCAACCGCTTGTGAACGCTTTCTTTGAGGCATACCGCCGTGAATGCTTGTTACTCTGAGTCCTTCGCCTTCTAATTCATCTGCAACTCTGTCAACACCTGCTCTTGTACGACAGAAGACGAATCCTCGCCCTGACTTGCGAATTACTTCAGCTGTAATTCTACTCTTCATAGAATTAGGCATAAGCCAGAAATGGTGATTCATTTCTGTGACTGAAATTTCTTCAGGACCAATCTCGATAATCTGAGGATCAGTCTGGTATTTATCTCGTATTTCTGCAACTTCATCATCTAATGTAGCACTGAACATGACGGTTTGTCTTTCCAGAGAACATTCCTCGAGGATTTGACAAACATCGTCAGTGAATCCCATGTCTGCCATTCTGTCTGCTTCATCCAAGATAACAATTTCAACTTCGTCGAGGAAAACATTTTCTCTATCAATTAAATCCAACAAGCGACCAGGGCATGCAACTACAACATCGACTCCTTTGTCAAGCCTGCGTATCTGCTTGGTGTAAGATACACCACCGTAAATTGACATTACTTTGAGATTCAATCCCCAAGCGATTGGGTCGAGAACTCCGTGAATTTGTTCTGCTAACTCCCTTGTAGGAGTTAGAATGAGGGCTTTAGGTAGGCTTGGCTCTCCTCTTCCAACCCTTTCTAGCATAGGTATACCGAATGCCAGGGTCTTACCGCTCCCAGTAGGTGCTCGACAGCATACATCCCTTCCTAGAAGCATATCTGGAATTGTCTCTCGCTGAACCTCAAATGGTTCATCGAAACCTGCTCTTTTGAGTTCGTGGCACATTTGGGCACTTATGCCTAAATCAGCGAATCTTACCTTCACAGCCATTTCCTCCAAACCGTGGCCGTCTGCCAACCCTATTTAGCATGGTCAGTTAAATCAGTCCCAATCTAGCGAACTGGGAGCCTCTAGAGGTTTTTCGGAGACCCATTCTTCTTTATCCAATAATTCCGGGTTTCTAGAGCGTTTGAATAAGAATATTCCACCAACAACAATCAGTGAAATTACTAACAGACTAATCAATACCCCAGTCCAAGAGTCCATACTAGGGTTCGTTGGGAAAGCATCTACTGAATCCGCAACACCGTCGCCATCACTGTCCCTCTTTCTACTTGGGTCAAGTGGCCAAAGATCAGAATTATCTCCAACTCCGTCGCCATCGCTATCGATAGTCTCTGAAGAATCATAAGGATCGAAATCAGAATTATCTCCAACGCCATCAAAATCACTGTCAGCCCACTCCAGTGGGTCATTTGGCCACGGATCAGAATTATCTCCAACTCCGTCTAAATCAGAATCAACACACTCAGTGCTGTCATCAGGGAATGCATCCATGTTGTCCCCACAGCTATCTAAATCCGAATCCAACCACTCTGAATCATCTAATGGGAAAGCATCTCCATTATCTCCGAAACCATCCATGTCAGTATCAAGCCACTCTTCTGGATCATCAGGGAATGCATCGTTATTGTCACCGAATCCATCTGAATCTGAATCATACCAATCTCCAGCATCATCTGGGAATTCGTCTACATCATCTGAAAAACCGTCTGAATCCCTGTCTGGGCAACCTTTCGGATAAATTGAGGTCCCAGCAATTGAGGGGCATATGTCAGAGTTGTCTCCAAACCCATCAGAATCGCTATCATCCCATTCTGAAGGGTCATTCGGGAATAAATCAGAATTGTCGCCAACATCATCGTAATCCGAATCTACCCATTCACTAGAATCGTTTGGGAAGGCATCAATATTGTCGCCATATCCGTCACCATCACTGTCTTTCCATTCACTCGAATCCATTGGGAATGCATCTTGGCCATCCCAAACATTGTCACCATCACTGTCAACATTAAACGGGTCACTACCAGCCGCTGATTCATCAATATCTGACAAACCATCGTTGTCATCATCTAAATCTTCATCATCGTGACAACCGTCTTGGTCGAAGTCAAAATCATGAACACCGATCATCCCGTGAACACAGGAATCATCAATGTCCATTACCCCATCATCATCATCATCTTGATCAACTAAATCAATACAACCATCAGAATCATGATCATTGCCAGGCACATCCTCAGGGCACGGGTCTATATCATCAGAAAGTCCGTCCTCATCAGTATCTTTTTGGTAATCTGCACAGCCATTGATATCGACATCATAGTTCTCCAAAGTCTCCAAGCAATCATCTTGACCATTAGCTACTCCATCATTGTCTTCATCTTGCTGATTCCAATCACATCCAGTAGAATCTACGCTACTGGAATCATTCGTCCACCCACATTGATCTAATGAATCAATTATTCCGTCGCCATCTGTATCTGCATCGCCGATATTCATTATTGCAAAATCGCCGATAATACGGTGCATGGTCGCAGTTGGATGTGCTTTATCGAAGAATAGATACTGGTCAACATTTGCCACAACATTGGCACCAGAGCCACAAATGGGAAGTGGAACAAGTGGTACTGTAGCACCACCAGTACATGCCTGGTCTTGAGTATTAGTGATTCCAACATGGTCGGAATTGCTAACGATTTGATTGAATATTGTCCATGCATCGATTAGAGTTATATCTAGATTCATGGAACTCGATAAGTTGTTAATTTCGACTGACAATTTGCTATTGTAACTAACTATCTCGCTAGCCATTGTAGCTTGTTGCTGAGCAGTTCTTGAGGCCCCTTCTGGAGTTAATTCAAGAGGTGGTAAATTAGCAATTACAAAACGACTAGCACCCGCTAATGCCAATGCTTGAACATGTGAGGCCATATTCTGACTGATTAAATCGGAATTACCTGTTCCGTAAAGGAAATCATTCCCTCCAGCCCAAATGAACACTACATCTGAATTTGTAAAATTAGACTGAACATTTGCGAGATAACTATTGATTTGTGAACCGGTATTAGGTAATGTCAGATACGAGTATCCTTGTCCGGTTTGCGAACCACCAAATGCTCTATTATCCCCCGGTGAGATACCATTTCCAAAAGTTGTATTCAATCCATATTCATCAGAGATATGCTCAATCCAAACTGGACCATTGGAAAACCTTCCATTCCAATATGGAGGTGATGAAAATACTGCTGAAACAATCAAATCTGCATTTCCATTCCCCATATCGGACAGTGAATCACCAAATACAACGAGATTTGATGCGGTTTCTAGTAAGGAATTTCTTAGAACTGTGAATGGCATGTTATCTGATGCAGATGATGAGTCTAGAATCACTTCTACTGCAAGATCATGGAAAGTTCCACCGGAATAAAACTGACTTAATGCAAGTTGAATAATGTGAGTAGAACCTCCCATCTGGAAGACTTGTGAGCCATTAATGATTAATCCATTCTCATCACTAAGTTCCCAATTAAGAGTAATATTTCGATTGAATGGAGCTCCTGACACATAGATATCTGCCAAAACTGTCTCTGAAGATACCCATACATTTTCTGACATCACTATCTCCGCAGTGATTGCCCTTCCAGAGGTTGCTTCCACCTGTATTGGAATAGTAGACATTAGCAGAATCATCACAAGAAGAATAACCCGCATGATGAATCGTTTGCGCTCACAGTAAATAGCACCATCCATCGGAATCGATAATACAAAGTTCAACGAACTCAATATACGATAACCAGGTAGCGATTTTATGGAGAGAGCGATTATTGGAGGTGGCTGCTTTTGGTGCGTCGAAGGAGCATACAAGGATATGCGAGGAGTAGATTCTGCACTACCTGGATACGCCGGCGGGCATGACCCTAACCCAACATACAATTCGGTTTGTGCAGGAATAACAGGCCATGCAGAAGTTGTGGAGATAATTTTCGATTCGAGTATAATATCATATGAAACGATTCTAGAAGTATTCTTCACAGTTCATGATCCTACACAACTGAATAGACAAGGTAACGACATCGGAACTCAATATCGTTCTTCGATATTCTATGTCGATGAAAGTCAAAAAATAATTGCTGAAAATGTATTAGAAGATTTCAAACAATATTTCGATGATGAAATCGTTACCGAGATAAGTGAACTAAACAACTATCATGAAGCCGAAAAATACCATCATAATTACTTCCAATTGAACCCAGGAAATGGGTACTGCCAGATGGTTGTAGCCCCGAAATTGTCTAAAGTTAGACAGAAGATGGCACATCTTTACTGATGGGCATTATTTTGAGCCACACCCCTTCGGGGTGGATATGGTGAACAATGTCGTCACGCCACCGACCCCTGTCAATGAACCGATTCTAGGTTACCTCCCAGGTAGCAAAGAACGCGATGAATTGAAAGCGCAAATAGCAATTCAAGAAAAGGAAATTATAGAGATACCATGCATTATCAATGGTGAAGAAATATTCACTGGAAATGTGGTTGAACAAGTAATGCCTCACGACCACAGTCATGTGATTGCAAGAGTTCACCTAGCCGGTGAAAAGGAAGTTAATGCTGCAATTGATTCTGCGCTTAATGCTCACCAGATGTGGTCTACAATGCCTTGGGAAGCACGTTGTGCTATTTTCCTGAAAGCTAGTGAATTACTTGCTGGGCCTCGTAGAGCAGAAATCAATGCATCTACAATGATCAATCAATCAAAAACTTGTCATCAAGCAGAAATTGATTCCGCTTGTGAGTTAATCGACTTCTGGCGATTCAATTCTGATTATTGTAGGCAGATTTACGAGGACCTACAACCACCAGTTTCCCCATCTAGCATGTGGAATTCAAGTGAAGTTAGACCTCTCGAAGGTTTCGTTTTCAGCGTAACACCATTCAACTTTAGCAGCATTGCTGCAAACCTTCCATCAAGTGCTGCAATAATGGGCAATACTGGAGTTTGGAAGCCATCAAGGAACTCCTATGTCTCAAACTATAGATTAATGAAATTAATGATGGATGCAGGACTTCCTGCGGGAGTAATCAACTTCATTCCAGGTAAGGCAAGCGTTGTTGGAGAAATTTGTATGTCTCACCCTGAACTTGCTGGCGTTCACTTTACTGGTTCAACTGGAGTTTTCAGAAAACTATGGAAAGATGTAGCGAATAACCTTGAGAATCTACGCTCATACCCAAGAATTGTCGGAGAAACTGGTGGTAAGGACTTCATTGTCGCTCATCCAGATTGTGATAGAAGAGCATTGGTAGTTGCCTTGTTGAGAGGTTCTTTTGAATTCCAAGGACAGAAGTGCAGTGCAGCAAGTAGAGCATACATCCCACAGAGTATTTGGGATGCTATTGGAGACGAATACTGTGAAGAGGTTTCCAAAATTACAATTGGAGATCCAAGAGACTTTTCGAACTTCATGTCTGCAGTTATCGATAAGAAATCCTTTGACAATATTGCAGGTTATATCGATCGTGCAAAAGCAGACCCTGGTTGTAAAATCGTGACAGGAGGAGGATATGATGATTCCACTGGTTACTTTATCGAACCTACAACAATTCTTTGTGAGGACCCAAGATATGAGAGTATGGCTGAAGAAATATTTGGACCGGTTTTGTCAATACACATCTATCCAGATAATGAGTTTGAAAGCATATTGAAGATATGTGACTCAACTTCAGAATATGCGTTAACAGGCTCGATATTTGCCAAAGATAGAAGGCATATTGAAACCGCACTTGCAGCTCTTAGATTCAGTGCTGGAAACTTCTACATTAACGACAAACCAACCGGTGCTGTGGTTGGACAACAGCCATTCGGTGGAGCAAGAGGAAGTGGGACCAACGACAAGGCGGGTTCACCATTGAACCTCCTAAGATGGGTCAGTCCACGTTCAATCAAGGAAACCTTCGCACCTCCACACGATTGGACATACGGATTCCTTAGCGAGTGATGATAACCGTCCACCTCTTGGCTCGTATCCCTGCGATGATGAGCGCACTTGAGCGGACTGCTGTTTCAGTGACGAGTGATGGGCGAACTGAGCGGGGACCAATATAATCATCACAACCTTGGTTTAGTCAATCCATTCTGGCTTGTCCATGCAAGCGATGGTGGCGCCTTTAACCCCGCCACCAAAAGGGCTTGCTCTAGCAAGTAAATCTACAACTTGGAGTGTCATATGGAGGATGCTTGGGATTGTAGTACTCTTGTATGTAATAACCCAGGTAGCGATATTGGTGTTATATGGAATGATCGAAGGTGATTCATCACTTTCTATTTGTTCTCTAATATTCTTAATACCACTGTTGCTATTATTCACATATGTTCGAAGACCTAAACTAACTCATGTTGTAATGGCTGCTCCTGATTCTGCAAACGGTACTGTACAGCACAGTCTACCCAATTCCAGAATGTTGTTTACACCTGTTCCAACAAGATTCTCTCACCATTTGGTTAGGGATTCCCCACCACTAGAAATGCCACCGACTTCTACTCTTTGGATGGTTTTCTGTATCACAGTACTTGCTGCATTCTTAGGCTTGCTACCTGTAATGTTGAGTGATGAACCAATTTGGATAATACTGGCGATTCTAGTAGGAGTGCCAGCATGGCTCTTCGGATTCTCACTCCCTGTCCATGCATGGTGGGCATTCTCAACAAGGCATTTCCAGTTAATGACAACAAAGAGGGATGGCGAACAGATGCTTGTAGCGGGTATGCTTTCGACAATACCAGCCATTGTAATCAACTCCTTACTATTCCCACTAATGCTACTATTTGTGGGAATTGAATCTATGGATCCCGGCTCTTTAGGAGAATTTCTTATTCTCACAATTAGCGCACCTGTAGGTGAGGAATTGTGCAAAGCAGCATTTGTATTTAGTCTGTACAAATTGATTGATTCCCCGAAACGCGGATTTCAAATCGGCTTTTCGGTAGGTCTTGGATTCGCATTGCTCGAGAATTTACAGTACATCATGTTGTCATTGGGCGGAGGGGAGTACGCCGCTATTTCTTATTCTATGACCACAGTGATTCGAGGAATTGGCTCAATACCCGGGCACGCTTTTTGGACAGGTTTATCCGGAGTTTCAATTGGTTGGTATCTATGTACAAAACGTGGCATATCTAATCAGAACATTCAGAATGACGACACACAATGGGTAGTATTCGATGGAGATACTGGCCAGTTAGTTAATACCCAAAGGGAGTTAACCAATATTGGAAGAACTGTTAGAGGGTGGTTGTACAAACCTTACGACAAGGTTTGGAGTTTGCCAAGATCACCACTAATTGGAATTCCACTTGCTATAATTGGCCATGCTGCTTGGAATGGCAGTAGTTGGATTGTCTCTTGGATATTCAGTGAAACTGATATTGTAATCCAGCTTTTGGCTAACATTACATGGATAATTGTGATGGTTGTTGGCTTATGGATTATTGGAAGAGAGATTCTAGCTGCAGTAATGCACCTGCCTTCTTGATACCTCATTGCAAATAATTTCTTCTTAAGCGAAATATAGGGGCAGATTATAGACGGTGATTATCGTGGGAAGGAAAGAGGCTGACTGATGATGGACATCATGCAACCAGGTTTGACCGAGGGTAATCTCTTGGTTACCTTCGGTATTGTTAGCGTGCTAGTACTCATTTCAGAGAAATACCGAGTCTTGGATAGACTCGGAGTATATGCTGCTGCTGCACTTGGACTTGTAGTGGGAGGATTAGGGCACTGGACTTGGTTGGTAATACTTCTTGGATTCTTAGGAACATCTCACAAAGCGACAAAGTGGAGATTTGATGAAAAGGCTGCCAAAGGTTTGTCAGAATCTAGTGATGGTCACAGAAGTTGGGGGAATGTCGTAGCAAATGGTGGACTTCCAGGACTTGTGGCAATCATTTCTTGGTCACTTGGTGACCACGAGAATGGCCTATGGATTTTCGCAGCATCGGTCGCGGTTGCTGCATCAGATACATTCGCGTCCGAAATTGGCTGCCTAGACGAAAGAGTAAGGATGATCACAACCATGAAAAAATGCGAAGCGGGGTTAAATGGAGGCTTCTCCCCTAACGGGCAGATTGCCGCTTTTGTAGGCTCATCAATTATTGCAGTTCTAGCATTTATTTCAGACCAAGACATCGAATTAGCAGCACTGGTAGCCATTATTGGATGGCTAGGCTGCCAAGTAGATAGTGTCCTAGGTGCATTACTGGAGAACAGAGGTCTGATGACCAAAGGGACTGTAAATGCTGCAGCAATTACCTCTGGTATTATTGCAATGTGGTTGTATCTTGGAAGCCCACATCTATGATGTGGTTTCTTCAACCCCAAGTGCTTGGGGTATTACATGCAGAGGAGGTGGATTGCACTTTTTGCACTTTTGTGCATCATGATTCCTACCTTCACATCTATGGTGACAAATGCATCTGCAGATAAAGAAACATATGAAGCAGGATTCGTAGAATGGGACATCAATAATGTCCATCGAATTTACATCAGTGGTGCAGGCAATGATGTTAATCTAACTCGTGATTACCAAGGTGCTTCGATGGGGAATGTGTTGATTCGTTCAGGGCAGAGTGCCTCTATTGGGCCATTATCAATGCCTCCTTTGGAAATGGGGTTCAATGGTACATTCAACATCTCAACTTACATTGCAGCTTATGTCCAAGCAGGTACTGGCATTTTACCTCTACAGTGTCGAACAAATAATCCAGTAACAATAGACACTCAAGTTCAAATCGGAGATTTCTCTTACTTTGGTACTATTGTTGATTACGTCTATCGGTCTTCATCTGACGCTCACAACATGAGTACAGAGGTCTCAATCGGTAACATTACTGCCAGAGAGGGCGACGTTATCACTTACTCATTATCAGCTTCTACAAATTGTCCAGCCAACATAAATATTGAAT
>Ga0208277_1001395_pt1 | contig 14015 bp, 6 predicted proteins | sample ETNtaG_5_FD_185782 | JGI IMG/M metagenome (GOLD analysis project Ga0208277, IMG submission 185782) | Marine microbial and viral communities from oxygen minimum zone, Eastern Pacific Ocean - ETNP201406SV205 (SPAdes) (version 2) | ecosystem: Environmental > Aquatic > Marine > Oceanic ...
ACCTGAATTAGATGAAATATTTATAAAAAGTATCAATCCAGACTTAAAGTCAGTTGAAGATTTAACCTTAGATGTAGAAAAGAAAATTAAGGAAAATTTTGAAGAAAGATCCAAAACTGCGTTTGAGCGGGATTTATCTGATGCACTGATCAAATTGGTAAACCCATCTTTTTCACCTTCAATGGTGTCCAATTATATGGATAATTTAGTTGAGGATGTAAAGAAACAAAATAATGGGGAGCCCTTAGATGAAGATAAAGTTAGGGAGCATTATAAAGCAGTAGCTGAAAGAAATATAAAATGGTATTCAATCAGAAAAAAAATAATTGAAGATCAAAAAATTAATATTTCTAAGGATGATATTGATTCTGAGATTAATAGGTTAGTAGAGGTAAGTCCAAAATCTGAAAATAAAATTAGAACATTTTACAAGAAACCAAGTAGTAGAAAACGTTTAGAGGATGATTTAACAGAATTAAAAATCATGGATTATTTAAAAAAGTTTTCAAAGATTAAAGAAGTAAAAGTAGCAACAAAAGAGCTAAGAGGTAAAAATAATGATTGATCAAGCTTTACTAAATCAACTAGTTCCAGTAGTGATTGAGCAAACTGGAAGATCAGAAAGAGCTTTTGATATTTACTCTAGATTATTAAAAGAGAGAATTATTTTTTTAGGAACTCCAATTGAAGACTCAATAGCATCATTAATCATTGCTCAATTACTGTTTTTAGAAGCAGAAGATTCTGAAAAGGATATATACTTGTATATAAATTCTCCTGGAGGGGTCATTACCTCTGGAATGGGTATCTATGATACAATGCAATATATAAAGCCCGATATTGCAACTATTTGCATGGGACAAGCTGCTAGTATGGGAGCTTTTTTGTTGGCTGGTGGAGCAAAAGGAAAAAGATCTGCTCTTCCAAATTCGCGAATCATGATACACCAACCAATGGGAGGTGCTGAAGGACAAGCAACTGATATTAAAATACAAGCTGAAGAAATAATACGCATGAAAAAGCAGTTAAATTCAATACTAGCAAAGAACACAGGGCAAACAATAAAAAAAATAGAAAATGATACTGATCGAGATAATTATCTTACTTCAAATCAGGCGAAATCTTATGGCTTAATAGATACAGTTTTACAAAAGAGAAAATGAAAGACATAAAAAAAGGTCAAACACCAAAGGTAAATCTCAATCCAGATAAAAGCTCAAGGCCAAGTCAATTTAATGTTGCGCTTCAAAAACCATCAAAAATAAAAGAGAATCTTGACAAATATATTGTGGGTCAAGATGAAGCAAAAAAGGCAATATCTGTATCTGTTTATAATCACTATAAAAGAATAATTTATCAATCTTATCAATCTTCAGTTGAGATTGATAAGAGCAATATTTTAATGATTGGACCAACTGGGACAGGAAAAACACTTATTGCAAAAACATTAGCTCGTTTTTTATCAGTTCCATTCGCAATTGCAGATGCAACAACCTTAACAGAAGCAGGTTATGTAGGAGAAGATGTTGAGAATATTTTAGTCCGCTTGCTCCATGTTTCTAACTATAATATTGATGCAGCTGAAAAGGGGATTATATATATTGATGAAATTGATAAAGTTGGTAGAAAAAGTGCAAATGCATCTATCACCCGTGACGTAAGTGGAGAAGGTGTTCAGCAAGCTTTATTAAAAATTTTGGAGGGCACAATAGCAAATATTCCTCCTAAAGGAGGTAGGAAACACCCTGAACAAAGTCTCTTACCAATAAATACATCAAATATACTTTTCATTTGTGGTGGATCATTTTCTGGTTTAGAGGATATTATCTTAAGGAGGTTAGGAAAAGGAGAGTTTGGGTTTTCTTCTAAAAAAGGAAAAGTTCAAAAAAATAGCCTCAAAACTATTTTTAATCATGTCCGTCAAGAAGACTTAATTAGTTATGGTTTAATACCGGAGCTTGTGGGTCGTTTACCAGTTCTTAGTTCATTAGAGAATCTTAGTACTGAGGATATGATGCGAATTTTAACTGAGCCCAAAAATTCAATGATAAAACAGTATCAAAAATTATTTTTACTTGAAGGTGTCGTTTTAGAATTTACAAAAGGTGCTCTAAAAGCAATCGCCAAATTAGCGATGAAAAAAGAAGTTGGTGCAAGAGCACTGAGATCAGTAATGGAAGAAAAACTAATGAGTGTTATGTATGAGCTACCTGATAAAAAGGATGTCGTAGGTTTGACGATAGAAGAAGCTTTTATTATGGATAATAAAAAACCTGTTTATCGTAAGGATAAAAATTTAAAAACTGCATAAAACTTTAAGTTTATTTAAGTAAAGTAATTTTTTTGATTTGTCTTATTTCCCCTGATTTGAACTCTACAAAGTAAATTCCAGTGCTGTGGTTATGCGCATTCCAATCATACTTGTGAATTCCTTTACTGAAAGATTTCTCAAAAATTTCTTCGGCCAATTGACCCTTTAAATCAAAAATTTTAATAGAAACCAGATTGTCATCCTTAAGAGGAACTGAAAATTCAAAAGTTGTCTGAGCATTAAAAGGATTAGGGTAGATCTTATTTAATGAAAAATTTTCCGGAGCTAGATTTGGATCAACGCTTGAAAGTACATTATCAATAGAAACAGTCCCTGAGCCATTGACAAATGGTATTCCATTATTGCCCCAGGCATCTAAAATTAGCACGACATCGGTAGAAATGGTAATGATATCATCTAATTGGGCTTCTTCTACAACGGCATAGTTTACTTGAAAAAGGTTATGGGGCCCTACTTCAAGAGCCTGATCCCAGTTCGTGATCCCTACCGTTAGGGAGGTCTCATGAATTGATAATTCAAAGTTCCAATTGTCATCAAGATCTATCGGTTCAATCATGGGTGACCATTGTGAATTATTATTCCAGTCAATAAATGGTTCGTTGATATCATATGCACCATTACCATTTAAATCATCAAATGGTTCATCACTTGGGATTAATAAGTTTGGAGTCGGAGTGATTTGAATAACAGTCATAGCAATTGGAACGGTATTAACTAAAGAAATAGTACAACTTGCGCCTCCATTAATAGAGCCTGAACCATTTTGAATATTGAAAAACTGAGTTGAAGGTTGAATATGATAATTAGCCTCATCAAGTATATTTATTCCAATCTCTTGACCATTTGGCGTGAAGCCAACGCACATGTCAAAGTTGACGATAACTTGAGTCTCAACACCAACGTTATTGAAAAGAATTACTTCTAAAATAGGTCCTGATCCATTTGAGATATAAGGATTAATCAAGGTTACAAGATTATCTACTATAATAGCGGAGTCAAATACAGTTCTTTCTGTGGGAATGATTGAAGTTATTTCTACATATGATGGTGAAAAACTCAACTCAAATGTTAACTCTGATATATCCATTTCATTTTCCATACCTAAAAATATACTTCCTTGATTAAAGGCTAAACCTGTTCCATCTTCAATGCTTGCGCTTGCGAGGATAATTTCATTGTATGTTACATTAAATGTCATAACAGGGTTTGGGTCGGAAATGTTATTTAAACTCATCATGGATGGTTCTCCAAAAAGACTTTTTGTATCTGGAGAGCTTGAGTTACTGAATTCTCTGTTATCTAAAAGTCCAGGAAACATATCTGCAGCATTACTTGGACCACCATTCTCCAGCGCAAACATTCCATCGGCTTGCTCAAGACCAACTCCATAGTAGGGTTCATTATTGTTAGGTGCCCAACCTTGAGCAATATCATCATTTATGTGCCAAATAGCTAAACCAGGCTCAGGGAGTAATGTATCAGAGCCAATTTTTTGTCTATTTTCAATTAGCCAATATTCTTCAGGAACTGTAGGGTGATTCACGCGAATTATTTGGTTGCTTGAGTAGGACTGTTCAATCTCAACATTGTTTTGATTTTCATCAATAGTAACCACTTCTACCCAACCTAGTTGATTTTTACACCAGCCAATCATTGTAGAAGGATGCCATGGAGAATTACCCGTAGTCCCCCAGGTTCCACCCGCCATTAATGAAAATGCACCAGAACCAGTGGAAGTGTAATCTGTATCATATAAATCAGGTAAGCCAAGAGCATGTCCAAATTCATGTGCGAGAACTCCAATTGCTACAATATTTCCACTTTGTGTTTCAGGGTTCATGGTATAACTATCTATAATGACCCCATCATAGTTAACACTGAGTCCTCCAAGACTCCATTTATGTGACCATATATTCGAGTGATCACCTTGTTCGGCTCCTTCACCTTGATGAAGCACATTCAAGGCATCTACATAACCATCTCCGTCATTATCAAACTTTGACCAATCAAAACCTTGATCTTCTAGTTCATCAACTAGATAGCGAACTAGTTCACGAACATGACTATATCCATCAGGATTACTATAAGAGTAATGACTATGATTGTTGGGGGCTGTAATCCAGTTAGTGACTCTAGAAATAGGTAAAAATTGATCATGAGAAATTTCCTGATAATAATCTCTAAAGCTCCCAGTGTTCTCATAATCTAAGTGAGTGTAGCCCTCTTGATTCATAAGTAAATCAAATTGAGAAGAATCATAAGTCGCACTATTATCAGGGAATTCAACCAATACCAATGGTACATGAAAAGTATCAGTTCTTGCTGAGCTAATATTGGGAATTGGGGAATTGTCACTCAACACAATTGGATCAGGACGTATACCTTTTTGAATAATTTGGCCAGAAATATTCGGAGGTAAATCTATACCTACTAAAATATTTGATGGGTTTAGAAGTCTCCCGTCATTACTCTCAGCATATACCCACCAATTTTCAGAGTTTTTGACAATAGTCCACCCATTGAATTCATGCCAGCCTTGTAGGTGGTTTCCTCTATTAATAATTTCAATTTGAATCCCATTGGGTTGTGAGACTACAAAAGGTTGAGGGTCAGCTAAGTCGCTGTAAATAAAGGATGTGAAAATAAAAGAGAATATGATTTGTAACTTTGTTTTATTCATGGTTATAATTGTTTCGTTAATTAACTAAAGTTAAGGATTAAAATATATAAAAAATCGTTAAACTATTAATTCAAATTCATCTCATCTTTAAGTTCTAATCTTACTAAAAACTATGCGAAAACAAAAAAAAATACTAGCTATATCTTTATTCATTGCTTTATTCTGGTCTTGTGAAAAAGTTGATGAAGAACAAGAACAGCTTATTTCAAATAAAAATACTCTAAATTCAGATTTATCAGGTGCGACTGGCAGTATTAATGACTATTTCTACAATTTTAATGAAGATGTAAACGCTCAATTTTTTCGCTACAGCCCTAGTTTAATGAAAAATTATAATTCCTACTCGGATTACTATAGTCTTTTTGGTGAAGACCCTCCACTTATGAATTACAGAACTTTTCCAGATCATCTTCTGTCTATGACTGCAGATGATGAGGCTGAATTTACTTTCAGAGAACCGATTCCAGAGCTCACTGTAATTGACTCTATAGTTGCTGACTCAGTTCAAATGACATCAACACCATTCAAAAACCTTGAATCTCTTGAATGGAACCTTGAGGCAGAACCTTCACTTCAAAGATATAAGCTGGTTAATTCTGATTGGGTTTTAGAAGATACTATGCTCTATTTTAATGATACTTTCAATATTAACTATTATCGAGCGATAGTAGATACACCTTTCATTGATGAGGGTATTTTATTTGTGGATTCATCTGTTTGGACTGATACGAACTATACATTTTATGCTGATGAACAGATAAGATTTCTGAATACCTTTGAATTTGAAAGAAAGCAATTAAGTAACGATTCACTGGTATTTAGAATTAATACAGATTGTAACGATAATGGGCATTATGATGGGCCAGAGCAGACTATACAGGATTACAATGGGAATGGAGTATTCGAAGTGCTTTATGAATACTCAGACAATAATAATAACGGTGTATATGATGAAGACAGTGATGATATTATCCAAGATTACAACGGTGATAACATAATCTCAGTAGCCTATGAGTTTGAAGATCTTGGTAATATGATTTGGGATCCGGCTGAGCCGTATTATGATGTTAATGATAATGGTCAATTTGATCTTAGCGAACCTTATCAAGATAGGAATTGTAATGAAAAATGGGATGATGAAGAGGATTATACTGATATTGATGGTGATGGTTCATTCTCTGATGGCGATAGTTTTATTGACAGAGGAAACCAATTGTTCGACAGTGCTGAAGAATACATATTAAAAGATGTGGATAATGATGGGGTTGAAGATACTTTATTATTTTACATTGGAGATAAGCCAAATAACCTTCTTGTGGATTGGAGCGATCCAATGAATCCAGTCGCTCTTCTTGAAGTATATCTCGGAGATGATATAACAGATAGGTGGGGGAATGTTTTTAATGATGTAATTGAACAAGAGGACTTTTTTGATCTCAAGCAACAATATGTTGATGATGTAGATTCGCTAGTTACTCTATTTACAAGAAGAAAAGTTGGGCATGTCTCAAATGCACCCACCTTAGATCCAGATGACTATTACATCACCAAATCAGAATGGACAAAGACTTCAGGTGGAGTAACTGAGCAATTTTACAATTATCATATTTTTCATAATCCAGATCATTTAAATCAAATTGTGTATCCTTCTTACTTCTTACCTGTAGGTTTTTATTACAGTCCTAATGAGATTGATGATGGTTTCTGGCATAAAAAGAATTTAGAGAGTGAGGTTCTCTATTACACTTCTAATGGACTCTTGCGAGATGGAGAGCAGATAGACACCGCTTATTTTGACACAACTTCGATTTCAGTATACTATGTTGAAAAATCCTACACAGTGGAAAGTTCTAGTGTCACAGTTCCTGCTGGAGGCCGTGAGAGTTTAAATGAGCCAGCGCAAGATATTACCTTTGAGGCTGATGAATGTTTTAAAGTTGTTCAACATTTAAATATGACTATGGTTGGTAGTGGTGTAGAATTTGGACAGAAAACAGAATCATATCTTGTAAAAGGGAAAGGCTTAGTGAAAAGTGAGGTCTTCATTCGATGGTCAGAGCATCCATACTCTTCAGCTTTTACACCTAACAATGGTACTTTAGATGAAAATAATGAGGCATGGGTTGGTTTAAATAGAATTGAGTTGAGCTCTGTTGAAATTACGGCTGAAAACAGCGTTTTTAAAAAGTTGACTAAACCCGTAAAAGAGGTACAATTAAAAAATATAGGCAAAGATCCCGATTTTAATTTTGATCCATTTAAAATTAGTACACAGTCAGGTATTCAGACATTAGATTTAAGGGAGCTAAACGAATGAGCAAATCGAAGAACATATTAACCTTCTTTTTATTCCTGAGCTCTTTGCTGTTCTCAGGAACTGATGGAACCATCCGAGGAAAGGTTACCGATATTGAGGGTAGCCCATTACCAGGTGCAAATATCTATATTCCAGACGTCGGCACTGGAGCTGCTGCTGATATGGATGGCAATTATATTATGTTAAATATTCCAGTTGGAGAGTACGACGTTGTTGTACAAATGATGGGATACCAAAAGCAAACAATGACAGATGTTAGTATTGTAATGGATCAAACAGTCTGGCTTAATTTTAAATTACCTGTTGCTGCTGTTGAGGGAGATGCGGTAGAAGTTTTAGGAACTAAGCCTTTAGTTGAAAAAGGAAGTACTTCAAAAAAAGTTACGGTTAGTAGTGAGGCTATTCAGTCCTTACCAATTAGAGATTTATCTGAGTTGTATACACTTCAATCAGGTGTAGTTAAGGTGGTTAGTAGGAATAAATCAGTTCCAGATCATGAAGAGAGAGGCCTTGAGGAAATTCATGTTAAAGGTGGGCGATCGGGTGAAATTGCCTACATGATGGATGGTATGTATCTTAGAAATCCAATTTTTGGTTCTATTGGTTCTGGAACTCGGTTAAACGTATTTGCAATTAGTGAGTTTGATTGGCAGCCAGGAGGTTTTAATGCAGAATATGGAGATGCTCAGTCAGCAGTCTCAAATTGGCACACAAGCTCTGGAGGAAAAGAGATAGAATACCATTTTAAATTTGAAACTAGTCAAGTGGGAGCATTGATAAATTCTTCATTGTTTGGTAATGATTTAGAGACGAATAATTATGACCTTATTAGAGGTTATGATGATTACAACTTTGGAATAGGAGGCCCCGTATTAGGAATTCCTAAATTAACGTTTTGGGTCTCAGGTCAGTATACTACTGATGAAAACTTTAGCGTTTATGAGTTTGATAATAAAGTATATCAAGGGAATAAATATTTTTTAAATGAAGAAGATCTCGATTTAGATTTATTAAACCAAAACAAAAAAAATCTTGTATATCCTTGGGATGACGTAGCTGGTTTTAGAGGGTTTGGGTTCAGTAATACTTGGGATGTCTTTACTAAGCTTTCTTATAAATTTACCAATAAATTAAGATTTCATGCTGCATATTGGCAGGTAGGGAATCATAGGCAAGCATTTAATCCTCGCTATTTATATTGGGATCAGGGTCGTAATGAACTTTTTAGAGATACTTATAGATGGAACTTTGAAGTTAATCATTCAGTAACACAGAGAACTTTTTACACCTTAAGAGCTTCTAGGTTTACTCAAGATCAATTTCAAGGTGTTAGGTGGAATGATAATGATAAAGATGGTTATCCTAATTGGTTTGAATATAGGCATCCTGCAGGCTATAAAGAGATCTCAGATATTGATAATCCATATGTGGTTCCTTATAGTATAGGAGAAGATGGAGACACGGTTCGATATACAAACTTAGATCCAAGAAGTGGATGGTCTCATGGTGCTACGCCTGGTTTATGGAGTTGGGAGACAGCTGAGGAATTTGATGACATGAATGGTAATGGGGTCTGGGATGCTGGGGAGTCTTTTACTGATGCCAACAATAGCAATTCTTGGGATGGTCCAGTTTTAATCAAAGAATTAGAAAACAGAGATGGTTCTTATTGGCTTGAACCAGAGATGTATGAAGACTATGAGCCTTTTTTTGATGATCAAAGCGTAGACTTGCTATGGCAAAATGCTCCAGGTTATTTTGGAACTCCTCAAAACAATGGAGGCTTTATTCCAGGGGTACCAAATCCTTTTTATTACATGCCTGATTTCGCAGGTGTTTTTTGGGATGAGGGAAGAACATTCGGAGGTCACGATGACTTTTATGCTGACTCGAGGGCGATAACAGATGAAATAAGATTTGACCTAACTAGCCAAATATCGGATAAATGGAAGGTAAGGGTTGGAGTAGATTATAAATACCATAAGCTTAATTTTTATGAAGTAAAGTATCCTTGGTTGGGAACAGGGGCAAAAATTCAGACATTTGCAGAATACTGGCAAGATACAGGGCCAGATGGTCTTCTTTTAGGAGATGAAGGATATGAAGAAGCAGATGCTGGTGAAAATAATGGTCGCTGGGATATTGGTGAAGCATTTACTGATGCAAATAAAAATGGTCAATGGGATGAATTTAGAGAACCTGAAGAACTTTCTGCTTACATTCAAAATGTTTTTGAAGTCCCGTGGATGGTCATCAATTACGGTGTGAGAATTGATATGGTTCATTACAATACTCAAATATGGGCAGATACATTAGGAGCTTTTAGTCCTGGAAGGCCATGGTTCTACTCAGATTTAAACGACAATGATGTCTGGGATCAAGGATCTGAGCAAGCTTCCGATATTGCAGGTTTGGCAAGGCAAAAAATATTGTTAATGAATTCAGATTGGTCATACAAGATTAGTCCACGTATAGGGTTTAGTCATGTCATAACTGATAAATCAACTTTTACGTTTAATTATGGTCTTTATTATCAAAATCCTGTTTATCAAGATATATATTTGAATACAAATAACTTGGAAGATCCGGAAGAGTTGTTTGAAGAAGGAGAAGGAGCTGTTGGAAATGCTCGAATGAATGCACAGCGAACACAGTCTTATGAAGCTGCTTTCAATGTCCAAGTTGGACAAAATTGGGCTTACTCTTTTGGAGCTTTTGTTAAGGATATGGATCAATTAACACGTTACACGCTTGAAAGGTCAGGTGTTTATCAATATAATGTCGCCTCTAATGGAGACTATGGATCTGCAAAGGGTATTGATTTAACCCTTGAATGGAGGTCTGCATTTTTTGGTTCACAGTTGCAATATACCTATTCAAAATCGAAAACGAATAGTGAGTATGCTTGGGCAAGTATCAGTGGACAGTATGTTGATGCACCAAGCCAAGAAAATTTAGCTTACTATGATAGACCTCACAGTGCGACTTATTATGCTTATACTTTCTTGCCACTACCATTTATAGGGGCTGTTCAAGCAGGCTTGACTGCATTTTATCAAAGTGGCTATCCCTATACTCCTATTATATTTAAAGGGAAAGATCCAGCTGAGGATAGTCGCCATCCTAATTCAAAAAGAGGACCTGCATATCGAAATATAGATCTTTCATTTTCAAAATACTTACAATTCATGGGGCATGATTTTTCTCTTGGGCTTGGAGTTTATAATGTACTTGATATTCGAAATGCAGTGGACGTCTATGCGATGACAGGTAAAGCAGATGATCCAGGGACATATTATACCAACTATGTTGGTTTACCTGGAACGGATCCTAATGGTGCTGGAGTTTACGCTGATAAGTCGAGTGCCTACTATGATCGACCATGGAGATATTCCACACCTCGTGAAATTAACTTTTTTCTAAGATTTGATTTTGAGTAATTATATGAATAAAAAAATAATAATATTAATCTATTGCTCTTTGAGCATGTTATTTTCTGCCGATGGCAGAAAAAAAGAATTAAATAATTATCTTCCAGATCCATTTCGTGAAAATGCTTCTGCGAAAATTGGAGATAATCCTTTTCCAACAAACCCAATGAGTGACCGGGCAAAAGGGTTCATAGATCAAGGAAGAGTGAAGAGTGCAATAACAAATTATGGAAGTTTTATCAATTGGGATTTTCATCCTTCGGGTATATGGGGAGATTATTCATACTTACCCGCTGTTTCATTTGTTGGCGCAGTACCGGGCAATAAAAGTTCAGCTCATTTTTCATGGCAATCTCTAGAAACCATTCAAGATGATGATGGCGTTCCAGTTTATAGTATTTGGGAATCTTCAGATGCTTATGATGACTGGTACCCTGTATCAGGAGATACGGTTTATAAGGGAGTCCTATTTGATATGATGGATGATGATGGTATCTACAATCCTGATAATGAGCGGTTTTCAGCTGACCAAATAAATGGAGATAAACAATATTACTTTAATCATGATGATCGAAAGTTGATTGTCAGTACCTTTGGTGATTTAGATCCAAATAAAACTACTGCAAGAGTGGGCCTTATCTATCCTTGGGCCCTTCGTCCGGCTTTAATTAGTCGTGAGTCTCAGTTTGATTTTTATGATTACGGTGAAGACTTGGAAGAATGGACGGAGGATGATAACTATGTTTACTATGGAGCAAACGCTGCAGAATCTCATTTTATAGAGACTGATTATAAAACAGATTGGCATGCCTCGACTATGTCTAGAACAAACTCTCATCAAACAGAATATAATTCAAGCGATATATTTGGTGATACCCCATGGGTAGCAGGAGATGATACTTATCCTGTTCTAGCACACTCTGCGTATTCAAACACATGGCCTACTGAATATAATCCGATCACTGGACTTTATGAAGCTTTTTGGCCAGGCTGGTGGTCGCAGGACTTTAATATTAATTTGCCAGGATGTTCACAATCAAGAAAAGATCCAGATTGCTGGGAAGAAGTACCAGGGCGTTTTGTATCAGACATGGATGTTTATATGGAGTTTGATGATCGCTGGGCTCATAGAGCAAATACTGTAAATACCAATAATAAATATGAACAGACTGGATACCCTATGGGCTTAAGAGTTATGGCAACCGCGCATAGTTATGGTGTCTCCTATGCTGAAGATATCATGTTTGTTACGGTTAAGGTTCGAAACGAAAGCGGAGATTGGGCTGCAACAGATGAAGATGGTAATCCTATTCTTGACAAAAATGGCAATCAAAAAATGGGTGGAGCAATGATTATGCCAGATGGAACAAAACTTAACCAAGGTAAAGGTTTTGATTATAGCGGTATGTCATTAGGATTTTATATGGATGCTGATGTTTTAATGGGTGATTGGGATGGTTATAATGGAGGCCTTCATACCAATGATGACGACTTTATGAAATATTATTGGGAACAGTTTGAGGTAAACAATGAACGAATGCTGATAAGTATGGCTATGATAGGGGACCATGATGGAGTTTCAGGAGTGGGGGGATATATCCTAGACGAGCCCACATCAACTACTCACCCCGGTAATGAATTTGGTGTTGTTGCTACTCAGCTTTTGGATTCACCGAAAGCCACAGATCCTGTAGATTTAGATCAGGATGGTACTATAGATGTTTTTCCAGGTGAACCACTCAAGATGACTGATTGGCATTGGGTAGACTGGTATCAAAGACCAGGAGTAGTATCACCCGAATCTAATTCAAGTAGTTGCTACGCTGGCTCTGAGGGGTGTCCTGTTGCCAAAAATAAAGAAGAAATATTATATAAGTTAATGACAGGAGATACCTCTAACTTAAGTGAAGGAGAAAAAGCTTGGCATTTTCATACACCTAACCCTGGTACTGATGTGGGAGAAGAATTGAACCCACACTTTGACAGTGTTGAAGGTTTAAAACTAGAATCAGTATATGAAAGGGATCAGCCGGGTTTAGATTGTGTTTTAATTATGAGTTGTGGTCCTTTTGATCTTCCTGTTGGAAGAGAGGTTCCATTTTCTTTTTGCATTGTTTTTGGTCAAACTGAAGATGATTTAATAAATAATGCTCGATTTGCTCAAGTGATGTATAATTCAAAGTATCAAGGTTTTACGCCACCGACTCGACCAATCGTTAATGCTGTTACAGGTCAAGGAAAAGTAGACATTTATTGGAATGATGCTGCTGAAAACTCCAGGGATGTTGTAACTGGTTATGCAGATTTTGAGGGTTATAAAATATATAAAAGTACAGATGCTGGAAACTCATGGGGTTCAGCAGAGGATATGATTTTTGATACAGATGGAATTTTTGCTGGATGGAGGCCTTACAGGCAATTTGATTTATCAGCAGAGGAAGATTCACTTCATTGTATTTATAACAGAGGCACAGATTGCGGTGAAAATGAAAAAAGAAGAGGGCATTCTATAAAAGGTCAAGATCCTTATTTCCCATGGTTTAGTTTAGGTGATGATACTGGATTTGAAGCTATAAGAATTGCAGACACATTGATAAATGGAGATACCATGAGATATCGTTATACAGACTATCAAGTTATTGATGGTTTAGAATATACTTACTCGGTATCTGCATATGATATGGGTGTTGAGCCGCCTTTTAAAACAAGTTATAACAAAAATGAAGATGGGCAATTTGAGGCATTAGTAGATACTAACTATTCAAATCCTGATCAATGGGCTAATCCAGATGGATATGCTTCAATAGAAAATTCAAAAGGAACCACTGTTTTAGATAGAAACTTTGTTCAAGTATATCCAGGTGTTAAGCCAGCTCTTGATATTAGTAATATCGGAGTTGTTCCAAATCCTTACAGGGTGAACTCTGGTTTTAAAGAGTCAGAGCATTTGAGACAAATAAGATTTACAAATTTGCCAGCTAGGTGCACTATAAGTATTTTTACTCTTAATGGGGAGGCGGTTAGTACAGTCTCTCATGATGATGAAGAATCAGGAAATGCTTGGTGGGATATGCGCACAGTTAATAATCAAGAAATTGCTCCTGGGTTGTATTTATTTCATGTAGTCAATGACGATAACTCAGATAGCGAGCCTTTTATTGGAAAATTTGCGGTGATACGATGAAGAAATTAATTTTAGTATTTTTAGTTCCTGTATTAGTTTTAGGTCAGTATAGAGATATACCAGATGTAGTT
>Ga0208277_1001396_pt1 | contig 14008 bp, 4 predicted proteins | sample ETNtaG_5_FD_185782 | JGI IMG/M metagenome (GOLD analysis project Ga0208277, IMG submission 185782) | Marine microbial and viral communities from oxygen minimum zone, Eastern Pacific Ocean - ETNP201406SV205 (SPAdes) (version 2) | ecosystem: Environmental > Aquatic > Marine > Oceanic ...
CCGAGAAAACGATAAGAGGCATCTCTTTCGTGACGCGCGTGGCAATTGGCGAGAAATGAGAAACGAGGAAGAAAAAGAAACGAAAAGGAACATATATATACTCTCCTCTCACAAAAACGTTGTAAAATAGGTCCTAACATCAAAATGAACGGTTTAAGCTATTCCCACGAAAGTATGCAAAAAGTATACAGAAGGTATACGTTAACTTTCCTGTGAATCATCTATATATGCATTATCGTCGTCGCACCACGTTGCGATGTCGTACCCTAAGCCCAACTCGTCTAATTTCCTCTGGTATTTTTCCGCGAGCAATGTACTCAGCGCTCTCGCGCTTTCATCTTCGTCTACCATTTTACACCACTTTTCCCGATATTTTTCGTTTGGATCGGTCTTCAAGAGCGGTTTTCCGGTATCGTTTTCAATCTTGGCTAGGCATGAATCGAAAGCGCGTCGTTTTGCTGTTTCGTCGTCATCGTCGTAGTTGTCGAATATGAAAGAGAAAACTTCTTCCGCCTTCCGCTCGGGTTCACGAATAAAATCTTCCATACGCAACGGGTACAAAGCATCTTTGCCGAGCGCTATCGCATCTCTTAGCGCCGTCTCGTGAAGCTTTATGTAATTTTCCAACAAATCTCCAACAGTCACTCGTCCGTTCAGCTCTTTCATCGCGTTCAGTGCCATCGCATTTGCTATTGGATGTCTCGTCACATACACGTGTTTCGTGGTTTTCATCCCAACCCTTTTGTACAACGCACGTAGAAAAGTCCCGATGATGGCATTTGGCGGCGATTTTTCGACGACAAACGCGATTTCAACCTCCTCTTTTTCTTTCTCTCCCTCAAAACTCTTTGATGACCTCGCAACATCTTTAAACCCCCAATACACTCCAAAACTATTCATCAACTTCACCCCATTTTCGTCCGTATTCAACGCCGACCTTTCGTCTAAGTGATATGCCTCGTTTAACGCGTATCTCCCTAAACCATTCTTCATGAAGTCCCTCCCTGTTCGAGTCGACTGCCACTCCTCGCCAATGCCAAACTTCGGGTACACGTCTTGCACAAACATTCCTTCCGCATGATCGGCAACCTTCCGGCTCGCAAACGCTCCAATCTTCTCGTGCGCGCTCACGCACGACCACACGATCGACGTTCCTCCACGGTGTGGACCGCCGATTAAGACTGCCGTCGTTTGCATCTTTTTCAGTTTTTCTCGCCATTGCGGTAAGGTTAATCCGAGTTTCCTGTGGCCGAAGAAAATCGCCGCTCCGTACCTAGAATGCGCATAAAGCCATACCAAAACCATGCCCCCATATAGGATAAAGATTGGAACCCATATTTTCCACCCTCCCGTTTTCTTTTGCTCATTTTTCTGTCGATTTTCGACCACGTCTTCGTCGTTCGTTTTCGTGCCTCTCGTCCTTTGCTGGGTCTTTCCTTCCTTGCTCTCGTTCTCGTATTTACAAGCATCCGTATTGTCTTCCTTCTTCTTCTTCTTCTTCTTCTTCTTCTTCTTCTTCTTCTTCTTCTTCTTCTTCGTCGTCGTCGTCTTGTCCGTAGATTTTTTTACGGAAAAGTTCGTTACCGCGCCTTTTCGCTGTCTCAATGATGATGATGATGATGATGACATTTTCTTCTTCTTCGAGCGACGACGACGACGACGATGGAATGAAAAGAACCCCAGGATAGAGAACGCGAGAACAAGGAGCGAAAAACGTCGCGTACCGCGCGGGGGTTTCTTTTATGCGACGAGAGATAAAATGCTTTGATGAGTCGTATTACACCATAAAAGATAATGGATGCGTGGGGACGACGAACACACACATTTTTTGTGTGTTGACGCACCACCCATTCTTATTGCCATTGCCATTCATTCGTTGTTATTATTTTAAGACGGAAAAAAAGAGAGATTTGACTGGCGTTTTTGTCACATGCCAACATGTCCCTTTTTTCGTAAGTGGTAAGGCATAAGGGCAAAGGGCTCAAGGGACGAACTCGGGACGAAAAATTAAAAATTAAAAAAAGCGGTTGGCGGCGGTCGCCCGAACGAGTCGTCGTCAGACATTTTTTCTCTTCGAGTTCGTTTCCCAAAAGCACACTACGTCTTCCGCTTTCGTCGGAGGAACGACTACACTCGCCGCCATGGCGCGGTCGCGCGTCGAACGCGTGGACGAGGAGGACGGTGGCCGTGGTGTCGAAGCGATCGACGAAGAAATCGAAGTGAAAGACCCTCACTTGGTGTCGAAAGAAATTTCGTCGGTGTCGTTTTCGTTCTACGACGCGAAAGAAGCGCGCGAGATTTCCGTTAAAAGAGTTACCAATCCCGTGTTGTTCGATGGATTAAATAACCCGGTAATTGATGGATTATACGACCCCGCGTTTGGACCCATCGAACAATTCGACGTGTGTAGCACGTGTGGGTTGTCGCAACACCATTGTCCGGGGCATTTTGGGCACATTGATTTGGTGGTCCCTGTGTATCACCCTTTGTTGTTTCCGACGGTGACCAAGGTGTTACGATGCGTGTGTTTGAACTGTCACAAGTTTAAAATGCACACGGAACGGGTGAAAATGTTCAAGGAAAGATTAGATTTGATCGATAGTGGACAATTAGAGAGAGCTGCGGATGTCAGTCAGTGGAAGTTATCGAAGAGTACGATGCGAGAGTTGAGCGAAATCGAAGAGGAAAATCGAAAGGATCGAGAGAAGACGAGGAAAGAGGAAGATGGAGAGGCACCGGAGATGATGGATTTGAGAGAGACAAATTTCATGCCAAAGTTAGACAGTTTGACGAGAAAGAAGACGAAGAGAGGAGACCAGTGTGTGCCTTTAGAGTGGACGACGTCCGCGGCGACGGCGAAGAGAGAGTTGATCGATTCTTTTTTTCAAAGCGTACCGAAATTGAGATGCGAGAATTGTAAAGCGTTCGGTCCTGTTTTAAGCACGGAAGGGTCGACGAAGATTTATAGGAAACCGTTGCCGAAGAAGCAGTTGATTACAAACTTAGCGAACGCCATTGACGTGGACTTTTCGATGAAACAGTTGGCAAAAGCGGCGAGCGCGGAAGGGGCGGACGAGCTAGTGGATTCTAGCACCATGGCGGAAATGACCGGAGGAACCGTTGTTGAAGGTAAAACGAATAACAGAAAGACAAAGAAGAGCAGTAGTGATAGAAATAGCGATGATAGTAGTAGCAGTTCTTCTGAAGACGACGACGACAGTTCGTCAACGGACAGCGAAGAAGACAACTATGACGAAGGTCGAATCAAAGAACGTCCGACAAAACCTATGTACGTGACACCTATTGAAGCGAGAGAGGTTTTGAGACGATTGTGGGGCAACGAGTTTGAATGGTGCTCGAGAGTGTGGTGCGCGAATGGTCGCGATCAAAGCTCGGATTTAACGACAGAAAGACAAAATTCTAACCCGAACAGGTTCTTCTGTCAAACCATTCTTGTGCCGCCACCAAAATTACGACCGCCTTCAAAAATGGGCGATATGGTGTTCGAGCACCCGCAAAATACGCACTTGTGCGCGATAATTCAAGCGAACTTATCGTTAACTGAACTATTCCGCACGCCGCCGACAGTTCCAGAACCTCCAGAAGTGCGAGCTTCGAGAGCCGTTAGAGCCTGGTTGGCGATCCAAGGTGGCGTGAATAGACTGATGGATGCCACAAAAGCCGACCAGATCCAAGATCGCGTCGGTATTGGAATTCGCCAGCAGTTGGAAAAGAAACAAGGTTTGTTTCGCATGAACATGATGGGTAAAAGAGTAAACTACGCGGCGAGGTCGGTGATTTCGCCAGATCCGTATTTAGGCACTGGCGAAATTGGTGTTCCTCCTGTGTTTGCGAAAACGTTAACGTTTCCAGAACTCGTGACGCCTCACAACGTTGAACTCATGCGCGAACTCGTCGAACGAGGCGCGGATGAACACCCGGGCGCGAACGCCGTGGAGGACGAACGCGGAAGGATTATCAATTTAGCGCGATTTTCCAAAGAGAAGCGAAGAGCTATCGCGAAGACCTTATTGTCAGTATCAGCGGCGAAAGATGCCGATGGGCGACCGCTTGCTAGGAAGGTTTACAGGCATCTACGTAACGGCGACATTATGCTCACGAATCGTCAGCCGACGTTGCATAAACCGGGGATTCTAGCTCACTGCGCTCGCGTTCTCCCTGGACAAAGAACCATTCGCATGCACTACGCCAACTGTTCGACGTTTAACGCCGATTTCGATGGAGACGAAATCAACTTGCACTTTCCACAAGATCATCAAGCGCGAGCAGAAGCGTACCAAATCGTCAAAGCCGAGGAGCAATTCTACGCGCCGACGGATGGGACACCGCTGAGAGGGTTAATTCAAGATCACATCTGCTCAGCCGTGTTGCTGACGTGCAAAGACCGCTTTTATAACAAAGAAGGGTTCTCGCAAATCGTGTATGCGTCTCTCGTGGAATTGTGCGATAGCGAAAACTTGAGCATTAAGTTACCGCCGCCAACGATTCATAAACCGAGACGGTTGTGGACTGGTAAAGACGTCATTCGCACGATTTTAGACCATGTCGCGTACCAACGTCCCGGGGTGACTTTGAAACACTCGTGCAAAACTCCGCACACGTTTTGGGGCAGTGAAGAGGAAGGTGAATTGATTGTTCGCCAAAACTACATCTGTACCGGTGTTGTCGATAAGAATGCGTTCGGTAAATTTGGTTTAATCCACGCCGTGGCAGAGCTACACGGGAAGCAAATCGCCGGTAAGCTGTTGTCCGTATTATCTCGATTACTCACGCTGTTCCTTCAACAACACGGGTTCACGTGCGGCATGGACGACTTAGTTTTAGTCGCGGAGTCTGAAGAATTGCGCGTGAAGGAGTTGTCGAAAGCCGGTGCGGCGGCAAAATCAGCCGCAGAATCGTTCGTTCAGGTGAAGGATGTGCCCGAGATGGCATTGAGTGCGGCGGTTTCCGCGAGAGTCACCGAACGTCCAGATTGCGAAGCCGCACTTGATGCTCGCTCATCTGGTGCGCTCAATCAAGTCACATCGTCTACGGTCAAAGTCTGTCTTCCTAGTGGCACGAAGAAACCTTTCCATAGAAACTGCTTGTCTTTAATGACCATGTCTGGAGCAAAAGGCTCGATGGTAAACTTTTCACAAATCGCCGCCGCGCTCGGGCAGCAAGAATTAGAAGGCCGCCGAGTTCCAAGAATGGCGAGTGGGAAGACGCTACCGTGCTTTGCGCCGTTTGATTGCGATCCTCGGGCGGGTGGATACATTAGCGACCGATTTTATTCTGGTTTGCGACCGCAGGAGTACTATTTCCACTGCATGGCTGGAAGAGAAGGTTTAGTCGACACGGCAGTGAAAACGTCGCGTTCAGGGTATTTGCAACGATGTCTAGTGAAAAACTTGGAAGGTTTGAAAGTTCACTACGATCATACCGTCCGGGACGTCGATGGTACGATTGTCCAATTTTTATACGGCGACGACGGCATTGAAGTTTCCAAAGGCGTTTACGCGAAGGAGTTTGCATTTGCGCTAGAAAATGTCGAGTCATTGAAACTGCAAAACGAATCCGCGTTGATAGAGTTCGACGGCAGTTCTTCAAAGAAGAAGAATTCGAATGCTGAAGATGCATTCATGGATAAGAAAACTAAATCGTGGCCAGACGTGCCTCGAAACGCAACCTCAATCTTAGAACACGAGAAGCAATATTCCCAGTTTACGAGTTTAGGTGTCTTACCGGAAAAGTTTGCGAAAGATTTGGACGAATTTCTGAATGTCACGCATGGGAATCTTTCCGACAAAGAATTCGAACAAACGCACAAAATTACTCGCAAACAGTTTGCAAAGATTATGAACTTGAAGTTTATTGCCTCCATGGCGAGTCCAGGTGAAGCTGTAGGCGTCATCGCGGCGCAATCTGTAGGCGAGCCATCCACACAGATGACCTTGAACACGTTTCACTTTGCAGGACGCGGCGAAGCGAACGTAACTATGGGTATTCCCCGGTTACGTGAGTTGCTCATGGCGGCGAGCAGAAAACCGACATTGCCGGTGATGACCATGCCTTTGCGCAAAGATAAAATGGCAAAGAAGTACGCAGAAAGACTCGCGAGTCGGTTACGCAAAGTGATTTTTGCTGAGTTGGTGCAAGACCTCTCATGTAAGACGCATTTTTACACGGACGCGCCGTCTGATGGATGCAAAGTGCGAGTGTGTGAAGTGAAAGTGACCATGAGATGCCCGGATGAATTTTCAAAAGCAAAAGGGAGCGTGACATTTGAGGAGATGGAAGCGTGCTTTAAAAATGCCTACTTAGCAGAACTGTATGCAATTATCAAGAAAGAGTGCAAAAAACGCGCTGAGCAAAGTGCAGATGTTCAAATCGTGAAATTAAGACAACATTCTGCGACTGGTTTGGCGGACAAAACGAATGATGTAGACGATGATTACAACGGTGGTGACAGGAACGCCTCAGACGACGAAGGCCGACCAAAGAAAAAAGGCAACGATAATAAAAAGAACGCGCAAGAACGCATCGAAAACGAAAACGATGCCTCCGACGAGGACAATTCTGACGACGAAGAAGGCGCGAAAGCAGATCTTAGAAAGGTTGAACGTGACGAGGAAGCGTACGGCGACGACGACAAAGTTAATGCGGGTGAATTTTCAGACGAAGATGACGCACAGATTGCGAAGAAGACTAAGAAGTCCTCTTCTGCCAAAAAGAAAAAGAAAAAGAAAGCGTCTTCCAACGACAACGACGACGGAAATTCTTCAGATTCATCTTCTTCATCGTCATCTTCATCATCTTCCGATTCGGATAATTCCGATCAAACGGAACTCACGAAGTCAGCTATTACTGCTTCGAAAAGGAAGAAATCTTCAACAAACGAAAGTGCATCGTCGAATGAATACGGTGGTTTGCGCCAAGATTTATCCGATATTCAAGACACCGTCATCGTCGACGCGACTGCGAAAACGTTTACGGTTGCATTAGAATTTGATTTGGCCACACCATTACTTCTCATGCAAAACTTGCTCGATAGTGCGGCAGCAAAGTCCAACATTCGGTACACGAAAGGCATTGGTGGCGTTTTCGTTGTCGGCGATGAGCTTGATGGTTCTTTAGCGGTCCAATGCGATGGTGTCTCGTTCGATGCAGCCTTTGCAAACGAGGATTTAGTCGATGTAAATCGTATCAAAGCTAACGACGTTTGGCAAGTTCGGTTAACACTTGGCGTTGAAGCCGCAAGACGAACTCTCGTAGATGAAATTTCAGGGGTATTTGGCGCATATGGCATCGGTGTCGATGCCAGACACTTGTCGTTGATTTCAGACTTCATGTGCCAACAAGGCGGATACAGGCCGTTCTCTCGAGTTGGTATTAATGACTCGACGTCGCCATTTTTGAAAATGACGTACGAAACGGCGACTGCATTCTTGACCGAAGCTGCTGTGCGCGGCGATGTGGATAAACTGACGAATCCATCCGCGGCGATCGTTATGGGTAAAATGATCAACCTAGGTACAGGAAGTATCGGCCTACAATACGACGCAAAACGAGCGACAAAAATGGAAGAAGAGATGCGCTCGATGGGTATAGAGCCGGCAAAAAAGTTTGAAAAAACACCTCGAGCAGCTGCAGTGAAAAAGGAAAGACAAACAACACCAGCCGAAAAGGTCACGTTCAGTGCATTCAAAGAGACGCCAAGGAGTAGTGCTGGAAAGCACGTCACGTTTGAAGATTAGTTTTGGAATAATTATATTTTACTCGATTTTCTTGATCATCTCCACAATTCTCTTGGCTTGAGCCGAAGCGTTACCGACATACGTCGCCGGCGTCATTGCCGCCAAACTATCTATCGCCTCTTGCGGGATATCCAATGACTTTACAAACTCCCGCATACCTTCTTGGTTAACTCGTTTCCCTCTTGTCAACTCTTTTAGCTTTTCGTACGGTTTCTCCACGTCGTGTCTTCTCATGACCGTTTGGATTGGTTCCGCGAGGACTTCCCAGTTGACGTCCAAATCTGCCGCCATTGCCTCCGCGTTGACATCCAACTTCCCTAAACCTCTCGATGTGCTCTGATATGCCAACAATGAGTGACCAAACCCAACGCCCAAATTACGCAACACGGTGGAATCTGTCAAATCTCTTTGCCATCTAGAAACTGGCAATTTAGCCGACAAGTGTGAAAATAATGCGTTCGCAATCCCCACGTTCCCTTCTGAGTTTTCAAAGTCGATCGGATTCACCTTGTGCGGCATAGTGGACGAGCCAACTTCACCGGCAATTGTCCTTTGCTTGAAATACCCAATACTAATGTAGCTCCAAATATCCCTGTCCAAATCCAAAATAATTGTGTTGTATCGCTCAATCGACCCGAATAATTCTGCCATGTAATCGTGCGGCTCAATTTGCGTCACGTATGGGTTAAACGTTAAACCCAAGCCGGTAACAAACTTTTCCGCAACAGCTTGCCAATCAACGTTTGGATACGCGGACATGTGTGCATTGTAGTTCCCAACCGCACCAGCCATCTTCCCGTACAACGGCACCTTGGGAATCTGAACGCGTTGTCTCGCCAATCTGTACGCCACATTTGCCAGCTCCTTTCCTAAAGTCGTCGGTGATGCCGGTTGACCGTGCGTTCTGGACATCATCGGCACATCGGCATTATCAACCGCCATCGTAGACAAAGTTTCTACAATCTTATCCATCTCTGGCAACAAAACTTCCACGCCGTCTCTTAACATAATAGCATGGGATAAGTTGTTAATATCCTCAGACGTGCACGCGAAATGGACGAACTCTAACGCTTTCTTCAACTCCGCGTTCTCTTTCAATGCATCTTTGATGACGTATTCGACCGCTTTCACGTCGTGGTTTGTCGTTCGTTCGACCTCCTTCACCTTCATCGCTTCGCTCGGCGAAAATTTCGTTAAATAGTTCTCTAAAAATTGATTCGCTTCGTCGGAAAATTTTGCCACCTCTACTACCTCGGGAATTTCCGAGAGGGTTTGTAACCATCGGATTTCCACCGTCACTCGAGCTTTAATCAACGCGTACTCGGAAAATGCCGAGCGTAAAGATTTCGTTTTGGAACCGTATCGACCGTCGATCGGGGAAATAGCGACGAGTTCGGAAAGCGCATCCAAGTTTTCCGCCGCAGCCACTTTGATGACTCGCTGATGATGGCGGTGGCGGTAAGGTTGCGCAGAAATTTTTTTCTGCTTGGAGGAAGAAGTTTTGCGCGAAACGGGAACGGCGCGATGCAAAAGAGCGCACAATGGACTGACGGATGCCGCAAACATAATTTGTGCTCTAACCTATATCAAAAGTACTATGCGATGGAAGCGAGTTATTCTGAGGTGGGTGTGCTTATTGAGCTCTCGTTTTGGAAAAAAAATTGAAATCGTCGGGATTGAATGCCAAACAAAAAGAAATACGAAAATATCATACACCTTCTAAACCGCGACTACCTCGTCATCTTCTTCCTCTGCTTCCCCTATTTCTTCTTTCGAGACGAACTCTCTAAACCTAGATTCGCGTCTGCGTCTTCGCTGACTACCTATGGCGACGCTGTGCGAAGCGTCTCGAACTTTACGTAACAAGTGCATGGCAGGACCGTCGACAACAGTTTCCACACCACAACCAAGCGCGAAGGCGGTATCGGTATCCACGCTTTCTTCGATACCTTCTTCCCCTTTTCCTTCTTCTTCTTCAACTAAGAACACCCGTTCGGTGCCTGAAATCCGTCCTTTTGCAAGAGATGCTAAAGCGACGCGACGTGAAAAGACCATTCTTTCGAGCGCTTTGCTGGTTTCGCATAATGAAGGGGTTGATGGATCTTCGGGATCCGATTGACACACGACGTTGGTGATGCCAACACCTTCAGCTTCGAGCGCATCTTTTGCAGCTCGTAACTGACCAACTCCGCCATCAACCAGGATAACATCCGGCAGCGGCGTTCGCGATTGACACCTTTTCGAAATCGCCACGCGAATGCCTTCGTAATCGTCCGACGGATTTACCAAATTTGCCGGAAGATTGTATACTTTGTGTTTCGCAGAGGACTCCGAGAAACCATCAAAACGCGCGAAAGCAGCTACAGCATGTTCGCCCGCGAAATGCGAACAATCTAAACCTTCGATGGAGATGTTCGAGAGGTTCGTGGGAATATCTTTATTATGATTCAAAGGTGATTCCATGTTCAACGCATATGAAAGCGTAGTCAAAACGTCATTTTCAGATTTGATTGATTCCACTTCTTCTCTGGCATTTGCCAGAGCTAAGGTCGACAAAGCATTCAAATATGTTTCGTTCTTCTTCGTTTTAACCATACGCTTTCCGATACCTAGCGACTTGAACGCCATGCTGACTTCTTTAGGGTCTTGAAATTTATGCGGAATATATACTGAATCTGGTAACGCAACCGTTCGAGCCGATACGTCAGCATACGTAGATTCGATCGTTCGCTGACAAGCTTCGGCCAAATCCAAGGTGTTTGATTCTTCTTCATCGTTGGCATCGTACAGTTCAACCGTCGTACCTAAAACATCCACTAAATTCCCATCTCTCACGCGCGCAATTTTTACTGAAATGAATTTTCCAGATTTCACTGATGCACATACGTCCACATTCCAGTTCTTCCTCTCTTTTTCGCTAAGCGATAAGAATGCAGTTAAAGAACCATTTCTTTTAGAACTCTCAAGGTTTTGTACCCATGTGTTTGACAACGTTTTCAGTCTATCAATAACTCTTGGATCTTTTGCACACGTATTTTCCACATGCTCCATTGCCTCTTCAATCTTATTCTCGAAAATCAAGCGAGCCGCAGTGACGCGATTGTTGAGCGTTTCTACTGCATCTTGGTCACCGTATCTCACATGAAAACGCGCACCTCGAAGATCGAGTGCTGTATCGACGCTACGCGACAAATTTCGTGCCTCTCTGTACGTCGTCTGCGTAAATACCCAATTGTTATCGAAAGTTCTCGGGTCAGCTGACTCCTTTGAAGAGCTGTCGACGACAAACATTTTACCATCTGGCGAGAGAACGATATATGCAGCTTCGGACCTTGGAACGTCTTTTAGTAATATGTTCATTCGAGGTCTTTCACGTTGAATAATTCTAGCCTCTAGTGCGAGCGCATCAGCTTCGCCTCCTGGTGTCAAAACGCAATCGATTGATTCAGCCTTATATAACAACGCACGGTGACGCGCCGAGTTTTCAAGGACGCCTGGAGTTAAATACGAGGAGGTTCTAGAACGCAAAGATTTTGCTTTACCGACATATAAAGACTTGCCGTTCTTATCGAGAAAACGATAGACGCCACATTTTGCGGGAAGCGCTTTCTGCATGTCTCGAATCCTTTTAACTTTAGCAATCGTAGCTTCGTCGAAACCGTAGTGTTTCGTGAGAATCGCTTCCGCATTGCTGGGAGAAAAAGAGGATAATTTTCCGGAAGAGTTCATACTGAAATCTCCCAGTAATATACCACCATTTTCCATATATGCTTGATTCTCCCGTTTTTGCTTTTCAGCCAAGGCGTCCTCCTTCAATTTTCTTTCCAAAGCTTTCGTCTTTGTCGTTGCTCTTATGAATGCTTCTGAGTTCGGCTCTCGTCGCTGTCGCCATCTTTCCAGAGCGCGTTCCACTTCTTCATCATTTACAGTTCCACCAAGATTGTTATCGCTATTACCAGAACTACTTTTAGAGAGCATAGTTCCGATGGACATTTTCTCGGCATTGATTTCTTCAGACATGATATCGAATAAGGACCGTTCCGAGGATTCACTCCCTTGTGTGGCTGATTTTGGCGTGACGTTGTACTTTTTGTTGTGTAACGCTTGTTTTCGACGTCGCCTTTCGACTTCTTTCAAAGCGCTCTTCATCGCGTCTGTTTCTTTATCAGCAAATAAAACAGCTTCGCCACTTTTATTTCTCGCTGCTCTTCCCATCATTTGCATTAAACTTCTCGATGATCTTGCAAATCCAGAAACGTCCGCGTCTAATATGGCCACCAACGAAACGCGCGGTAAATCTAAGCCTTCGCGAAGTAATTGAGCACCAACAACGACGTCAAGCTCACCAAGTTGGAGTTTTGCTAGTCTTTTTGCTCTCTCTGGAGCTGCAAGTTCAGAATGCATCCAATCGGCTCGTAATCCTTTTCCGGTTAAATACGCTGCTAAGTCCTCGCAATCGGCTTTAGTTAACGCGCATACAAGCGAGGCATCACCTTTTCGCGCATGCTTTTCAATCATAGAGGCCAGTTTTGGAAGTTGGTTCTTCTTTGGTAAAACCTCAGTTGGTGGATCTAAAATCCCGGACGGTCTGACAACCATATCTACGCTCCCTTCTTCCCCACAGGACCATTTAAGCTCGTCTTCACCCGGCGTAGCTGACACGAGCAGGCATTTTGGGACACGTTGCCAAAATTCATCACCAGTTAACGGCCTGTTGTCCAACGCGGAAGGTAAGCGGTACCCATATTTCACTAATGACTCTTTCCGACTTTTATCGCCTCCAGACATGGCGCGTAATTGTGGCAACATGACGTGCGACTCGTCGGCAACCAACAACCAGTCTTGATTATTTTCATGAGAGAAATAGTCTAACAGCGTTACCGGTGGCTCTCCAGGTTTCGCACCGCGAAGATGTCTGGAGTAATGTTCTGCTCCAGGACACCATCCAATATCTTTCAACATTTCCAAATCTGCAGAAACTCTTTGTCGTAATCTATCCGCCTCTAGCACAGCGTCTTCTTCTCTTAGCTCGTGTTCTCTGCAAACCAGTTCCTCGTTGATTGATTTAATGGCCATAGTAACGCGTTCTTTTGGTGTTACATAATGCACTCTCGGCCATATAGTGATGGCGTTAAAATATTCAGTTTCGTGTTGTTGTTCATTTTCGTTAAATATGACGCGTTTGCCTTCCAAGAAACTCCCGGTATCTTTGTCCAACGTAATATCCACGTGTTCGTTTGAGTATGGCGGCCACACTCGGATTTCTACTTGTTCGGTTCCTTTATTTCTTGTTCTGAACTGCCCACGTTCAACAATTCCAAACGCCGGCGCACGTTCATACAAACACTCTGTTTCAAGCTTATCAATAATCTTTTCAGCGTTCCCATACTGCAAATCTTCAACGTCTTTGCCCAAAAATAAAGCCGCATCGACAAAATCTGATGGCAAACCCAAACCATACAAACATGATACGGACGCCACAATAACTGGCGTTCGATTCGTTGATTTCGCTTCAACTAGGGCTCGCGTTGCGCGATGTCTCAGCGCATCTAAATCTGGGTCCACCGCGGATCTCTTCTCGACGTATCGCCCTCCACTACAACTTTCCGGAATGTACACCGAAAAGTGACTAACAAAAAGCTCCACCAAGTGCGACGTTCGTAAATACCCTCTCAGCTCTCTAGCAACCTGCGCTGCCAACGTCTTATTCGGTACGACAACTAACACCGGCTTGTTATGTTCAGCGATGACGTTTGCGACCACAAACGTCTTCCCCGTACCCGTCGCGCCTCTCAATGAAACGAATTTTCTGTCTTGCTCTTTTAACAATTTCAGAGTTTCTGCAATAGCCGACGGTTGGTCACCGGATGGATGGAACGGCGCAGTGACATCTTTATGATTCTGTGAGTACGACGTAGACGTGCTCTCGTTCGAGAGCTGTCTCGGTGCAGATGCTGCTGTACACGCCCGCTGCCTGCTGCTGTGATATCTGATGACGTTTCGAAACGAACGAAACATTGCCGAGTCAAACGCGTTATCACTGTTCCTTTCTTTCCACTGAGCTCTTCTTCTCTCTCGATGAGCAGCAGTTACGAAATGGGTGGTGTTTTTAAACGTTTGACTCCGGGTGGTGTGTGCGCAACGAACAGAGCTCCCGGACATGGAGGAGCAACGCGTGTTTGTGACGCGCGCTCGTAAATAATCATTTACATTTTGACATTTTTGACAAAAGAAGAAATAAAAAAAATGTA
>Ga0208277_1001399_pt1 | contig 13952 bp, 8 predicted proteins | sample ETNtaG_5_FD_185782 | JGI IMG/M metagenome (GOLD analysis project Ga0208277, IMG submission 185782) | Marine microbial and viral communities from oxygen minimum zone, Eastern Pacific Ocean - ETNP201406SV205 (SPAdes) (version 2) | ecosystem: Environmental > Aquatic > Marine > Oceanic ...
CCGCGACCACCGTTGATGACCATGCGGGCGCTGGAGGTGCGGGTGGAAGAGAGCGTGAGTCCGGGCGAGCCGTTGACGCTGCGCTCGAGAGTCGTCGAGGTGGCGGACGCGCGCGAACCCTTCGAGGCGACGGTGGACGTCACCGTGAAGAGTGGACACACGTCGCGCGTGGTGGCGACGGCGACGTGTTCGTACGAGAAAATAGGTGCCGTGCGTTCGATGCGATGATGGGTGCGCATCTCTCTCGCGCTCTCTCGCGTCTCGCGCGCTCGCGCGTCCCTCGGCGGGTCGCCGCGTCTTCGCGAGACCCCGTCGACGATATCTTCCCTCGACGACGATCGACCCGTCATCCCGTCGCTCGTCCCCTCGCGCGCTCTCGCATTAAAAAATATACCCACGCCATCGTCGTTCGTGCCGTTCGTGCCTCGCGTCTTCGCGCGCGCGCGCCTCCGTCTTCGCACGCGCGCCGTCCCCGGAGAGGGTTTGCGTGCACTTTTCACCCGTCCCGCGGGATTCGACGCGTCACACGCGCGCGCGTCTCACGGTCGTCGCTCGCGGACGTCACGCGCGCTCGTGACGCGTCTCTCGTCGTTCGCGTCGACGCCACCGTCGAGACCTCGTCGATCGCGCGTCATGGCGACGACGCGCGCGTTCGCCGCCGCCGCGATCGGTGGGCAGAGGGAGACTCGACCGGGGACGACGCGGCGAACGCGCAGAGCGAGAGTGACGCGCGTGATTCGAGCGAACGCGAGCGAAGAGAGAGATGAGGGGAAAGGGCCGAGTCTGGAGAGCATTTTACGGGCGAAGAGCGGGTTTACGAAGATTTTATGCGCCAACCGCGGGGAGATCGCGGTGCGCGTCTTCCGAGCGGGGGCGGAGCTCGGGATGAAGACGGTCGCGGTGTTCGCGGAGGCGGATCGACAGTCGACGCACAGGTATAAGGCGGATGAGTCGTACGAGGTCGGACGCGGGAAGGCGCCGGTGGCGGCGTATTTGGATTACGAGTCGGTGATTCGGTGCGCCAAGGAGAACGGGGCGCAGGCGATTCACCCGGGGTACGGATTGTTGAGCGAGAACGCGGATTTCGCGAGACGGTGCGAAGAGGAAGGGATCGTGTTGATCGGACCTCGCTCGCAGACGCTGATGGAGATGGGCGATAAGGTGATCGCCAAGGCGAAGGCGAAGGAGTGCGGGTTGCCGTTGGTGCCGGGAACGGAGGAGGCGACGGCGAACGTGGACGACGCGTTGGCGTTCGCGAAGGAGTTCGGTATGCCCATCATGCTCAAGGCAGCCATGGGTGGTGGTGGACGCGGTATGCGCGTGGTGAAGGAGTTTACCGAGCTCGAGGATGCGTTCAAGCGCGCGTCGAGCGAGGCGCAGACGGCGTTCGGCGACGGGAGAATGTTTTTGGAGCGATACGTCGAGGCGCCGAGACACATCGAAGTGCAGATTCTCGCCGATAACTACGGTAACGTCGTGCACTTGGGTGAGCGCGATTGCTCCGTGCAGCGTCGACACCAAAAGGTTGTCGAGCTCGCGCCGGCGCCGAACCTCGATCCGGCGCTTCGTCAGCGCTTGTTTGACGACGCCGTGGCGCTCGCCAGGCACGTCGACTACCGCAACGCCGGTACGGTTGAGTTTATGGTGGACAAGGAGGGCCGTCACTACTTCTTGGAAGTGAATCCGCGCATCCAAGTCGAACATACCGTTACGGAAGAAGTCACCGGCATCGATCTCGTGCAGTCTCAGATTTTGATCGCCGGCGGTCAAAAGTTGTCCGACATCGGCATCAGTTCTCAAGACGACATTCAACTCCGAGGCTTCGCCATACAGTGCAGAATCACTACCGAAGACCCGTCGATGAACTTCTCTCCGGATTTCGGTAAGGTTGAGGTGTACCGTCCTCCGGGCGGCATGGGCGTGCGTCTCGACGGCGAAGTCGTCGTCGGTTCGAGAGTGTCTCCGAACTACGATTCCCTTCTCGTCAAGCTCACGTGCTCTGAGAAGAACTTCGAAGCGACCGTGCAAAAGATGTACCGTTCGCTCAACGAATTCCGCATTCGCGGCGTCAAGACGAATATTCCGTTTTTGCTCAACGTGTTGAGCAACGAAACCTTCTTGAGCGCCAACTTTGCGACGGATTTCATCGACAGCACGCCGAGCTTGTTCAAGCTCGATTCGTACATCGACGACACGCAAAAGCTTCTCAACTATCTCGCCGACGTCGCGGTGAACGGCTCTTCCCACCCCGGTGCGGTCGGCCCGGCGCCGACGTGCGACGAACCGCCGGTTCCCGAACCGAGCAAGACGAGAGAACAGCTCAGCGCCAGCCCGAACTTCAAGTCTATTTTGGATCAGCAAGGTCCCGCGGCGTTCGCCAAAGTGGTACGTGACCACAAGGGTTTGCTTCTCATGGACACGACGTGGCGCGACGCCCACCAATCTCTGTTGGCGACTCGCGTGCGCACGCACGACATGCGTCGCTCGGCGCCGCTCACGAGAAGCGCCCTCGACGGCTGCTACTCGCTCGAAATGTGGGGCGGCGCCACTTTTGACGTCGCTCTTCGCTTCTTGCAAGAAGATCCGTGGCGTCGCCTCGAGCTTCTTCGCGAAGAAGTGCCGAACATTCCGTTCCAAATGCTTCTTCGCGGCGCCAACGCCGTCGGGTACACGTCGTACGCCGACAACGTTGTGCAAAGCTTTGTGCACCAAGCGCGCAAGTCCGGCGTCGACGTCTTCCGCGTCTTCGACTCGCTCAACTACGAGGATAACCTCATGTTCGGCATCGACTGCGTTCGCAACGCGGACGGAGTCGCCGAGGCGACTATTTGCTACAGCGGCGACGTGAGCGACCCGAAGAAGACAAAGTACACGCTCGACTATTACGTCGATCTCACCACCAAGCTCGTCGAACACGGCATCGACGTTCTCGCCGTCAAGGACATGGCTGGTCTGTTGAAGCCGCGCGCGGCGACGATGTTAATCTCCGCCATTCGCGGTAAGTTCCCAGACTTGCCGATCCACGTGCACACGCACGACACGGCGTCCACGGGCGTCGCGTCCATGCTCGCCGCCGCCGCCGCGGGCGCCGACGTCGTCGACGTGTGCATGGACGCCATGGCTGGCACCACGTCTCAACCCGCCATCGGTGCGCTCGTCAACTCCGTCGCCGGCACCGAACTCGATACCGGATTGGACATCGAGGAAGTGCTCAAGCTCAACTTGTTTTGGGAACAGACTCGCGGTTTGTACTCGCCGTACGAGAGCGGCATCAAGAGCGGTAGCTCTGATGTCTACATTCACGAGATGCCGGGCGGTCAGTACACCAACTTGAAGTTCCAAGCGTACGCGAACGGTCTCGGCAGCGAGTGGGATCGCATCAAGGATTCCTACGCGACGGCGAACAAGGTGTTGGGCGACATCGTCAAGGTGACGCCGTCCTCCAAGGTCGTCGGAGACTTCGCGCAGTTCCTCGTCGCCAACAATTTGGACGAGCACTCCGTCGTGGAGAGGGCTGACACGCTGTCTTTCCCGACCTCCGTCGTGGAGTACTTCCAAGGGTACTTGGGTCAGCCCGTGGGTGGATTTCCGGAACCGCTCCGCTCCAGAGTCGTCAAGGACAAGGACGTCATCGACGGCAGACCGGGCGCGTCCATCCCGAAGATGGACATTCACAAGCTCCAAGGTGAATTAGAACTCAAGCACACCGGTCGACGCTCGATCACGCACAAGGACGCCCTCGCCGCCGCCTTGTATCCCAAGGTTTTCGACGAGTACGTCGTCAAGCGCGACACCGTCGGTCCCGTCGGTTTGCTCCCCACCAAGGCGTTTTTGAAGGGTCTCGAAATCGACGAAGAGATCGAAGTCACGACCGACCGCGGCGTCAGCACGAACATCAAGCTCAAGGCTGTCGGCGAACTCTTGCCGAGCGGTAACCGCGAAGTCTTCTTCGAGGTCAACGCCATCCCGCGCGTCGTCGAGATTCAAGATAGAAAAATTCTCGAAGTCGCCAAGGGCTCGACGAGCGCCGCCGCCGCTCGCGAGAAGAGCGACCCTCTCGACCCCGGTTCCGTCGGCGCGCCGATGTCCGGCTCCGTCGTCGAGGTCCTCGTCAGTCCAGGTCAAAAGATCGCCGCCGGCGAGCCCATCGTCGTGCTCAGCGCGATGAAGATGGAAACAACCGTCGCCTCTCCCGTGGCTGGCACGTGCAAGCACGTCGGCGTCGTCTCGGGCGACACGTGCTCCGCCGGCGACTTGATGTGCGCCATCGACACCGACGCCGCCTGATGGTCCGCTCACGAACGAACGAACCACTCACACGCACACCTACACTAGCCTCCATACCGATCACAGAAATTGAATGAAAAGACGCGACGACGACGTCCCGACGAACGCGCGCCGCGCCGACGCCTCCTCAGAATGCCCCTCGGGCGCGCGCGCCCATACCTCGCGCTCGCGTCCGAATTCACGCGCGCGACGCTCGACGCCGTCGCGAGACGCGCGCGCGTGATTCTCCCACACATCGTCGAGTCGCGTCGAGACGCATCGGTGCCGTCGTCGACGGTGCGCGCGCGCGATTACGCCGCCGCCGGTGTGACGCCCATGGAGGATTCGACGCGCGCTCGTGATGCGTCTGGCGCGTCGACGTCGCGTCCGGCGACGGAAAACCTTCCGCGAGAGTTTCGTTTCGAGCTCCCGCGCGTCAAGGGGGAGAGCGTGATGGACGATGGGACGCACGAGTGCGCGAGAGCGCCCCCGGGACGCGAGGCCAAACGCGGAGGGTTTGCGTTTTTCGAGTCTATGGGTTCGCCGCGGTATCACGTCGCACCCATGGTGGATCAGAGCGAATTGGCGTTTCGAGAGCTCTGTCGACGGTACGGGGCGACGTTGGGGTACACGCCGATGATTCACGCGCGATTGTTCGTCGAGTCTCCAAAGTATCGGCGAGAGGTTTTTAGCACGTCGTCGAGCGATAGGCCGCTCTTGGCGCAGTTTTGCGCCAACGATCCGGACGTGTTGCTCGAGGCGGCGACGATGATCGCGCCGTATTGCGATGGGGTGGATATTAATTTCGGGTGTCCGCAGAGAATCGCCAAGAGAGGGAATTACGGGGCGTATCTGATGGATGATTGGAAGACGGTGGAGGCGTTGATTCGCAAGTTGGACGAGGAGTTGCCGGTGCCCGTCACGGCGAAGATTCGCGTGTACGACGATTTAGAGACGACTTTGAAGTACGCGAAGATGGTTGAAGCCGCAGGGGCGCAAATAGTCGCGGTTCACGGACGAACACGAGAACAGAAACGATGCGCGGAAATTCGCGCTAATTGGTGCGTTTCGGCGAGCGCAAACGCGCCTTTTCTCTCTCTCGCGCGCACGGGTCGTGTGCGTTATCTCTCCACACAGACGAGGTTCCGATGAAGATGAAACCTAAAAATACACCATAGATCTGTTCCGAACACATCTTGACGACACAAACATGCACCACTAACTGAGGAATCGTCGGGGGAGAGAATACGACTTTTGCGCAAACGATGAGCGCGAACGCGAGAGAGACTGACCGTACCGCTTTTACTCTTCATCCCCCACGCAGGCCGTACATCAAAGCCATCAAAGAGGCACTCAAGGTTCCCGTGCTTGCGAACGGCGACATTCGTTCGCTCGCCGAGGCGCACGCGTGTCTCGAAGCCACCGGGGCGGACGGCGTGCTCAGCGCCGAGCCGCTTCTGAGCAATCCCGCCCTGTTCAGCGACCCCCCCGCGTACGCGCCGCCGAGCGACGGACACGCCCCGATTCCGTTGGACGGCGTCGCCGCTGTGGATTTGATGGTTGAATATTTCGACATCTGCCGCGCGTACTCGACGCCGTTCTCGTACATTCGCGGACACGTGTGGAAACTCGTCGGTCACTGGATGAGCGAGTTTACGGATTTGCGCGACGAATTCGTCGTCTTTAAACATCCCGTCGATTTGGACGGGCTCACGGCGTGGGGCGAAAAAATGCGCGCGAGAATCGAAGATTTAGAGAAGACCACCGGTCGACGCCGACCGATTCCGAAAAAGTCTGAACGCGCGCTCGCGCGTGAAGCCGCCGAGGAGGCGAAGCGCGCCGCCGTTGAGGAGGCGAAACGCGAGGAGGACGCCCTCCGAGGTACGTTTGACGTTTGACGTCGCGCACGTATCGCGCGCGACTCGGCAGATGAGGATAAAACTCAGATAGGGACATCTTACGCGAGAGAGTGATGCGAAATCTGGTCAACTTGATGGAGACATCAACGTTCCGCCGATGCCGAAGACGCCCCGTCGCCGCCGCGCCGCGCCCGATCGCCGCGAGAGACTGACGACGCGACGCGCGTTTCCCACGACGCAGAGATTGGCTCGATGAAAGAAAACGTCGCGACCGACGGAGATCCCGAAGGGAAACGTCAAAAAGTCGACGCCGCGCGCGCCCAGGCGTGAATCAGACGTCTCTATCGGTAATGTAACAATGCCATGTGTATCGTAAACGTACTCCCCACTCCATGACGCCTCGCGACGACGACGAACGCATACGACGCGCCCACGCGAGCGCAGACGACGCACAACGATCGCTCGAACGCGCCATAGGTGCGTGACTCTCCTTTCATTCATCGCGTACTCATCGCGTCTTCGCAGACGCCGCGCTCGCCAGAGGCGAACGCGTCGATACCATACACGACAAGGCGGAACATCTTCGCGAGAACGCCCGCGTGTTTCGCAGAACGTCGTCCCACGTGCGCGGTGTATCGTGTTTCTATCGGTACTCGACCGTGTTCGTCGGTATCGTCGTGATCGGCGTCGTCGTGCTCTTCGCGTGTCTCGGCGCGTGCGTCTTCTCGGGACGCTGTTGACGAAACGCCGCAAAGCGCGACGCGAGATCCATCATGAGCGCGACGACGGTGAGCGGGTGGTCCGAAGAGAAACCGAAACACGTGCGGGACGTCGCGTCGGCGCTTCGAGCGCGCGTGCGCGAGGAGGGGTGCAATTCTTTGGAGGAGTGCGAGCGGTTTCGCGATTTGGCCAAGTTTACGACGCTCAGCTGGGAAATACTGTACACGAAAAATCGCCGCCCAGCGCGCTCTTTTCATCACAACGAGCGCTTTCGGAACATGGTTCGGCGCGCGTATCACGAACTCGAGGCGGAGGATGACGTCGCGCACACGGCGACGTCGCCGCCGCCGATGTCGCCGCCGCCGCCGACGTTGACATCGCCGAGGCCGAGAAGACGCGTTCAACGAAGAAAATCAACCTCGCGTCGCGCGCGCGTCGATTGGCTCGCGCCGTTGAAAGTGTTAGGCATGGTGGTTCTCGTCGGGTCGTTTGGGTTCATGTTGTTTTTTAGCGGCGTGCTCGTGTGCGATGTGTGTCAAGAGAACTTTGAGCGTCTCGCCTCGGGGACCGAAAAAGTCAGCTCGGGGAGCGACTCGGCGCCTCAGTGAGACGCACGTCGAGAGACGCGAGCGCGCGCGACATCGCGCGACGAGGACGAACGAAGCGACGAGACGAGCGCGCGAGAAGAAGCGCGCGAGGGGTCGACGGGCGTCGGCTGGAGAATGCAAGAAAAGGGCATCACCCAACGCGTCGAGGAGAGCGCGTGTAGAAACGAGTCTAAACTGGCGTTGGCGTGCGCGACGTCGCAGCCGGCGGACGATAAATCCGCGTGCGACGAGTTGTTCCAGGCGTACAAGGACTGTAGGAAACTAGAACACGAGCGCATCGTGCAGGAGAGGATCGAACGTCGCAGAAGCGCTTTTTGAGGGCGGGGACAATCAATCGATCATTCGGTCGAGGGACGGGAGGGACGAATGCGTCGAGCGATGAGCGTCGAGCGTGCGATCGGTTTTGTGCGATCGCACTGCGTGGATGGTTCTCGTGGGAGGACGCGAAACGTGAGGTGCGCGAGCGGGTCGCAGTCGGAGCCGCCTCCAAGAGTTTTCGCGGCGCCTCCGAACGCGCCCGGGGATGAAGACTGGAGAAACATGACGATTCTGCTCGATAAACCGCAGAGATACACGTCATTCGACGTCGTCGCGCGCGTGCGTCGATTGAGCAAGGTGCACGGTGTGAAGAAGGTGGGGCATTGTGGCACGCTCGATCCCATGGCGACGGGTTTGTTGATTTTATGCGTCGGCAAGGCAACGAAGAGCGTCGAGGATTACACCGGGATGGATAAGACGTACACGGGGACGATTCGTTTGGGTGAGGGCACGCCGTCGCAGGACGCCGACGAAGAGGTGAACGAACGCGAACCGTGGGAACACGTCACGGACGATGCGTTGCGCGAGGGCGCGAAAAATCTCACGGGTCCGATCAACCAGTTACCGCCGATGTATTCTGCGATCAAAGTCAAGGGCAAGCGTCTGTACAAATCCGCGCGCGAGGGAGTCGAAGTCGAGCGTAAACATCGCGACGTCGTCATTCACGAATTTGACGTGCGAAGAGACGAGACCGACGCGCAAGCGGTGCACTTTTCGGCGCACGTTTCCAAGGGAACGTACGTCCGAACGCTCGCGTACGATTTGTGCAAGAGTCTCGGGACGACCGGTCACTTGACGGCGCTCAGACGCACGAAAATCGGTGGAGAATTTGACGTCGAGGATGCGTGGACGATCGATCAGTTGGCTGAGGCGTGTGGCGAGGATCCGGCCAAATTCCAAAAGAAACGTACGGATCTACAGACTACAAATTAGACTAGCGCACTAGGTGACTTGAATGATACATGTTTTGGTTGTCAGATGACGAGCGCCATGCCCACCTTGTGTTCTCGAACAAGTTTTGCCGGGTCACGAATGACTGTGACGCGAACTCTCGATTTATCTCCCGCGGCGAACACACGGTAAATGTGGTAATCGACGCTCGGTTTCGTCGCAAAGTCCCACTCCCACGGAGATATCGCGAACGCATTCTTGTCGTCAAACCGCGTCGATTTGACTTCCACAAACGTCACGTGTCCCGTGGATACGTTTGTCACCTTGATGTCGTAAAAGCTATTCGTCTCCGCCTCGGCGTTCAACCACTCGACCGAGTAATTCTCGCGCGCGGGAAACGTCGAGAGTAAATATTGGTACACAAACGCCTCTCCCCACCGTCCTATCGCTCGCGCGTCACGAACGTCGACGTCCGTCCACCACGGAACGAAGCGCGATGAGACGTCGGCGACGTCGGCGACGTCGGCGGCGGCGGGCGGGTGCAATCGACCATCCCATTCGAAACGTTCTTCGACGCGGAGAGAAACACCATTAGCGGCGCTTTCACCGTCATTCGTCGTGCTCTCGTCGACGGTGATCGTCGTGACCGACGGCGTCGTTCGCTTCCCGCGCTTCTTCGACGGTTCGTCGTCGGCTTCTTTCTCCGCCGGGATCTCCTCCGCTTCCTCCTCCGCTTCCTCCTCCGCCTCGGACTCGTCATCGAAACACTTTGCTCGATACTTGGATCCACCCAAATGTAACATGACGTACTCCGTCATCACCGTCGCGCGTTCGCTCTCGGAACACTCTTTCCACACGCTCTGCAACGCCTTGCGCGCTTTTCCAAACGAAGGCTTCCAAATCGTCCCCGCGTCCCCGTTCGCCCCGCTCCCCCCGTTCGCCGCCAACGCGTCGTACACGCGCTTGAGCACGTCCTTCGTCTCTTCGCGCGCCGGTTCGCGCAATCTCGGCGTTTTCGCGCGCGTCAATCGATTCTCCGCTCGCCTCGCGCGTCTCGCCGCCGTCTCCGCCGCCGCCGCCGCCTCCTCCGCCTCGCGCTTCGCCGTCATCGCCCGCGCCAACGCGCGCGACTCCGCGTGTCTTACCATCATTGCGTCCACCCCGGCGTAAAATGCATCGCTCGCGCCCGCGTTACGTCGCTCGAACGACCACGTCCCGTCGCTCGCGCGCTTCGCCTCGTCGCCCAACGCCGCCAACAGCGCCTCCACCGCCTCGCGCGTCGCGTCTCGCTTCGACTCGTCACTCTCGTCCGGAAGTCGTATCTCGCACGCGTCTGTTTCGCTCCCGCATCCTCGCGCGGTGTCGACGCCCATCGCGCGCGCGGCGTGCGCCCAATCGCGCTCGAATTCCGCGCTCGAGCCTCGCGCGCGCCCATCGAACCACGCGCGCGCGTACGCCGCCCCAGCCGCCGCGACGTCGCCACTCGTCCTCGCGTCTCTCATCGGCGTCATCGCCGCGCCGCGCGGCGGCGGCGGCGGCGGCGGCGGTCGACGCATGCGCGCGACCGACGGCGAGTGTCGTTTTGAGCTCGTTCGCCATTCCTCGACGCGTCGTCGTCGCCGCTCCGTCTCGCGCGACCGCGCGCGCGACCGTCGATCGCGCGCGTCGCGCTCGATCGCCCGACCCGCGCGTCGTCGTCGTCGACGCCTCGCTCGATCGCGCGCGAATCATGTCCGAAGACATCGCGCGCGATGTCCCCGCGGTCGCGCGATGTCTCGAGGGCACGCTCTCTGCCGACGCCGCCGCGCGCGCGAGCGCGTCCGAGGCGATCGAGCGATGCGGCTCCTTTCCCGGGTTCGCGGGCACGCTGGCCAAGATCGCGCTCTCGCCCGACGCCGCGGAGGCATCGACGAGACAGCTGAGCGCGGTGCTTTTGAAAAAACACGTGCGGGAACACTGGAACGCGCGGGACCGCGGCTTCGTCCCGCCCGAGCTCACCGAGGTTGAGAAGGCGGAGTTGAAGGCGGTGTTGCCGTCGGGACTCGCGGACGGATGGAGCAAGATGCGCACGGCGTTCGCGGCGGCCATCGCGCAGACGGTGACGAGCGACGGGCAAATTTGGGACGAGCTCACGGCGAGGTTGGTGGACGGTATACGGGCGAAACGGTCGAGGGAGGAGGTGCTGGGGTGCTTGAAGTGTTACGAGATCATCGCGGGTGATGTGGACGCGAGGGATATCGCGAGCGTGGGGCCGGCGTTGTTTCCAGAGTTGTTGACGTTGGCGAGGCAAGGCGAGGACGCGGCGTTGCGAAGACGGGCGGCGGGCGCGTTCACGTCGACGGTGGCGACGTTGACGTCGATGAGCGGACAGGAACAAAAGATGACGAGGGACGTGTTGTTGCCCTATCTTCCGACGTGGTTGGAGACGTTGGCGATGACGCTCGAGCGCGTGCCCGAACCGAATAATTTCGATCAGTGCGCGTCGACGTTGGAGGCGCTCTCGAGTCTCGCGCTCGCCGTGCAATACTTTGTGAAACCGGCGGGCGACGCGTTGATGCCGGCGCTCTCGCGCGGGGCAGCCATGTTTCACGCCGCCGCGCCCGTGTGGGCGGCGTACGCGGAGGAAACGGATCACGAGGATCCCGGCATGGATAGCGACGGCGACCGCGTGAGTTTCGAGGCGGTGGTCACCGAACTCTTGGAGCTCGTCATCAACATCGCCGAGCAGCCGAAATTACAAAAGCTCTTGGAACCGAGTTTAGCGGACACCGTGTACATCACCATGGGATTCATGGCGATGAGCACGTCGCAGGAGGAGCAGTGGTCGGACGATCCGAATCAGTTCATCGCCGACGAGGACGACGATTTTTCCACCGTGCGCGCGGCGTGTCTCCTCATGCTGGATTCTCTCGGTGCGAGATTCGGCGCCAAAGCCGTCGCCGCGGTCGCGACGGCGACGGAGCGTCGTCTCGGCGAATCGATCGCGGCGCGACATAGCGGCGATAAACTGTGGTGGCGCGGCCGCGAGGCGGCGTTGCTCGCCGTCGGGACGATGAACGACACCATCTTGGCTAGCATAGAGAGAGCGCGCGAAAAGGGGGTCGCGGCGCCCTTCGACATCGCGACCTTCTTGACGACTATCATAGACACGGATCTTCACGAGAGCACGGCGGCGTCGGTACCGTTTTTACGCGGCAGAGCGTTGTGGGTGGCGGCGCGTCTCTCGCGTGAAATTCCGCCCGACGTCGCCAACACTGTCCTTCGAGCGTCGGTCGGTTCGTTGGCGCCGAACTTGGCGGCGCCTTTGCGAATCGGCGCGTGTCGCGCGATCGCGGAGTTCCTTCCGATCGCCAAGAAGGAGGTGACCGCGCCGTACATCGGTGACGTTTACACGGGTTTGGGAAACTTGCTCGTCGACGCAGGCGAAGAGACGTTGCATCTCATCTTAGAGGCGATGCTCGTCTTGATCAAGGCGGACGACACCGCCGCCGCCGCGTGGCTCGGTGCCCTCGCGCCGGCCGTCCTGAAAATATGGGCCGAGTACGTGCGAGACCCGCTGGTAAGCACGGACACGAGCGAAGTCTTCGAGGCGCTCGCCGCGATTCCGGCGTGTCAGGCGCCGTTGCACGCGATGTTGGTGCCGACGCTGTCGCGCATCCTCGCCTCGCCGAACGAGCAACCGGAGATGCTCCTTGAAGCGACCTTGGATCTGTTGACCATCATTCTTCGACCCGCGACGGTGACCGAGGCGAAGAGCACGCACGAGGCGTGCTTCAAATACGTGTGCGGTCTCATTTTACACAGCGACGACGCGGGCGTCATGCAGGGCGCCTCCGAGGCTCTGCGCGCATTTTTACGCGCGGGCAAGGAGGATATGCTCGCGTGGGGAAGCGGTGACACGAGCATTGGCGGAGGCGACGTCCTCCAAGCCATGTTCCAAGCGGCGTCTCGTCTGTTGGATCCCAATTTGGAGGACAGCGCGAGTCTCTACGCCGCGCCGCTCCTGTGCCAAATGCTTCGACGCTTGCCCAACAAAGTCGGGCCCGTGCTTCGAGATATCGTCGCCGCCGTCGTCGCGCGTCTCCGTTCGTCGACGCAACCGAACCTCTCGGCGTCTCTGCTGACGGTGTTCGCGCGCGTGGCGCACGTCGACGCCGTCGCCTTTGTCGAGCTCTTAACCTCCCTTCCCAGCGGCGGCGACGAACCCAACGCCCTTGATTTTGTCATGCGTTCGTGGGTGGAGAAACAACCAGACGTTCACGGGTCGTTCGACATCAAACTCACGACGTCCGCGCTCGGATTATTGCTCAACACGCAACATCCCGCGTTGAGCGCCGTCGTCGTCAACGGCGCGCTCGTGGAGACGCCCGCCGAGAGCGGACGCATACGCACGCGCGCGCGCGCGCGCACCGCCGGTCCCGAGGTATGGACACAGATCCCCCTACCCGCCAAAATCGTCCAGCTCCTCGCCGACGTGCTCATCGAGTACGCCGAGGGCGCCGCCGGCGCCGACGACGATTACGAGGAATGGGAAGAGGACCGCGCGTCCGACGAAGACGACGCGCTCGACCACGACGACGACGACGACGACCTCGACCGACTCGGCGCCTTCACCACCGATCTCAACGAAGGTTTCACCGGCGATCTCTTCGAGCGTCTCCTCATGCGCGGCGGTTTCGACGCCTTCGATCCCGACGACGCCGACGAAGCCGAGGATCCCGTCAACGACGTCGACCTGCGCGCCTTCGTCGTCGACGGGTTCAAATCCTTACACGCCTCGGGCGCCCTCGCCCCACTCGCGAGCGTCGTCGACGTCAGGCATCAACGCGCGATTCACGACGCCCTCGTCGACGCGTGAGCGCGTCCATAGAGCGCGAAACCGTCGTCGACGACGCGCGTCCCGACTGAAAAAGCGCGCGCGAAGTGAAATTCAGAACTCGTCCCATCCCCATTCGTCCCCGCGTCCTCTCGCGCGCGTCGCGTCCTCTCGCGCGTCGCGTCTGGACCCGACGCGATGGAACGCGTCTCGCGCGTCGTTCGCGAGCGCGCGCGAGCGCGGATCGACGCGCGCGACGCGATTCGCGCGCGATTCCTCGTCACCATGGCCCGGGACGCGTCATCGGTCGAGGACGCGCGCGCGTCGTTCTCGTCGTCTCGAGACGTCCATCGGTGGATGACGACGTCGGTGACGATGTCGGCGAGACGTGCGTTGATCTCGCGCGCGTCGTCACCGCCGATGTCGCCGTCGGCGTCGCCATGGATGACGATGGGGGAATGCAGAGGTTTCGCG
>Ga0208277_1001400_pt1 | contig 13950 bp, 10 predicted proteins | sample ETNtaG_5_FD_185782 | JGI IMG/M metagenome (GOLD analysis project Ga0208277, IMG submission 185782) | Marine microbial and viral communities from oxygen minimum zone, Eastern Pacific Ocean - ETNP201406SV205 (SPAdes) (version 2) | ecosystem: Environmental > Aquatic > Marine > Oceanic ...
CTAGAGCTAAACCTAAAGCTGAGATTGCCAAAACAACTCCGAGGCGGCGTCTGAACATAAGGGAAAGAACTGCTCCTGCTCCAGCTAGGACGATTGCCAACTGAAGTGGCGGATCGTTTGTGAGAAAATCTGCTGCAAGCTGGTCGCGGCTCCAAAGGTAGGAAGTGTATGAAGTCAGCTTTTCCCATCCCATGTCATTCAAATAAGATCTATGCCACCAAAAAGGTATTACCCAAAAAGCGGACAGTAAACCTGAGAGTAAACCAACTTCAGTGATCCATCGGATTGAAGCTTTACTCAGACGAGTTGCTACTGCAACAAACGACACTAGCAGTGCGAAGAAAACTACTAATAAATGACATAACCCAGTCAATGCCAAAAATAATGCTGCGAGTGCTCTCTTCTCTCCTGTTTCTACACCTTTAATGAGCAAACCGATGTATATGAGACAACTTGTAATTGCAAGTGTAAAAGCGAACTCACCTGCCATTGTTGACATCAAATTACCGCCCATGATGTTGAAAGACCGGTCAAAGATGAACGCTAAGGTTGAAACTCCTAATAACGCTGGTGCTGGTTCAGGCAAGCTTGCCAACCGTCCCATTTTCCAACCAGCGAAAGGCATGAGTACTAACCCGACCGCTACAACCAATTTGAATGCCAAACCGTAGTGAAAAGGAATGATTAGAAGAAGCAAGCAAATAGCCGAAAAAAGACCGGTTTTCCAATGTTCAGGTTTTTGTGTGATCAACTTGAAAACCGCAAAAGAGATCAAGCCTATTAACAAAATCAAAAAGGGTGTAACCAATCCCGTGTTCAATACAACAATGAACAACATTGGAACAACCATGTAGAAGTGGTAAGCAGGGAACCCTGCATACCAATCAGGAGCCCATCCTGAAAGTCGAAGATTCGGAATTAATTCATCTCTTAGAAAAGCGGGACCCCAGACATGCGCCCCTAAGTCTCCTCCTGTTGGGGTGGAAAGTTTAAATAGAACACCTTCTGGGTTGAGGATCCATAAAACAAAGAAACAAGAGAGAAAAACTGAGAAGGCCGACATCCAAGATAAAAAGTTGACCTCAACCAACTTGCCCAATAATTTGTTTTTAAAATTTGAATTGGAAGAACTGGTTGTTTTGAAAACAGTTCTGAAATCTGTTTTATCCATTTTTATACTTCAACCTTGCAATAGAAGCGCTATTACTGTAGTGGCATTAAAGCCAACGTGTGCCCAAACTGCTCTACCTAAGCGATCATACTTCTTCACTAAATAACCAGCCACGAGGCCAAATAAGAACAAGGCCGGAAATTGTATTAGTTGCAAATGAGCAATTGCGAAAAACAACGACGAGAGCACTAATGCTAAACGACTACTCATTTTTTTCTCAAAAGCTTTTAAAGTCAGCCCCCTGAAAAATAACTCTTCAACTAATGGAGCTCCGACAACAACAACTAAAAACAACAGAAAAACTCCAAAGCCTGTTGCCTTGTCAACTAACTCCCTGGCCGGCTCAGATACATCAAGATCTTCAAAAAGCAGCATCAAAGGCAAATAGATTAAGCCTCCTACTATTTGCGTTCCAAGCCCGATAAGAAGCCCTGAAAGAACGTCATCTTTTTGAAATTGCCAACCGAAACTCTTCCAAGAAACACCTTTAGAAAAGTGCAACCACACGGGGATACCAAGAGTTCCGACCCATAAAGCAGCTTGCAAAATTGCAGTTACATCCAAAGAAGGGTTATCTAAATCAATATCGCTATCTACAGCTTCGATCGCTATAAACACCAATATCACTGAAATCTGTCCGAGCAGCCAACCAAAAATTACATGGCGTACTCCCCAAGGCTGTTCTATAGGGGTTTGAGCAAAATCTTCTTGTCCCATCTTTTGATCTTAATGACCGTCATCGCTGACTTAACCACTTATGTGAAGTAGAACCTGGAAAATAGCCCGTACCATGTAAGTATGAGCAAATCTTCAGAACCAATCTCAAATGAGAGCGATCCTAGCGATGAACCTAAGCGATCAGGATTGTCGCGTTGGTTTCCTTGGCTGGTTTTAGGCGCATTAGCATCTTTTATACTCCTGCCTAATATTTTGCCCGGAAACGAAATTGAAGAGATTCCATACGATCGATTTCTAGCAAAAGTTACGGATGGAGATATTTCTAAAGTTGAAATAGATAACAGAACGGGACAAATTAATTTCGAATCTGAAACTGGATTGGAACAAAAAACAACTGGGCCGATTGAACTGTCTGACGAAGACAGGAGGCTGTTGGCTGAAAGTGATGCGTCTATAAAATTCAGCACCCCTCAGCCAGGCTTCTTTCAAACCTGGCTACCTCTCCTCCTTCCAGTAGGTTTGATAATACTTTTCTTCTGGTGGATCAATAAAAGAGCTCAAGGTCAAATGACAGGAATGATGTCTATCGGACGCTCCAAAGCGAAGCTTTATTCAACTGAAAGACCAGGCACTACTTTTGATGACGTTGCCGGTTACGCAGGCGTTAAACAAGAAATTCGTGAAATAGTTGATTTTTTGACCGAATCAAAAAAATTCGCTGAGATAGGAGCGAAAGTACCCAAAGGTGTTCTTCTAGTAGGTCCTCCAGGAACTGGTAAAACACTGATTGCTCGTGCAGTAGCAGGAGAGGCAGGCGTCCCGTTTCTTTCGGTGACTGGCTCTGATTTTATGGAAATGTTTGTCGGCGTGGGAGCAAGTAGAGTACGTGACCTTTTCCAATCTGCAAGAAAATTGGGGAGTGCAATAATTTTTATTGACGAGGTTGACTCTGTTGGCCGCAAGCGTGGTGCAGGACTCGGAGGCGGTCATGATGAACGCGAACAGACATTAAACCAAATGCTTTCAGAAATGGATGGCTTCGAGGGCAGTGAGGGCATAGTAATGATGGCTGCTACAAATAGACCTGACATCTTAGATCCTGCTTTACTGCGACCGGGAAGATTTGATCGACAGATAGTGGTTCCTCTACCTGAACTAGAAGATCGGAATGAGATTCTCAAAGTTCATGTGAAAGGAAAACAAATTTCTGATGATGTGGATTTAAATGTTGTTGCCCGTGGAACACCCGGTATGAGTGGTGCAGACCTAGCCAATCTAATTAACGAAGCTGCACTCACAGCTGTTAGAGACAACTCTGACTCTGTCAGAGCTGAAGACCTTGAAACAGCAAGAGACCGAATTCTGATGGGTCAAAAACGTGACTCATTAGCACTTACAAGCGATGAGAAAGAAGCAATTGCCTATCACGAAGCAGGTCACGCTCTATGCGCTGCACTACTACCTAACACCGACCCTCTCCACAAGGTCACAATAATTCCCAGCGGAATGGCTCTTGGGGTGACCATGCAGCTACCTGAAGAAGAGAAGCATATTTACAGACAAAACTATATAGAAGATTCCCTGACAGTTCGTATGGGTGGAAGAGTCGCAGAAGAAATAGTTTTCGGAGTTGCTTCCACAGGCGCCAACAACGATCTAGTGGGAGCTACCGAACTAGCTAAGAAAATGGTCCGCGAATGGGGAATGTCAGATGAGGTAGGACCAATGGCATGGGGGAACCAGAGTCAGGTGTTCCTAGGAGATGACTTAATGGCAGGTCGTGAATATAGCGACGAAACAGCTCGAATTATTGACGGAGAAGTTCAAAAAATACTTGTAAAGCAGGAAGATGCATGTCGTAAATTGCTCGACGAGAATAGAAACGCTCTTGACTTGATTGCAAGAGCTTTACTTGAACATGAAACCATCAGTGGAGATGAAGTTACCAGACTCATTCAAGCCGCAAATGGAGACTCAAAGACCGAGAGCATCGAGGATCCAGCCACAGTAGATTAATCAACGATGTCACGACTGCTCGTCTTAATAATACTTTCTTGTGCAGCTTCCCTCATTGCTATTTTATTAAGGAAATTTAACTATAGAAATTTCGTGACAAGCGGTTGGTCAATTCCAGGACACTTAGTTAGAGAGGATTTTGGATTTCTCAATGACCCATGGCTTGTAGTGATTTTTTCATCCGAGTCTTGTGAAACATGCAAACCTGTAGTAGCTGAAGGAATGAAACTCGCTTCATTAGGAATTGCTGTTCAAGAGGTAGCCGCAGAAACAAATAAAGGCTTACACGAAAAATATGACATAGACGCTGTTCCGATGCTTTTACTGGTCGACAAATTTGGAGTAGTTAGATCCAGTCACCTCGGACCTATCAACTTTGATGAAGTTAAAAAGTCAATTGAAACCGTTATTTTTGAGAATAAGGAAACTAATTAAGACACTGGAGTCTCTGAAGTTTTAGAAACAGCTACGGCATTTTCAAAATAAAACCCAGAAGAATTAAGACCTACCACCCCAACTAGTATTGGTGAGGTTGAACCAATATCTAAAGTTTTGATGGAACTATCCGTTATAGGAAACGAAACACTCTCTAAAGCATCTAGTTCGATTCGACCAGGAACTTCCGAAGGTAAAGAAAAATCTTGGTTAGAAAATTCAACAGAAGCTATAGTTTTCGAATTGGGATTGAAAACAGACAAGTAACCACTTTCAAAAGAACTGCTTTCAAATAACAACTTCCAATTTCGTGCAGCTAAATCAACTCCATTTTGAGTAGTTAGCCCAAGATCTGATGACTCTCCATCCGGGCTTTTACCTTTCCATGAAATGAACGATGCTGCTATAGGTTCCCCATCAAAAGATTTAACCTCCACACCATAAGTATCATTTTCACTCTCGAACGCTTCTAATTCCAAAACTTGACGTTGAAGAGCTCTTAACTCTAATTTTTTTGGTTCCAAGTTCTGAACGCCTGTACCAAAGAAACTGATTTCTACTTCCACGAGTTCATTGTTCGGATTTAAAATCGAGATGATTTCAGTTCCTTCTGAACCCTGTTCATAACCATTAAGAAAAACTCTTCCGGCTGCCCTATTTGAACCATAAGCAAAATCTAAACCTTTCCGAGTGTCATCTTCTGCTATCTGCATTCGAGCGACAACAAGTTGACCTACCCTGACATCAACTGTCGCTGAGACAACAGATGAATCCGGTATTCGCGTAGTGATATCAAAAATCACTAGGGAACGACTTGGAATTACAACACCTTGGGAGTCTAAAGTTTCACGACGCCCAACGTCACCAACGAAATGCAGATCTGCAACTGCAGGCGCCTGAAAAGGGTTGTAAAAAAGTAAAGATGCTTCGCTACTTGGTCGTAAAGTCGAAGACCAAGGCAAATACCATTGATCAGATGTGGTAGTTACACAAGGTTCTGAATCTATTCCATTACCGGTTATATCCTGTTTAACGAGAACCTCACCACTGGGAATTTCAATTGTAACAGCAGCCCATTTTGCACCCGGAAGAGACTGTTCAGGTTTGATGTCAAAACTTTGTCCAGATTCTATGAGAATCTCTCTTTCTATGTCATTTCCCAAATCATCTGCAATGGTGACACGACCAAAAGTGTCAGTGTTTGAGAAACTTGTGAGGGTTATTTTCCTTTCACTGATCCCGTCTAGTTCTCCAGTGGGCCCCACACAAAACCAAAGGTCACCTGATTCTCCGACCGTTGAAACCTCTACTGGATAAACAGGCAATGGAATACCTTCAATGCCCTCATCTCTTTCAATTGAAAAAACAAAAACAGAGGCTAAAAGGGCACTCATCAGGAGAAAAGTAGGTAAACGAAAGACTTTCATAGCTCAGCCTTATCTAGCCGCAATCGAGACCAGTTAGTAACCAAAAAAATGATAATCAACAGTGCGATTTGTAATCGATGCCTGGCTTTCGAAGCTGACCCATCCAACTGAAGTAGAGAAGCACTTTCAGAAGCAACTCTTACTGACCTTCTAGTTGGTAGCCCTCCTTCATCTCCTGCTCTCAATATAGGAGTTTCACTACCATTGTTATAAATTCTCCAACTTCCTGCTGGTTCCAACATCCAACGAAATGCACCGTCAGCACCACTAACTACCAAATAGTCGCTCCAATTTATTCTTGATACTTCTGCTGGTACAACTTTTCTATTGCTATCTCTTACAACTGCATGAACAGCCTCATGGGCTGTATTTTCAAAAATTGTCACTGCACTATTTAGCCCTTCAGTGCGCGCAAGGTCTAATTGTCTAGTAAGAGCCGCTTCGTAAAAACTGGGTAAATCAAATCTTCTTTCCTGATATGGGACTGGAGCTACACCTTCCACAAGAACTAAATGTTTTACTCCCCATTTACCTAAGGTCTCTCCAAGACGATTCGTATCCCCTGCTATAGCCTTTGCTATTCCTTTACGAATCTCTAAAGCACCTTTATTCTCGCCAAGTTGATACGGCCATTGATCGGTAATATCTGGAAGTCCGTCAGTAATAGCCAGTCCAACATCTTCTGTGAATACTGATGATGTAGCAGGCAATATAGAAGGCTCTCCTATCCAGACAATCCGATTCTCTCCCCCTCTACTAGGTTCACCCTTTGCGGGACTCTGATCTACAACAAAGGATAAAACCGAAGAAAGTTCTTTTCGCGGCGCTCCCCAAGAACCATCTAAAGACCCTGAAAGAACAGGTATAGCACTCACCCCTAATGCCAATGCAGCGACACCGATTGAAATTTTACGTAAATAAATTTTTTTCGGTGTCGGATTTGTTAAATCACTACCTATACCCGCTGCTGCTATTGCCGATGCCCAAGCCAATCCAACTGCTAAGGGAACAAAAAGAGTTTCTTCTTCCGGTGTTCTCCCGACCCACCACCCTTGATCGGCGAACCATACGGAACAAAAACCGACAATAATAATGAACCAAGATCGGACACCAAGAAAAAGATGCCTTCCTGTCCCGACCATCAATGCAAATGCTGCAACTATAAAAAGTAGCCAGGTGAACGAACTGTTCGAAAAGCTCCCAGTGTCTAAATTGAAAACTCCTGAAGGTCCTAGTGAACCTTTTTTCCAGGCTTCAAATCCAATTAGTGAACTTGCTGATCGTCCAGTTGAGATATCAATTATTAGCGGAAAGTGCAGTAACGAAGCTACACCTATGGATAAGCAAAATGACTTTAAGAGCCTACTTATTCCGCTTGTTGTGCCTGACAGGAGGCTGCCGACAAAAAGACCTATGAATATAATAAAAGCTGGTATCAAAAAGACTGGGTCGAAGGCTATTCCTAAAGCAAGAGTCAATCCTGTAAGCAACCCATCTGTTAATTGTGTTCGCTCTTTTACTCCTGGCCCTGGCTGACCCCCAATTGAACCATAAGGAGAAACACCTTGGGAAACAGCCATCCTTTTAGCCAACCATGGCAACAAAGCATATATAGCTAGGGGTGTCAGTCTGCCTTCCTTTAAAGCATCGTATGGCAAAGGAATCGAAAGGTATACAAGAAATGCAACAGCTCGTGACCTGCCACCGCCAATTGGTCTCACTAGCCTCCAGACACCAATTGCACCAATAGGAATAGCGGCAACAACCATCCAAGACCATAAGAGTTGGTCATCTCCGGGAAGTATCGCTAATAGGACGCCCAGCACAGGCAACCCATCCGGCCCTATTGCATCCATGCCGGTAGCTGTTGAACGCCATCCATGCCACCATGATCTGAAAAGGTCTAAAGGGTCAGCTGGCAACAACTGAAATCGACCAATTGCAGGCAAACCCTCAGTAAGCAGATGACGAGACCCGAAACCTAAAACTACTGCTGCAACCAAAAGAGCAATGCCACCTGGTCCTAAAAGTGCCGCCCATAACTGATGGAACCTAATTCGGGTTAATGCCTCAGGACCAGTTCCTGAAGGCGCATGGCCAATTACTGCACGCCTAAAAGAATGCTGTTGAGGTTCCAAGGAACTCGCATCCCTTGCATTAATGGCATAACTACTTCTGGTCCTACCTCTAATAGAATTTAGAGATTTTAAACGTTTAAGATTCCACCATACCGAAGACAAGTGACCCCACGTAAGAGCAAACCTTCCGGTCACCAAGCCGTATACAACTCCCGAAACCATGATGAGGATAGATTCAAAAATGTTACGGATTAGAGCGACCCCAAAATTGCTAGCGAGCGCCATTCTCAATCTGTGTCTGGGTCGCAGAACATCAATATTACTCTTTACAAATTTTGGCTGAATTTGGATTCGAGTAGCTACCGAATTAGAAGCTAAAACTACTTTTGCTCCTACCAAATGAGAACGTAAACAGATTTCGACGTTATTATCTGGTGAATTTACTTCTGTGTCATAGCCCTCAATCGCTCTGAACAAATCAGTTCTAATTAACATTGCCGATTCTGGTGCAGCGGAAATATTTTTCCCATCATGCTGCCCTTGGTCATTCTCACCTTTTTCAGATCTCCCGACCGGAGAATAAAAATTGTCCATTACCGAACCCATGTCTTCAAGCTGACTTGGATTTTCTCCATCTAATACTTTTGGCCCTACTATCCCCGCATTACTCCCAACTGCCAATTCGACCATACGTCTCACACAAGTCGCATCAAGAATAAGGTCATCTTTGAGAAACAAAAAAAAGTTGTCTCTAGAATCAGTCAACTCATTTCGCAAAACCAGATTCGCCAATTTTGCGTAATTAACCTTGCCTGTCGTCCTTATGATTTGCGAAGTTGGAAGAACTCTTTTGACCAGATCTTCAATATCTGAAGTTGTTTTTTCATTACCTCTTAGAAGCAGCAAAAATTCTAGTTTCTTATGGTCTTGAGCTGCTAATCCATCAAGAACTTCCGGCAACCAGAGAGTGTTTTCGTCAGCAACAAGGACGGCTTTCACCATTGGTTCTAAAGCACTACCTTGGTTTCCTTTTTCGTTATTTTCCACGTTAAACAAACCATAGTTCTGCCGAAGGGTTGTTACTTGCCTATGTGCCTCTAAGGTTCGATATTAAGGAAGAATGAGGGCAACTTAAACCTATGAAAGTACTAGTTACAGGGTCAGCGGGTTTCGTGGGCCGGCACTTAATTAAACATTTAGAAGATCACGGTGACGAAGTCTCTGGAACAGACATTTCTTCCGGAGGTCCTGATTTACTCGATTCAAAAAGTTTTATAAGCCTGTTTAAACAAATTAATCCAGAAGTTGTATTTCACCTTGCCGGACAAGCAGATGTCGCAGACTCTTGGAAAGACCCGTCCAAAACTTTTAAAAGTAATGTTGAGGGCACTATCAATGTCTTAGCTGCAGCTAGAGAATCAAATGTAGAAAAAATCATCACTATCACAAGCGCTGACGTTTATGGTTCCGTTACCTCCCAAGACCTTCCCATCAGTGAAGAAAAAGATTTAAAACCTGTTTCTCCGTACGCAGCTTCAAAGGCCGCTGCGGAGTTTTTTTCCTTACAAGCACATAATGGATACGGTCAGCATGTGATTAGAGCAAGAGCATTCAATCACATAGGACCAGGACAAAGCAGGGATTTTGTTAGCGCAGCTATAGCTCGTCGTGTCGCAAAAAATGAACTTTCTGGTGAAGAAGTAGTGAAAATCGGAAACTTGGACGCTAAACGTGACTTTACTGACGTCAGAGATGTAGTCGCTGCTTACAGACTGCTTTCACTTTCTGGCGAAAGCGGAGAGGCATACAACATATGCTCAGGTTCTTCGATATCCGTACAGGAGATAGCTGAAAGAATTATCGCAATGGCGAAACATGAAATGAAACTTGAAGTAGATGAAGAACTTTTCAGACCTGTGGAGATTCCCGAACTTTTCGGAGATTTCTCAAAACTAGCTGAAATCACTCAATGGGCACCTGTTTACCCTCTTGAAGAGACCCTAAGTGACCTTCTCGAGTATTGGCGGGCGCAAGTTCTTACAGAACCGGAGGCAGAATAGAGCTATGTCTAAACGCGCATTCATCACTGGTATAACAGGTCAGGATGGTTCTTATCTAGCTGAACTGTTATTGGACAAAGGTTATGAAGTAGCTGGAATGGTACGCCGGAGTTCAACAGTTAACTTCGAGCGCATTTCTCATCTGATGGATCAAATCGAATTTATTTCCGGTGACCTTTTGGATCAACTATCGATAATTGAAGCTTTAAAACTTTTTGAACCCTCAGAAGTTTACAACTTGGCTGCTCAGTCATTTGTCCAAACTTCCTTCTCTCAACCTGTTCTTACAGGAGAAACTACTGCATTAGGCGTTACCAGAATGCTTGACGCTGTAAGACTTACCGATCCTTCAATCCGCTTTTATCAGGCAAGCTCATCAGAGATGTTCGGCAAAGTTGCAGAAGTTCCTCAAAAAGAGTCAACTCCCTTCCACCCAAGAAGTCCCTATGGAGTAGCGAAAGTATACGGTCACTGGATAACAGTTAATTACCGTGAAAGTTACGACCTTCACGCCAGTTCAGGAATGTTGTTCAACCATGAAAGCCCTCGGAGAGGCTTAGAGTTCGTCACCAGAAAAATAAGTCATACTGTCGCACAGATTGCTTTGGGTCATGCTGATGAACTTCATCTTGGAAATCTAGACGCAAAAAGAGATTGGGGTTTTGCAGGTGATTATGTTGAAGCAATGTGGAAAATGCTCCAACAGGACACTGCTGGCGATTACGTAGTTTGCACAGGTGAAACTCATTCTGTTAAGGAATTTTGTGAAGTGGCTTTTTCGCATCTAAATCTCAATTGGGAGAATTACGTAAAAATAGATGACAAACTTATTAGGCCTGCTGAAGTAGACCTACTTGTTGGCGATGCAAGCAAAGCTCATGAGATTCTCGATTGGAAACCAAAAGTAGGTTTTGAAGATCTTGTCAAGATGATGGTTGATGCTGACATGGCTCTTCTAGAAGGTCGCTTAGAGGGTTTACATTGATATGTGTTCTAGCTGGTGGAGTTGGAGCCGCTAAGCTCCTCAATGGCCTAAAAGACGTTCTGCCTTCTGAAGAAATAACTGCGGTAATAAATACCGGTGATGATGCAATAATGCATGGACTTTACATTTGCCCCGATATAGACACTGTTACCTACACATTGGCAGGTGTAAACAATGTTGAAACCGGATGGGGCCTCCAAGGGGAAACTTGGGTGGCAATGGAATCACTTAAGAAACTCGGCGGGGAGACTTGGTTCAACCTCGGAGATAAAGATTTAGCAACTCATCTGTATAGAACTGCCAGACTCTCTGAAGGTGTTGGTTTAAAAGAGATAACCAAAGAAATAGCTTCTGCTATGGGAATTTCTGTGAATCTTCTTCCTATGACTGAAGATCGAGTTGAAACAATGGTCACCTTGCTTGAGAGCGGGGATGAAATTTCATTTCAAGAATACTTCGTGAAACACCGTCATGAAGTTCCCATCTCCTCGGTGCGCTTCAATGGTTCTCAAGAAGCACAAGCCACCCATGGTGTTATCGATGCAATAAGGGAAGCAGAGGTTGTGATAATTGCGCCTTCAAACCCACTTGTTTCTATAGCTCCTATCTTTTCTATTTCTGAGATTTCGAATGCTCTGAAAGAAAGGAAAGAAGATGTGGTTGCTGTCTCGCCTATAGTCGCAGGCTCAGCTCTAAAAGGTCCCGCTGATCGCCTACTTAATGAACTCGGGTATGAAGCATCAGTTGAAGGGGTTGCAAAGTATTACCAAGATTGGATTAACACTTTAATAATCGATAAAGCAGATTTTGACAGTGTAGAAAATATTGAATCGCTAGGAATTAACTGTGTCTCAACTGAAACAGTGATGAGTGATCCCCAAATAGCTGCATCTTTAGGCTCAACTCTTTTAGGATTGAAAAGATGAATTCTTACAGCAACGATGGCATTCACGTCATTCCTGTGAAAGGAATGCCTGAAGTCTCTCCAAAAGATGACTTAGCGAAAATGATAGCTAGTTCTATTGATCTTTTAGATGGAGACGTAATAGTCGTGACTCAAAAGATTGTAAGCAAGGCTGAAAATAGGCTTGTTGATATCGACCCTGAAATTGGACACAAACCTATTGTTGAAGACGAATCTGTGAGAATCGTACGCAGGCGAGGCGATTTGATCATTAGCGAAACTGAACATGGTTTCATTTGTGCGAATGCAGGAATTGACCTATCTAATGTGGAATCTGGTCAAGCGGCCCTCCTGCCAAAATTCCCAGATAAGTCAGCAAAAAAAATTCATGATTCCCTGCTTCATAAGCATGGAGTGCGAGTCGCTGTGATAATCAGTGACACTTTTGGTCGCCCTTGGAGAAGAGGTGTTACAGATGTTGCTATTGGATGTTTTGGCTTGTCGCCGATCATTGATCTTCGCGGGACTCAAGATGCTTTGGGGCGCGAGTTGCAGGTTACTGAAGTTGCTTTAGTCGATGAGCTAGCTGCAGCTGCTGAACTCGTTATGGGAAAAGCAGAAGCGATACCAGTAGCAGTGATTCGTGGGGTTAACCCAGAATGGCTGGGTGGTAATGAAGGGGTTGTGAGTGAGATAGTGAGAAGTCCGGAAGAAGATCTTTTTCGTTAGGAGTTTTCCTGCCTTTTCAACTTGAACCATTCCAAAGTGGAGTGAATCCCATCTTTAAGGCTGGTTTCAGGTTTCCACCCTAATATTTTTTCCGCTAGTAGTGGGTTTAGTGATGAGCGTTCTATCTCACCTGGTCGCCCTTCACCTTCTTCAGCTTTGCTGTCAATTCCTAGAGCAAGTGCCATTTCTTTATACAAATGCTGGATCGATGTTTCAGTCCCTGTTCCTATATTCAACAATTTCCCGTCACCATTTTCGATTGAAGCAACAAACGCTGAAGCAACATCTTCTACGTAAACAAAATCTCGGGTCTGCATGCCAGTTCCATAAACAGTGCAAGGTTCCCCGTTAAGAAGTTTTCCTGCAAAAATAGCTACCACTCCAGCTTCGCCATGTGGATCCTGCCTTGGGCCATACACATTTGCCAATGCGAGTGTCGTTCCCTTTAAACCATGAATTGAGTCATATGTGTTTACATATAGCCCTCCGGCAAGTTTGGAGACTCCATATGGCGATAAAGGATTCCAAGGAGTGTCTTCGTTTAAAGGAAGTTCTTTTGTTTCAGGTTCACCATAAATAGTTCCACCGGATGAGGCGAAAATTACCTTCCTAGTCTTCGCTTTACGACCGCCTTCTAAAACTCTTATTAGTCCGACAAGGTTTGTCTCTAAGTCTGTTAATGGGTCTTCAACGGAAGCTCGCACGTCGACCTGTGCTGCTAAATGAAAAATTATGGAAGGTTGGTAATCGGAAATCAATTTTGTCGTTTCTGAATCCCTAATATCACAATTTTCAACGATGAGATCTTCAGCGGTTGCATTCCTTGCATCTTCTAAGTTTTTCTCTGATCCAGTAGAAAAATTGTCGATAACTAATACTTGATCGCCACGCTTGACGAGTTGATCAACTAGCGCAGAACCGATAAATCCTGCTCCTCCAGTTACTAATACCCTCATCTAGTCAGCCAGTTTAGGAATGCAAACAGACCTGAGTTGAGTTCTTTTTTCAACAATTTCTTCATGATTTACAATCGTTAGTTCTAGAACTTGTGAACTTTCCCCTATTTTTGCCCTTTCGCCCACTATAGACGCTTCTATACGTGCATTCTTTTCGACTTCTGCCCCTTCCATTAGAACAGAGTTTTTTACACTTGCACCATCAGCGATTTTGACCCCTCTTCCTATTATCGATGAATCAACTACGGCATTTGGGCTTATTGAAGCTTCGTTGTGGATCCCCTTTATCATTTTACTTCTCATACCATTTAACAGGTCTAGGTTTGCCTGTAGGAAAGTTTCTGGTGTCCCTGCGTCAATCCAATAAGTTTCTGATGAAAGCGCATAAAGGGTTTTCTCTTCAGCCATTTTCGGAAAGATTTCGGTTTCAACTGAAACCGGTCTATCACTTGCGATTCGATCCAGTGTTGAGGGTTCCATTACGTAGTATCCAGCGTTGATCAAATTTGTT
>Ga0208277_1001401_pt1 | contig 13946 bp, 8 predicted proteins | sample ETNtaG_5_FD_185782 | JGI IMG/M metagenome (GOLD analysis project Ga0208277, IMG submission 185782) | Marine microbial and viral communities from oxygen minimum zone, Eastern Pacific Ocean - ETNP201406SV205 (SPAdes) (version 2) | ecosystem: Environmental > Aquatic > Marine > Oceanic ...
TCATAGCCCTGAATATCAACACCTATCTCAAGACCAAGGTTTTGACGAGCAGTGGTTATATCTGACGCACCAGTTCCACCATCTGCAATGGCAATATCAACCACGTCAGTAATCCTACCACCGGATATGTCCACGTTGTCTGATGGCTGTATGGCAAGTGAACCTAGGCCAAGGGACTCTCTGGCATCAGAGTCTGCTTCCAGCGTCCAATTGGTCCCGTCTGACACCAAGAAATGGTCATGGTTTTGCGCAAGGCCAGCCAGGGTCGTAAGATTGGCATTAAGGTCCTGCTTGGCATCGAGCTGATCTTGGACACTGGAGGTGACTCCATCCACAAAATTCAACTCTGTTGAATCGGCCGTAACCCCTAGGTCCTCAAGACTATTGACCGGTCCATCACCTATGGCATTAATCTGCGCCTGAACATCTGAGGTAACGTTATCGAGAAATTGTACTTTTTCAGCGGACAAGGACCCATCAGCAAGGTCTGCAAGATCTGCATCATAGCCCTGAATGTCTACCCCTATCTCAAGCCCAAGATTCTGGCGGGCGCTACTATTATCCGATGCGCCTGTTCCACCATCTGCGATGGCAAGATCTGTGATACCTACTATTGTTCCCCCCTCTATATTTACCTGATCAGAGTTTTGGCTTGCCATGGTTCCAACACTGTCCTTACTTACAAAATCAGCTAACGTATCAGCCGAGACATAAGAACCAAGCGTATCCAGTGCTGCATATTGAGAAAGGTCTGGAAGGTTACTAAGGTCATTGTAGTCATTGGTCAATGCAACGCTGGCCAAGTCAGAAGTAAGCGTATAGAAAGAGATGCTATCGGACATGACGTAATAGCCTAAGGTATCAGACTCTAATACATTGGACAGATCCGGACGACCCTCTAGGTCCTCGTAGTTTCCGGTAAATGCAACTGAATCTAGACTCGTGGTCCTTGGATATACAGATAAGGTATCCTTCGTAGCATAGACCGATAGGTCAGGACGGTTTTCCAGGTCAAGATAGTTTCCTGCCTGTGAGTATTTTGCCGTATCTGAGACCACGGAATAAAAGACGGATGTCATCTCCTGCCTCGGAGACAATGTTGTCTCATTGATCGTAACCTCAAGATAGGAATTTCCGGGAACACTGCTTATGGGATTGACCAATCCAAGAGTGGCGCTTATGACTCCATCATCAATGCCTATGTCTTGGGTCTCTTCCCAGAAAGAGGTACCACCGCTCAATTCCTTGAACAATTTAAAGGTGACCTGATATGTACCATCACTGACAGCCCTGCCATTTGCCTTGGTCAAAAGACCCTGATAGGACAAACGTCTCGGAACCGCTTCCAACATGGAATTGGTTTGAATTCCAGCGTCTCTCATACTGCCCAGTGAAGTTTCAGATTGATTATTCTTCTGCGCAAAGGACAATGAAGCCAGCAACACAGAAATGAGTAAGAACTTTCTCATGATCAACTCCTTTGAAGATCTAATAAGATGAAAAAAACTTAAAATGGAAAATCTGGTGGAAGATCGATCGGACCGCCATCGCTCAATGCGGCCGATGCTCCTTGGTTCAATAAGATAAGCAACAACCCAAATAGAAGAGGGTGACTTTTCAGATATGCAGCAACCCTTCGATTCCTATCGGATAGCTTTTTGAATATGGACACCTTTTCTTTTGGAATAAGATCGCCCAATGCAGATTGGACAGCAGTCCCTATTGGCTGTTCCAGCCCATAGATACCTTCCTTTAGAATGATATAGTATGGATAGTGTACATAATTGAATTGGCTACTGTTGGATACGGTCTTATACTGTATCCTTGTAAGCCTGTGCCCAAGGGTATGAGTAGCATATAGAGTGGTAAGACCATGATTGTTTACCCTAAGCTGCGCCACATCCATGACTCGATTATCATTATCAGTGATCGTACTGATCATACCATCGGTGGTCACTACTCTAATAGATCCAAATGTGTTATCAGCGATATAAAGACGATTAAGAGCATCGAAATCTATGCTCACGGGAGAGCCTAGGTATGACTCTAAGGCCATGACACCATCCGTTGCAGTAGCTAGAGCACTCTGTGTCCCTGCCACAGGTGTCACTGAACCATCCAATGCCACACGAAAGACCACACCCATTTCCATACTGCTAACAAATAAAGATCCATCACTCGACAGTGCAATATCAGACGGCTTGTTGATCGTTCCTGGTGGGAGCAATAAAGTCCTGATGCCCCTTGGGTCGAATTGATGGACAGACCCATCACCCTCAAAGAGAACAACGACATTGCCCTCTGGATCTACCCTTATGCTGGTTGGAGTATTCGGTTCACTATCTATGATCATACCATCGTCATTGCGAGGGGTCGAATACAGGGTAGTGACATTACCCTCGTATAATTTTTTAACTGAGTGTCCATGCCGATCGGTCACATACAATTCTCCAAGATATCCCGCACACACGCCAGCGGGGTAATAGAGATCCGCCCTATCCTCATCTTTTGAGATCGCATTCTTGGGGTGCATCTCACGTCCCAACTCATTGACACTCTGCCTGTTGCCAGAGACAACCACCATCGAGCCATCTGAATCAAAACCAATGGACTCAGGATAGCGGAGGGTGCTATCTGCAAATGGACTCATAACGATCGTATCTGCTTGCCAAAAACTCATCGGATCATTCTCATAAATGTCACCCAACTTAAAATAATGGAACTCGAGCTGAGAATAGTCATTGATACCCCATGCCAAGATCTGCCCGGCTCTCTCAAGATAAGCATTCTCTGCCGCACAGTCGTAGGATCTACAATCAAATCTATATTGGAGGGATGTGTCGACCACCTCAGTATAATAGAGACTATCGATCGATGTGACCGTTTCATATTTCCTAAATACAAATGAAGTGTCAATGGTCTTTGTTGAATCATCCACTTCAATTTCGCTTAGGATCGTATCAAGTGGCGCACTTACATAGACAGATAGATCCTCCTTGGAAGAGAGGGTGTCATTCGATACCAGCAATACAGTGTCTGGCTCCACTCTAATTCGTTCATATGCCTTATTTACCTGTAACTCATAGGGGATTTCCCTATTTGGATCGATAACATTCTGAATACCTCGAGATTTTAGATGATCGTATATGAAAGAATTGATTATATCCACCTCCATGGGATTTAGTCTATCCTTATTCAGAGCCTGTATCGTTAGGTGGTCAGCATTGATCATGGTCGCGGTCAAGGGTTCTCTATTTTCCCCTGCATCTTCCAAGACCAAAAAATTATTTTCATCCTCTGATTGCGGTATGTCTGAGAACTCTCCAGTCGCTCCATCAGAGACTGCAGGACCCACCGTTATGACAAGAGTGTCGCTGTCACTCGAGCCCGAAAGATTTTGAACCCTTAGAATGACACCAAACTGAGACTCTTCTTGGACACTAGGCAGATCAAGTTCAATGAACTTATTCCTTGTGATGATCTTTTTTATACTAACTCGGTCGTTTGGCCCAAGGCCCTCTACCTCAGCCTCTGTATAGGGTATCATTGAATCAAACTGTTCGAAGCTGTAATCATCTTGGAACAATAGGTTTGGAGCAAAAGACCATTCATATGTTAACGAACCATTGCTTGGCTTAGATCGTGAGCCATCAAGAATGATCGCTGAAGATGATTCACCCTGAATATCACCTCCAAGGTCACAAACAACCTTACGCGATTTCAACTGACTTCCTGCCTCATCATAGATCAGCTCTTGCGCATTAAGAACATTAAATAGAATTAAGAATAGATAGATACTAGTCTGCTGTATTTTCATTTTTAACCACCAGATTAATTAATATTACCAAAACTAAGAGGCCCTAGATATACATCTAGGGCCTCTTCCGAAATTTACTTTATTGCAACAACCCATGAATCCAATATATACAATCAATGATATAGAATTCACAAATTAGTTCAAATAATTATGTACTAAAAATTTGCCCTATAGTTCAAGCCAAACCAAAATTTTGATTCCGGCATCCAGTTCCCCTTCAGATCACTATTTTTTGAAAGACCTGAAAATGAAATACCAATACCATCCGTAATATTTAGGTTAACTCGATACGTCATATTAAGCCCAGAAATAAACTGCAAGGAAAGTTCATAGAAAGGTACTCTAGACAATTGAATAAAATCCATGAACGAGAGCCTCTCAATAAATTTTGGCTTCTCACCTATCGTCCCTACTACATCAAATCGGATATAGAATGAACTCAATCTCGTGAATGAGTTTTTATCCGTAAAATCCCCCTCAGTCCCATCAGCCTCAAGGTAGAAGGTTCTATCATAGAGGTCTATGGTATCTTGGCTAGTATCCTTCAAACGGTGTGCCATCTTCAGATAGTGGAACCCAGGAGATGCGGTTATGCGACCAACAGATGGAAGTTTGACAGGCACCTCAACTGTCGTTGCGGCAAGGGCATAACTGTCCAAGATGTTGATATTCTCTATCTCCGTTTCTGGATTATTGAAGACACCAGAAAGTGATTCCAATTTTTCTCCAGAACTTGAAGGATAAAATGTAAATCCTATTAGGCCGTGGAGGCTGGTCCTTGTCCCAAAAAGGTTATCAATGTTTCCCCTGGCATACAGGCCCAGGTAGTCGGAGCTTGCCACGTCAACACCATCATAGTTCCCGCTTCCAAAATCAAATGCAAATGGTACACGAAATCCAAACTCTGATCGCTGAGTTGCAATACCAAGTTCACTCGACCCCGCCAATAGACCAGGCAGACCGATCAGTGGATTTCCGAAACTCATGTTGGAGGCATATTGAATAAGATTGGATCGCATGGAGAAAGAAGAAAGAGACATCTTGAAATTGTTTGCGTGCCAGACAGAAAATGTGGACCCATATCCGGCCATGAGTCGCTCACTCTCATTCTCATGGAATACGGTCTCAGACTCACTGGTTAGGTACTCGTCCTTTGCGATCAATACCTTTTGAATGTCTTGACTAAAGACCCAGTCAACTTTCTCACGATCAATGATGGAAAAATCCAATCCATTCCCATACCATATCTCATGTATCTCATCTGAGTTGCCCTTTTGCTGTACAATGATGATCTGATCGGTTGGAGACATTTCACGAATGGATGTATCCTCACCATCCTCTAAAGCATCACCAGAACCTGCATTGGTATATTTCAGTGACATATAATTCAGGATCGCATCTTCCATTAGTATGTGATAGGGTTGATGGTCTACTGTCCACGCTACAAACTTTCTCTTATCCAGTGCGATCACCTCAGTCTCTACTGCATCTTTCACTCGGACATTTACACTTCCTGAAACGTATAACTTATCATTCTTACTATCAGTTGCCTTATAGGATACGGCATAGACATTGTCCTTGTTCACATCTACAGGATTCTCATAGTCCGGCTCTCTCAAAAATGCAAGATCACCTGCTCGAGTAATCTTAAAATGATCCCTGTCCTCGCTCTTGGTCAGTTTGAATTTTACGCTGGACTGGTTTTCATCAGGGTCTTCGACCTCTAAGCGCCCTACGATCTTTCCAGCATTCTCTGGATGACTAAAACTTACTTCCTTTGCACTAATGAGAACTGGTTTCTCATTCTCATTCTTGACCGTTACAGTAATATCTTCAACGATCTTCTCTCCACCAGAATCAGTGACCTGAACAGAGATCGAGAATGTTTTTTCTTCTTCATAATCGAATGGCCTCTTGGTCAGAAGGTTAGAACCATCAAGACTAAAGTCTCCTCTATTATCCTTGGCAAGACCAAACTTGAACTTATCATCCACATCTGCATCTTCGACCTTCAATCTACCGATTACTGTTCCAGCAGCAGCATTTTCCTTGACATTGCTCTCACTTAAAGATAGACCGGTTGGGGGGTCATTGACAGGGTTGATGTTTACTCTTACCTGAGCGGACCCATTCTCGAGTCCATTGTCCACCTTGTAGTCAAACTTATCGACACCAACAACGTTTGCATCAGGCGTGTATAATATTTTCTGTCCCTGAACCTGAGCCGTACCCTTTTCTGGTTTCGTGATGATCTCAATGATCACATTGCTCTTGTCTTCAAGGTTGTCATTCTTGAGGACATTAATTTTTACAGATTCATCCTCCTGAACCTGGGCATTGTCAGCCTTTATCTTGAGACCTCCCTGGGAAAAAGACATGCTCGAAAACATTATAACGGATAGAAGGACTTTTGATTTATTTAATATGTTCATGATAGACCTGCTCTAAAAATTTACTGATATGTATGGTGAAATCAACAAGGACCCACCGCCCTTGCCTTCCTCATCTGGCCTCATGCCAGGGTACCAATCCCACTTACTATTTAGATCACCTCTATCATCCTGAAATGTAATGAAAGAATTATTTGGATAGAGCGTGCAGTCCATTCCAAGATTTACCATCCTGTATACATTATGCTCAAGTCCAAAACTGAATGCCTTGAACCCACTGCCTGATACATTTATCTGTAGATAGCCCTTTGAACTCTTGTCATCCGTAACAGCTTCGACCTTCGCATATACCCCTATCGCATCAGAGCCAGTGACCCGATCGGTGACCAACACCTGATTAGCCGAATCAACCTTCCCGTGCAAGAACTGTGTAAATGCTAGCCCCGCCTTTAGACGCATGGACGCATAAGGCTGAGATACTCTTAGCTCTTTTCCTTTTCCTTTACGCGCTCGGACTTCACCAGATGCAATCCTGACCATCTGCTGATCTTCTGATGAGAGCGATTCTATGGGAACGGTCAAGGATTTGTCCCCATCCCACTTTAATCTAGAAACAAACTCTTTATCTTCATCGCTAAGGTCCTTGATCTTCAAGACCATGGTGAAATTATCTTTTGCCCTATTAAGTGTTATTTTTTTCTTGTCTCGCTTGACCAGCGAGGCTTTTACCGTGCTCCCTGATGAAGTAGTCCACTCTTTGCCCTTTTCTGCCTGCTTGTGGGCCTTTTCATCTTTTTCGATCTGAATCGTCACAACATTATTCTCATCGAGGCCAAGAAATAATCCCTGATATTTGATGCCATCCACAGCCCAAGTCCTGCTTTTGGCTATCATTTTCTCAGCCTTTGCCTTTTGCTTCTTCTGATCCTTGATCTTTGTTCCGTAATTTGAATCAACTTTCCTATTGATCTGAAATGTATTGCTCCAATATAAAATTCCACTGCTTGAAGGAAGCACTAGATGCTTTCTACTGAACATGTCTGCTGCAGAATATTCCTGGCCATCCACATCCATATAGTTTACCTGCCCACCTAGTTTGTGCGTGTCAAACTTGAAACCAAATCCAAGATTACCTTCAAGAGGATGGCCAATGCCATTGTAGACTGACATGGTATTGCCCGGCACTATGAGATAGGAACTCACTATATCATTGGACAGTCCCAGCATCAGATTCTCTGATAGCTGCCTAGAAAGACCTAAATCAGGGAATCCCTGCTCAAGCCTGAAAGCTAGGCTGCCACTCTTTTGGCGAATGAAGGCCTTCATTGCCGTACTCGCACTGATCTGTGAGTTAGACCACCAGAATGCATCCCTGGCGTCCTTGAAACTGCGCTCCTTAAAGACATTGTCAACGGTGCTGAATTGCTCAAGCTCGGAGAGGTCTCTTCGGCTGACATCCTTCCACTTGTATTCCCTAGACATAATTGTATTCAATTGATCTTTATTCATCTTCTCGACCTCGGACATGTCAAAGGATATGTATTGACCCATCTGATAGTCTTTTGCCTTTAACTTGTTCAGTTCGATCTTTTCATCATCAATATCCATCTGAACTATGATGGAAAATGATGCCTGGATGGCGTTTTCTTCGAATTTATCCACCTCGATAAGTCTATTGATATATGACTCAATAAACTCGCTGTTTACAATTGGATCTGCTATTTCCCAGAAAAGAGACTCCTGCCCATGGATTGATGCCACAAGCAGTGACCCTAGGATAACTTTTTTGGTTATTTTAATCATAATATTCAAACTCATTATCTGAAACAGTTTCTTTTTTGTATTTATCAACTACCTTGATTCTTATCTCAGTCGTTTCACCAAACTGTGGCTCATCCATCTCAAAACTATACTTCACGACTCTGCGATTTCCAATTCTCTTTTCAGGTTGTTCTTCATCCAGTTTGCCATATATGCCCGAAAGAGGGACTACCGCCTTTTTACCATTTTTATTTCCATAAGTAGTAACCGTCAGCAACATATTGTTTGTTCCCTTACCCAATCTCTTGAACTCTAGTTTCGGTGGTGGCACTTTTCTTACTTTTACCTCATGGAAAAGACCTTTTACTTGATTGCCATCTACAAAGGTTTCAAACTTTACTTTGCCCCTACTTTTCGGCTTTAATTTTGCCTGAAAAGAGTTGAAGGTTTTCTCATTTACAGCAGAGCCAGACATTTTAACAGATATTCGATCTCTATCAACATCCTTGACACGACTGTCAAACACGTAGTCTTCTCCAATGAAGATTTCTTTATCTTCTGATGGAGTACTATACTGTGGGTCAACCACAATGATCTTTGCTGAGGTAATACTTGATTTTTTATCTCTTTTCCTAAGACCAACCACTTCTACCGTACCACTGCTTGTCCCCTTTCCTGTAATAAAGGCGCGCGGTAGGCCCGAGACCAATTCCTTTACGAGATCCTTTCCACTTGATAGCTCCATACTAAAATCAGCATCAGAATTCACTCCACCAACGCTAAATGGAATCTCCCAATTTAGCCCTTTCAGCACTGTGTATTTTTCCTTATCAAAAAGGACGAAAAATTCCGACTGCTGCCCATCCATATAGATCAGAGTAACTGGAGTATCAAACTGACGATTTATTGAAAAACTACCCTCGCGCGAAACCTCACTATCAATAATCTTCAATAATTTATCCGTGATCTTATAATCTCCGAATGCCGTTGACCACTTATCATAGGTCACTGTATCGATATCTGGAATGAATTTGATGCCCAGGTCTACATTGTATGGCTGATTGAGATACTCTTCATTCACCGAACCAAGAGAAACTTTAGCAACGTATCTATTTTCATCACCTTCATCAGTGTATGGCTCAACTACAACTGAGTCCAATTCCCAGTCATAATCATCATCAACTTTTAATTCCTCTCCCTCTACCTCAATGATGGACGTAGTAAAACTGGGATTGAACTCGATGGATCCTTTTTCATATTGGCCTTCAACATCGAAAAAAAGACGGTAGTGGTCGGGGTCTTCATAATTTGATTCAACATTATTTATCTCAACAAGTATCTGAAGCTTATCTTGTGCTACATTCTTTAGGATATCATCCTGCCTTGACATGTAAATAGCCAGTTCTCCCTCAATGGCAAACAGACTCAAGATCGCTCCGAGATTTATTAAGAAGTAAACTTCTACTTTTTTCATGATCTAAACCTATTTCTTGATGGCTTTTGAAAGAATCTCATTTACTTCTTTTCTGATCTCTTCTTGGACCTTACCCTTAGCAAAGTTAGCTAGACCCTCACCCATTTGGGCGACCTTTACAACTGCCTTGGTCAACTCTGAGATCTCCTTACTATCCATATCAGCGACACCGCCACCAGAAGGCGCACTTCCAGATCCATCCTCAGGTCCTAAATTGTATATACTTTGAGCATATAGCAAAAGCAAGAAAAACTCAAGCACGATCGCACCAATGGACAAATAGGTCATCACACCGACATGATCGGGATCTAGAGTTGCGATTATAGATCTAAATCCAACTATCATAAGTAAAAAAGCAGCACCTCCATATACCATGGCGGTTCTTGCATTCATATCCGATCTAAGTTTCATTTTAATTTCCTTTATTAATTAATTATTAATCTATCGTAAGTGTTTTTGTTGAGGTAGAAGTATAGCAACCATCACTAATGTTAAATGGAATCTCCCAACTTCCCACATGCGAGGAAGTCGGAATAGCAGTAATGTTCCCTGAATTATCCCATGTAAACCATGAAAAATTTTCCGTTACACTAAAACTAATTACATCACTGTTTGGATCTTGCCATTCTACATCGAAATAAAGGGTGTCACCTCGTGACATTGAGTTAGGGAAATTCCCTAGATTAGTAAATTGAGGAGCGTCATTTGCAACTAGCTCTAGGTCAAACGAGTATTCAGAGCTTTTGGGATTGGATGGCCTGCTATCCTCTACTTTGATAATAATAGAAGCGGTCCCAGCGTCACTATTTTCTGGTGCCCTAACACAAAAAAGTTTACCATTATCGTCATTGTCAAAATTGAGCCACTCGATCGACCCAATTCCTTGATGGGTAAATGTGACCACATCATTGCCATTGAAATTAGGAGCAGAATTATTTAGATCACGCCAGTTCAGATCTACGAGGTTATCGTTGTCATCATAGCACCCAACTCTTATGGCCGATGGAATAGATCCCAAGTTAGTGAATTCAGGAGCCAAGTTTTCTCTTACTTCAATATTAATCTCCTCTTGCACAGTCATACCTCCCCCATCTTCAATTTTTAATAAAAATTCGTGGTTGCCAACATCGCCACTCTCTGGTGGAGAGGAGGAGCCTATGTTGCCTTCACTGTCAATTGATAACCATCCAGGAAGGTTAGAGGTGGTCAATTCGGGGTTATCTCCTTCATCAGTATCTGTCCATTCAATTCTGGGACTCTCATAGTCTACATATTCATCTGCGAATCTAATTATTTGACTAACATTTGAAAAGATAGGTGTTTCATTTACATTGACGACCTTGACCCTAACAGTAAAATCACCATTCTCTTTTGAGGGGCTGTCATCACTAACAAGGATCCTCACATCAACCTGCTTTGAACCAGTAAGTGCTTCAAAATTTATGCTGCCATTTGATAGTTCAAGATTTGTCACTCCCGAATTGGAATTGAGGACAAAATAGTTTATTTCCGTATTGTCCATCATTTGACTACTGATCGAGTAGGTAAATTCATCATCTGGATTAGGGTCTACTGCATTCAGAGCTCCAATGGTCAATCCTGCGGCCGAATTCTCCTCTAGTCGACCCGGACCACCATCTTCGAGGGGTTTATTGCCCTCGGCCCAGTCGATTCCACCTACAGGGGGTTGTGGGTCTAGATCTTGAGTATTCCCAGGATAGGTTACACTTACCTCTTCACAACCACTAAAGATTAAAAGTAAGAAAATCGATGTTATTGAATGAATCTTATTCATGATCTTAAATCAATGCTCCTTGTTAAGAGTGAATTTACCAATTTCTCTTTTTTTTTCATTACGCCAAAACTACTCATCAACTACTCACCTACCCCATGAAAGGCATGAATGAAGCTATCTAAGCTGATAGCAGTATCTAAATCTAACTTTTTTCTAAGTCTATATCGCTTATTTTCAACAGCACGAACTGAAAGCCCAGTGACCTTGGCCACCTCCTTTGTATTCATGCTCATTTTCAGATAACAACAGAGTTTGATGTCCGCAGTCCTGAGCCCAGGATAATTTTTGCTTAGACCTTCAACAAACTTAGGATATGCTGCTGAAAACTGATCCTGAAACTTTTCCCAGTCCGAAGAATCATCGATTTTGCTTTGTATGACCTTTCTCAGAGGATCCATCACCTTTTTATCCGACTTGCTCTCAATGAGCGATATGTAGTAATCAAGATCTTTTTCTATGGAATTCAAGAGATCGTTCTTTGATACAATATGAGCGGATAATTTTATCAGTTCATCTTGCTTATTATTAAGCTCGTTCTCAGCGATCAGTCTCTCTTGATCATGGATCAATGCTTTTTGAGCTGAGGCCCTCTTCTTATTTCTTAAACTTATCAAGATCATGCCAGTGAGCATCAATAAGAATCCAGCTATAATGTAGAACAGTAATTCTTTAGACCTTGCTTCCTTTAGCTTCCTACGATTGACATCCAGCTCTGATTTATAATTAAGACTTTCTAGAAGTAATTTCATTCGCTTGGATGATATCAAATCATTTTTACTGATCAAGATCTCCGCAACTCCGAGTGCGCTTTTCTCTAGATTATTAGACCTCATCAGTTCGATCTTCTTTTCTAATAATGACAGTTCAAATACGGATAGACCATTCAACTCACAAATCTTAAGCGCCTTATCCAAATAGCTAAGGGCGCTGTATAGACTATCCTGTTCGATCTGCATTCCAGCCATTGCATCGTAGTATCTAGCCATTAATATTGGACTATCCTTGAGTAAATGGACAGCTGCTTTGGACTCAGTATATGCGCCAGCATAATTTTCAGCAGCAGAAAAGATTTTCATCCTTAGTAAATGGTTCTTCCCAAGATCTGCCCTACAAGCTAGCGATTCTTTGAATTTTGGATTCCGCATAACATAATGGAGTAATGAGTCAGCTGCTGCTAGCTGCTCCAAGGCCATATCATCGATACCCCATTCAAAATAAAGTTCAGCCTTCAGGCTATGCTGATAGGCAACACCTTTCCCTGCCGCTGGATAGTCGATGGTTTCACCGGTCAAAGATCTTTGAAAGGCCTTGTACTTTGCTTGCCCTCTTTTAATATCTAAAGCCTCCTTAAAGAAAACCAATGCATCATCGTAGTTTGCAAGGTTGCGCTCTATCCTTGCCAAATTACTCAAGGCGACTGTCCTACCAGTAATTGAATTATCTTTATCAGGAGCAAATCTTCTAAAGATGTCCAATGCTTGGAGGTATCTCTCTTTGGCCTCCAACCACTGTCCCTGTTGAAAATAGACATTTCCAATATTTATTTTGTTCCAGGGACTTTGTCTTAATTGACTCTTTTGACTTGATTCAATAAAACATTGTAACGCAACTGATGGTAGATAAAGGTCAACATATATCTCACCTAAAATATTTAATATCTTCGCTTCCAATCTCGACTGTTCAGGGCTAAGGGAACTCATCACCTGGCGAGCATATCTTATGGCCCTATCTGGAGAGACCAATCTAATACTTTTTAATGAATCTAGCTCTAGAGAGGGTAGCCTTTTGTTATCTTGGGCATCTACATTCCCAATGCAAAATAGAAAAAGAAATAATTGAACAATGATCTTATACAAAAATTAATCCCGTTTTAAAGTTTTACTATATAATTAAGTAGTAACTGAGTAGTAGTGGCGTAATGATACAACTGAATATTATAGCCAAATTTAATAGAGTATAAATGATATGAAAAATACAAAATCAGATATCAAAAAAGTCGCTCGAAGACAAATGAACAGTATTTCTTCAAAGATACTTCAAGAGCTCTATGACCTTTACCCTAGTTCGATCTCATTGAGCAATCTTGCAAAAAATTTAGACCTCAGGGAAAAAACGGTCAAATCTTCAATCAATAAAGCTGTGCGAGAAGGTGTACCAATTGAGATGCCAATGAGTAGTACTGAAGAACCATCCTATAGGTCGGATCCAGCAGAACCCATTTCCTATATTCTAAAGGAAAAAGAGTCCGCAGAGGTCATGCTAAAACTTATTAAAGAGACTCCCCTTAATGGCAATGAGGATGCAAACAAGAAGAAAAAGAATAACTATCGAATATATGGAGAATACGTATCAGCCTTGAATGACCTTCTAGATAAGTGGACCTCCTTAAGACTGCTAGATCATACTAAAAATGATAAAGTTAAATGAGTGGTAATCAAAAAAACATCGTAAGAGTACTAGGTAGAGCAATGATTGTCATTGGGATTGCTATTATTACATACAATCTTTATAAATTATTCTTACCTAATTGATCAATAGCATCAAACTATCCAATAAGACCAAATCAATTCTTGATAAAAAATTTAGAGTCATTTAAGAAGAATCATCTTATTTGTCTGCCTAAAATCTCCAGCCTCAATCCTATAGAAGTAGATTCCCGTAGCGACCGATAGACCGGTATCATTCTTTGCATTCCATGCGACCAACTTC
>Ga0208277_1001405_pt1 | contig 13938 bp, 21 predicted proteins | sample ETNtaG_5_FD_185782 | JGI IMG/M metagenome (GOLD analysis project Ga0208277, IMG submission 185782) | Marine microbial and viral communities from oxygen minimum zone, Eastern Pacific Ocean - ETNP201406SV205 (SPAdes) (version 2) | ecosystem: Environmental > Aquatic > Marine > Oceanic ...
CGAGTATGACACCGAAGAGTACAACAAAAGAGTACTCGCTGAAGCTGCTCAAGAAAGAAACCATGATCTAATGTATCGTGGAATCAGAGTCGAACGTAAGTTTGCATCTAAGAGCTAAGCTAACACTTGCATACGCATAAGCATAAGGTGGGTCACCCCACCTTTTTTGCTTTTCTTTTCCAGAAAAGTCGGAAAATTTACTCCAGGTATTTTTCGACCCATAAGGTTTTCTAATAGGCATAAATTTTTGTAAATGTATCAGCAAATACGGACCTAATTCATATAAATAAAAATGTAGAACGGGAGAACAACATGCTCGAAAACTCCTACATTATGGGTTAACTTAAGTAAATCAATTATGAGGTCATCAAATGCACAATCTAATTTCCTATAATCAATTAGCGGGTTGGGGTAATATCCATCCAGAAGTTCAAGAAGAATCCAATGATGCTATTAACGATTATTTTCAGTGCCTAGTCGAGTGTGATGACAATGAGAGCGTATGTAAGCGGATCTGTCTGGAGAATCACCTCTAGCACGTCCAACCATCTAAAAAAAGAATAATTTAAAGGGAGGGGTTTACACCCTCCCTTTTTTAATATATAATATCAACTATGAATGGAGTGCAAATGTTACACATGAGAGAACAACTACTAAGAGCAGTCTTGGCACATGCTCAAGGTGAAATTGCAAAACATAGAGCAAACGTTGAAGTATATCTAGAACATCCTGCAGGTATAGGAGAGCACTCTGACATCACTGAAGCAATTCAAGTTGAGATGGATAAGATTGCAAGGTATGATGATCAAGTAAATGTTATAAACAAATATTTTAAATCAAGTTCTACTATGTCAGACATAGACAGAAGATCTAGTGAGGTATAATGGAACCAAACAGAGGTAAATTAAAAGTATTGGTCATGGCTCTTAAGGAGATTGTGGAAGAGTTAGAGTCAGAAGTTTATTCTGATACAGATCAATACAATAATGCTGCTGCAGCATTCTCTTCAGTAGACCCAACCCAAACATATGATGAGGCATTTAATGATGACGACGGGTACGCAGATTAATACTTATCATAAGTATATAAATTTACCTTTTACTATTGCTCCGCTACCTAACTTTAGTCAGCAGGGTAATAAAGTATTGCATTATTATATTAATGACTATCCATTCTATCCTATGGAAGAGTGGTTCAATGATCTAGGACTTACTTTATTTCTGAAGGAAGTATTCTACACACCACCCTTCAGTAAGATACCTATTCATACTGACCATGCAAGTTATACTAATCATGCAAAGATTAATATGACATGGGGACCTGATGAAGGGGTGACACAATGGTGGAAGTCTGATAAAGTGGTTAAGAAATCTATGCAAGGTACTGGTGAGTACACTAGTGAAGCACACCATAACTTATGGGCAGAGGAGAAGGATTGTGAATTACTTTATGAAGCAAACACTAACCGCCCTAGTCTAGTTAATGTGGGTGTACTTCATGGTACAAACAACCCTACACCACAAGGAAGATGGACTCTATGTTTTGTACCTGTTAATCAAGCAGGTCAATTTATCCATTGGAATTCTGCACTTGAAATTTTTAAAAATTACTTAGATGATTAAATTAATAAGTGTTACTCCTGACGCTGAGAAGCACATGGCATACACTGCTCGTGTGAGCAACCCTAAGAACCAAGAGAACGATAACTTCGCTGGTCTTCTTAAGTATTGTATTAAACATCAACACTGGAGCATCTTTGAGCATGCTCACATGACTGTTGAGATTAACACATCATTAGCAATTGCTACTCAGATTTTAAGGCATAGGAGTTTTACATATCAACAATTCTCTCAGAGATATGCTGATAGTAAAGAACTACAGATAGAGATCCCTGCTCCTGAGTTACGTCGTCAAGATACTAAGAACAGACAGAACTCTATTGATGATATTAACCCTCGTGATGAGGCATATATGCAAGCAACTATGGAGGAACATTTCGCTCGGAGTCTTGAGATATATAATGATATGTTAGAGTATGGAGTTGCCAAAGAGTGTGCTAGAATGGTACTACCACAGGCAACCCTAACTCGTTTGTACATGACTGGAAGTGTTCGTAGTTGGATACACTATATCGACTTGCGTTCTGCTCATGGTACACAGAAGGAACACATGGAGATCGCTGAACAAATCAGAGATCTTTTTATTAAAGAGTTCCCATCAATAGCACAAGCAATGGAGTGGAATTAATGCCTGTATATAGAGATTATGAGATTAGAATTAATCTTAATGAACTAATCGAGAAGAGAATACCATGTTGTGATCTATTACATCCTGATCATTGTTTTACTGAGTCACAAGTTACTCAGATAGCACATGATATTAATATGGATTTAGATTTACATCCAATCTATCATCAGATTGATGAGCATATCATGAGGTATGTTACTGCTGCTGGTATTGATAACTCAGAACACTGGGTTGAGAAAAAACTACCTGATCTTAAAGAATAATGACTGCAATTTATGATGATGTAAAGATCACTATCAATTTAAATGAGTTGGTAGAGATCAGAGCAAAACTCTTGACTCAAAATGAAGATTACTCAAATGCAGTAGCAACTGGTGAGTATCTTGATAAGAATGACATTGACAAACTTGCAGCTCAATTAAGAGAGACGTTGACATGGGATACACTCTATTATATGGTAGATGGTGCTATCTTAGATTACATGGGTTTAAAAGATCCAAATCGTCCTCACTATGGTGAGAGGAGCATTGAATCCATTGACATAACAATGGAAAAGGAAAAGAAAGAAAGAGAAAAGGAGTTCAAGAAGAACTTTGACATGGTTGACCTTGAAGGTGGATCATGGACAATACAAGTACCAATGAGGAAAAAAAATGCTTGAAATTAACACTACCAAGAATAAAGAACTTGGTTTATGGGATATCACTGCTACACTTACACTTCCACCTATTACAGTTAGTAGGTTAAAGAAGGATAAGAATGACATTCAATATGAATTGCGTAATGCATTTAGTGAAGTCATTCAGGAGATTGTAGAGAAGCATTGTGATGAGGAAATGTAATGGCAACTTATCCTGTGGTCAACACTAAGACTGGTGAACAGAAAGAAGTTAAGATGAGTATTCATGATTGGGATCAGTGGTGTACTGATAATCCCGATTGGTTGAGGGATTATTCTGATCCCTCAACTGTGCCAGGTGTGGGAGAAGTTGGTGAGTGGAGAGATAAGTTACATAATAAACATCCTGGTTGGACTGAGGTTCTTAAAAAAGCAGAGAAGGCAGGTGGTATTCAAGGTCGTTTGAATAGGGTGAATAAGAATTAAAATATTAAATGGTTAAATACTTGTACGTAAACCAGCACATTACCGTATGCCAAGGAAAAGAAGGACTGAAACACAACCTATTGGTGTTGGCATGACTGCCAAACAAAAGAGAAGGAAGAAACCAATTAATGCAGACTTCCTAAGAGATATAGATCCTCTTACAGATAACCAACAAGAGTTGTACCGTTGTTATAAGAATGATCAGAATTTAGTTGCCTATGGTGCAGCAGGTACTGGTAAGACATTCATTACGCTTTATAATGCTCTTCAAGATGTCTTAGATCCTCAAACTCCTTACGAAAAAATATACATTGTTAGATCCCTTGTAGCAACAAGAGAGATTGGATTTCTTCCTGGTGACCATGAAGATAAGTCCTTACTATATCAAATACCTTACAAGAACATGGTGAAATACATGTTCGAGATGAATACTGATGCAGACTTTGAGATGTTGTATGGAAACCTTAAGACTCAAGGTACTATATCATTTTGGAGTACATCATTTATTAGAGGTACTACATTTGATAATGCAATCATCATAGTAGATGAGTTCCAAAACTTGAACTATCATGAGTTAGATAGTATAATAACAAGAGTTGGTGAGAACACCAAAATATGCTTCTGTGGAGATGCTTCTCAGTCAGATTTACAGAAGACAAATGAACGCAATGGAATCCATGACTTCATAAAAGTATTGAGGGTAATGCCTTCATTCGATATGATTGAATTTGGTTTACAAGATATTGTACGTTCAGGTCTCTGCAAAGAGTATTTAATTGCTAAAAATGAGTTAGGTATGTAGTGTGAATTTTAAACATGTAAATTGTGATCTTCCTAAACTCTCAAGAGAAACTATAGATGGAGTTCGTTACTATTCAGTTCCTGATAAGGACGAACTCATCAAATTAGTTTCTATAACTTCTGTTACTAGTCATCACAACAAAGATATCTTTGTTAATTGGCGTAAGAGAGTTGGGGAGGAAGAAGCAAATCGCATTACAAGGAAGGCAACTAAGCGTGGTACAGATATGCACACGCTTACAGAGTATTACTTAAAGAATGAGGATCTCCCTGAGGTTCCTCCTATATCTGAGATGTTATTTAAGATTGCCAAATCTAAAATAAACCTTATAAATAATGTATACTCTTTAGAGGGTTCTCTCTATAGTAAGGAACTAGGAATTGCTGGAACCGTTGATTGTATTGCAGAATATAACGGTGAGTTGGCGATAATAGATTTTAAAACCTCTAAAAAACCTAAGCCAAGGGAGTGGGTCGAACACTACTTTGTGCAATGTATGGCATATGGTTGTATGTTATACGAATTGACTGGGATTATGATTAAAAAACTTGTCATTATAATGGCATGTGAAAATGGAGAATGTATTGTTTATGAAGAGTATGACAAAGCAAAGTACATTAGATTACTCACCGAGTATATTAGAGAATTTATTCAATTCAAGCTGGAGAACTATGCCGACTAAAGTAGACGAGAAGTTCGAGAAGGCTCTGGAAAAGAAGTTTTTCTGTCCAAGTAAATTTGCTCAATCAATTGAGCAACTTGTTTTAGACAATAAAAATATGAACTATATTGATGCTATCATTTATTTTTGTGATTGTAATAGCATTGACTTAGAATCTGTGCCAAAGTTAATCTCCAAACCATTAAAGGAGAAGATTAAGTTTGATGCAACAGAGTTAAACTTTTTAAAACGAACATCCAGAGCAAAATTGGTTTTTTAATTCCGAAAAAGTCGGAAAAAACATCGTGGGCATTTTTCATGAAATACCCCTTTCAAGATTATGACACCTTTTGAAGTGTATAAAACCTATCTCGCATTAAAGAATCATTTTACACAAGCTAATTATGATTATCATAAGTATTGTGGAAAAGTGAGAGCAACCTTAAATTCTTTTTATAAGAGAAAGGATCGTTTTTGGTTTGAAAAGTTGAGTCGTCAAAAAAGTGAAAAACAGATAATTGACTTTTTTGTCTCAAATTTTGTATCTTCAGGAGATCCACAATCTTTGTGGATTGGTGATATTATTAGAGATGGTGAAAAGACCTATAATTCTTGGAATAAGAAAAATGAGTCTTTGACGTATTTCTTTAAATCTGAGGTAGAATCAGTTATTGATATAAAACAGTTTGATGAGATTTTTCAGGTTCATGGCACTTCTCATCCATTATTGTTAAAAGAGCATTTACAAGGAAATTTGTCATTAGAGACTATGGTAATACTTGACAAGATATTGGGATATAAGGTAGATTTCGACAAAAAGTTAAAAGATCCTGTTTGGCAATTAGTATCGCAAAATATGAATAAGTACAGTTCTTTCCTAAATATTGATGTATTTAAGTTTAGGAAAATCTTAAAGGAGAGTGTTGTATGAGCTTTTTTGATTCCGAAGTTGTACGTGCTGAAGTTGCTCATATCGCAGAAATGCAAGAAGAGATCTATCAGAGCGTTTGGAAATTTGCCTCCTTTAGTGATGAGGAGAAGTTGAAGCATGTAACTATTTTACAAGAGCTTTTAGAGAAGCAGAGGGTATTATATACTAGGTTATCTTTGTCTGATGATCCAGAAGCTAAAGCAATGAAGGATAATATTATGAGGGGTGCATCATCCCTTGGTCTTCCTAAGGATGTTGACATGTCAGTAGTTTTTGGTAATATGGAGAAGTTACTTGCACAAATGAAGTCGCAGGTAGAATAGACATAGGTCCCGATTAAGACCTTATAAACTGATCATACAAGCCGAATACAATCTAATACGGAGAATACGTATGTCTTTTGCTAAATTAAAAAAGCAATCATCTTTAGGTTCCCTTACCCAAAAATTGGTAAAGGAAGTTGAGAAGATGAATAATGGTTCTGGTAATCAGGACGAACGTCTCTGGAAACCAGAGATGGATAAAACAGGTAATGGATACGCTGTTATTCGATTTCTACCTGCTCCAGACGGTGAAGATCTACCTTGGGTAAAAATGTACTCACACGGGTTCCAAGGACCAGGTGGATGGTATATTGAGAATTCTTTAACTACCATTGGTGGTAAAGATCCAGTATCAGAGCACAACAGAGAGTTGTGGAATAGTGGTAATGAGGACGACAAGACTACAGTGCGTAAGCAGAAGCGTAAGCTCTCTTACTACGCAAATATCTATGTTGTAAAAGATCCTACAAATCCTGCAAATGAAGGACAAGTAAAGCTTTATAAGTTTGGTGCTAAGATCTTTGATAAGATCATGGCTGCAATGCAACCTGAGTTTGAAGATGAAACTCCAATTAACCCATTTGATTTTTGGCAAGGTGCTGACTTCAAATTGAAGATCCGCAAAGTGGATGGATATTGGAATTATGACAAATCTGAGTTTGCTACTGCTGCTCCTCTTCTTGAAGATGACGATGCAATGGAAGCAATTTGGAAGAAGGAATATTCCCTTCAAGCATTAGTTGCTGCCGATCAGTTTAAATCATATGAGGATCTAAAGAAGCGTTTAGACTATGTTCTAGGCGTTAAAAAACCTGCCTCACGTCCAGCATTGGATGAAGAAGCAGGTGATGATGAACCTCGTGGTTCTTATAAGCCAGACTTTGGTTCTCGCAAGGAAGAGAAGGTTGCTGTAGCAGCAGCTCCTGCCTCAGCAGAGGAAGATGATGATGCTATGAGTTACTTCCAGAAACTTGCTGAGAGTTAACTTATTCATATAACCGAGGGTTATCTGCCTTCTTAAGGGTTCTACTCATGTATTGAGTGGAACCTTTTTTATATTCCATCATTCTTTCAATATCGTCTAAAATAATTGATAGGTATCTTGGTTTAAGTACAAAGATCTCTCTCTTTTTATCTTCTACGGTTTGTTCATGTTCTATATTAGTAACTGGTCTTGATGTGTCTCTACCACTTTTTTCTACTAAAGACTCTATATTTGGATCATTGTAGATTGTTCCATCAGATAATTTCCTTTTCCAACTATAACCATCAAATCTCCATTCCTGACCATCTCTCTCAAATACTTCATCCTTTACAGGGATATAAAGTGGTCCTGGTTCACTGAATTGTAAGGTTGGTGGATCATAATATCCTTTACCTGGATTACCAATAAAGATTTCAATAATTTTACCATTCTCAGTTTTAACAGTTGCAGTTGCTGTTATTGGATCTAGTGGAGGATCAATAATAATATCAGGTGCAGATCTATAATTATAACCCCTATCAGTTAATACAATACCTGTTACCTTACCATTATTAACTATGCTATACCCAACTGCTTTTCTATGTGGTGTGGGTGGTTGAACAGTTATGTTGGGTGGATTTGCAGCATCATATGCCCCACCTGGTGATGTTACAGTAGTAATACTAAGTTGTTCATTGTTAATGCTTACAGTTGCTTTTGCTGTAAGATCCATATTGTATGTGTAGATCCTTCTACCAGTTCCACCAGGAACTATAAATCTAGTTCGACCTGGATTTGTGAATGAGTCTAAGGGTCTACTATCTTTTGAAGATACATTTAGAGTTCCTTTTAACGTTAAACTATCAAGGTTCCAATTAGAACCTAAACCTATAAAGTATACTGAGGAATTATCTAATCCACTTACATATAGTTCTGATCCATCATCCTTAAAGTTAATAGCATATACGTTGTTCTCTCCACCAACAATATTATTAATATCTACGGATTGTGATGCTGTAGACACCATAGATGATATAAGCCATGGAGTTATTAGTTCATGCTTTCTAACTGTATCTGGATTTGTTGTATCCATGATGAATACATTTTTTCCATTATCTTGGAATCTTATACTAGATGGACTTACTGTTGTAATACTACCAACATAGGTCATTGTAGAACCAATATCCCATGCAGTTGCTAATGAGTATTGTGCTATTTTAAATCCAGAATTTGTTAGACCACAGAGGTACATTGTTTGACCGTCTGGTCTAAAGTCTATACCAGTACAATATGTGAATTGTAGACTACCTTGGTTCATAATTTTAATATCGGTTTCAATGGCAGTCATTGCATCCCAAGGAGTAGACATAGTATATTCACGTATTTCACCAACGGTATAACCAAGAGAACCATGACATGTAAAGAATTTGTCTCCAGTTGGATTGATATGCATACCTTCAAATCCTTCAGCAAGGACGTAGGTTCCTATCCCAACGTATATTGCATTACCTATAGGATCTGGTGGTGGATCAATTGTTATTGTTGGTATAAAGTTGTATCCATCTCCTGTATTGGAGACTGTGATTTGTGCAATTTGCCCGCTATTAGTAGTTCCAATACCAACAGAGCACGTTAGAATGCCCGCTACAGTTGCTTTTGGATCACTGAATGTTACACCAGGTTGATATGTATATGCTTCACCAGAATTGATAATAGTGACTTGTCCAACCTCCATATCATCTGGAGGTACATTTAATGTGCAAGTTGCAGTTGCAGTAGTTGCTGCACCAGGAGAACTTATAGTAACTCCTCCAATGGCAGTATAACCAATACCTTGATTTGTTATTGTTAATGCTGTTATTTTTCCTTCAGCACCACCAACTTGAGCAGTTCCCTCAGCATAAGTTCCTGGAATAATTGTTGGTAATGATATATTTTTGTCTAATTCTATAGTGTATTCTGGAGCATCATAGAATCCTTTAGTAACTGTTTTTCCATCTGGGATAATTACAGTACCTTCGGTATCTGTGTGTTCTACAGTTTCATAGTGATGTATTCCACCATATAGATTTTCATAGGTTCCATATTTGTCTATACAGAATTTGTCAAATGCTTGTTGAGTTTTTGGCCATTCATCATATACGTTGAGTATATTATTTGATTGTAGGACTACCCAATCTAGAGTTGCATCTCCATATATTCTACTTGCCACTACATCTGGTCTATCATCACCTTGGATACTATACTTCTCAAAATAACTAAGATTTTCAAATATATCTGATCTTAACCTACCTCTTTTAAATAGGTTTTTTACAACAACATAGTCATCCAGAGCAGTTCCATATTTTGGATCTCTGCTAATATACTGGACATCTGGTAATTGTCTAAAATATGATGGCATAGTTTAATAACCTATTGACTCTTGACTTGCATCGACTTCATCATATTCGTCTGCATATATTGGTTCTAACTCCATGAAGGAGAGATTCATTACATATGAGACCATAGTTCCATCTGGGAATGTCATATAAGTTCCTTCAGATGTATAGTCAACATTACAAGATTGTAATGCACATGGACTCTTTATTCTATTTAAACCTGGATGTGCCTTACCATTATGTAGGTATTCAATTTGGAATACGTTTGGTGCTTTTAGGAATAGATCTGCCTCTGATCTTTGAGGAGTCATATTCTGTTTAAAGAATCGTATAATTTTTTTAACTCTCTTTGCTTCAGCAACATCTCTTGGAGTCATCCTAAAGGAAAAACTAAAGGGTCTTAACTGAGGTGCTTGGAATAGTAACTCTAAGTTGGGGTTCATTATTCCACCAGTCATTCTGCTTAGAACATTAGATCCAACTGCTTTACCAACCATTGCATTACTAACAAGAGTTTTCATTTCATCAGAAGCGTTACCAACATCTGATGCCATTGCAGATGCTTTCTCAGCAAGTTCATCACCTTCTAGTAATGCTTTACCCAACCCTGCTCCAGCAGCTTGTATTGGATTCATAGTATCTTCATTCCAACCAACAGATACTGAATCTTGGATTCCAGATTGAATGGGTAGAGATACTGTACTTCCTATTATTTTTAGTTTTCTTCCATTAGCATCACCAAATCTACTACCACCAGCACTAAAGACTGTACCTTTTTTATCTTCTCCAGTACCTTGGTGTCCACCAGATTTTGCTTTATATTCAATTGCACCAAATCTAATAAAATCACCATCAACATTTCCTATTGGATATCTTAGATCATCACCTGATTTACCTATTGGTTTAGCAGGTATACCTTTAAAAGTATTTAAATCACCTTGAGATAAACCAGATAATACACCACCTACCCCGTCAGTATTACCTTGCCCTCCTCTTGATCTTGGTGATGCATATTCTTCTTTTGCTCCTGTACTTGCTTTTGATGGTATTGCATCTGCTTGGAATCTTTTCTCTGTTGATCTACCTATACCTGTTTCTGTTGTTGCTCTATCAGGTTGACTTCCAAATTGTTCTGCATATCCTTCTTGGTAGGTACTAATAATTTGATTATCTATATCTTTATTAACTCTAGAATTTTTATTTTGTAATTCTTTATCAAGACCTGGGAAGTTTGTTGTGTTTATATCTGTCCATTTCCCATCCATACCAACAGATGCTACCTTATCTGAATCAACGAGTGGTAGTGGTGCTCCATTTGAATCTAATCTTTGATTTACAAGAACAGATGTTTTTGTTACTGGGTCGAATTGCAAAACAAGTTTTGCACTAGCATTTTCATAGCGAGTGCGTGTTTGACCACCCCTAGTATATGTACCAGCAGGTTTTTGGTATTTTACTTGGAATTGTGGAGATTGGTAATTATCCCTTCCATCCAATCCAGTTGTAACTTTTGCTTTTTCTTTAGCCATTACCTAAAGTTTGATTCATTTTTACCATATCCTTGATATCTTCGCACACCTCTAAGCATATCTCTAAATGTTTTGTTAGTCTCTTTCCAGACCGAAGCATTTAAAAGTCTCTTTGGTTTACCATCTTTTATAGATACAAATTCTTCTATGGGAAGATTTGCTGCATTTGCCCATTCATCCTTTGCAATATCTAGTAATGGACCTACACCAGTCATATTATATTTAGACACTGAGTTATAAGGTAAATTTAATCTATCCTCCATCAGATTATCTATCACCAATTCTCTCTTTGCTGGATGTATATAATGTAGATTACATCCTGTAAAACTTCTACCATTAACTTCAATAATGTATACCAGAGGGAATGCATCAAACATCTTTAGGTTTTTTGCTTTGGTTTCATATTGGAACATCATTAGATGTCCTATCTTTGGGATTTTTCTAAGAAGGTTCTCATCATTACCTTGACGATCATTCTTCTCATCCATGATAAATTTGCGGGGATTATTCTTATATGTTGTAACTAGACTTCTAAATGCTCTCCTATAGAAGAATGGTGATTTACCATCCTCTACACTCATTTGTTCATTTATTTCTTGGAAGAGAGTCATTTTTTATATTTTATTCCTAGTTCATCTTCAGTTATAACTTTAAATATCAGTCTTCTATCTCTACACCATTCTTCTGCTGCTCTCCATTTAGCATTATTAACAGCATACATTTTAGTTTCATAGATATATCCCTTTGTTACTTTAGATTTTTTCTTTGGTGGACTACACTGTCTTTTAGGTTTTACCTCTATTACATAGTCTCTTATTGCACCACCACCTTCTTGTACTTTAATAAGGAAGTCTGGGTAATACTTATGCATTCTATTATCTAGAGGTGAGCGATATGGTATTGAGAACTCTTCACTTGCCCATAGAAGAATGCTCTCATTAGTGTCGCACCATCTACAAAATTTCTTCTCCCAATTACTTCGGCAAACTATATTATTTGGATTACCTTTGTACTTACGAGGGTTCCGAGGTTTGTATTTACTTTTAATACTCTCGTTCATCGTATAAATATCTATTAATAGACTATTAGTTATATTTAGATGGGGAAACAGAACAGACCATTACATCCTGCTACCAGCATGAATAAGCTGAAGAGTAGCATACTAAGCCCTTCTCTATCAGCATATTATTCTGTGGTATTTCCTGTGCCTAGTTTTGGTGGGGTGTCTAGTAATTATGATGGAGAATTATTGACATTAACTTGTACTGAAGCAGCATTACCTGGATCAAGTATTGCTACTTTGGAACAACAGAATGATTTTATGGGTGTAACTGAGAGACATGCCTATAGGAAGATGTATGATGAATCAATTGATCTTACCTTTTTAGTTACCCAAGATAGTGATTATTCTCAAATTAGATTTTTTGATGGGTGGATGAAGTTTATAACTGGTGAAGCAGGAAAAGATTTATCAAGTGCAACGACTGTTAATAGAGCACAGTTTCCAAATGACTATCGTACTAAATTATGGATTGTAAAATTTGAGAAGGATATGGGTGGTGCTTATTCACCTAATAGTAAGTTGTTAGAATATGAATTTGTAGATGCATATCCAAAATCAATAAGTTCGTCACCAGTATCATTTGAAGGTAATGGATTACTTAAGACTACAGTATCAATGACTTATACAAGGTATTTTATTACACAACTTAAGAGTCAGGCAGAGGCAATTTCTGGTAGAGGTCGGAATTCTTCTGGTAACCCAGAATTTAATTCATATTACTCACGTTTGACTAATTCTGAGTTAATGGGTGACTTTGGAAAAGTAATGGATGATGGTAGATTAAAATTCCTTAGCGAAACCTTCGCATAAGACCCCTATATATAATATACTGAATTGCATAGATTATGCCTTTACCCAAGATTAGTACACCAACATATGAGTTGGTGTTGCCTTCGACTGAGAAAACTATAAAATATAGACCTTTTTTAGTTAGAGAAGAAAAACTTCTGGTCTTAGCACTAGAGAGTGAAGATAACAAACAGATTACAACTGCTATTAAGACTGTTCTTAAGTCCTGTATACTTACAACAGGTATCAAAGTGGAAGCACTTCCTACTTTTGATATTGAATTCTTATTTTTGAATATCAGAGGTAAGTCTGTTGGTGAGGAAGTTGAGGTTAATATTCTCTGTCCTGATGACGAGAAGACTTATGTTCCTACAAAGATCTATATTGATGATATACAGGTTCAAAAGAATGATGATCATACTAAACAAATTAAGTTAGATGATAATACTATGATGGAGATGAAGTATCCATCTTTGGAAGAATTTATTAAAACTAATTTTGATTTTAAAGATACTAGTTCTAATTTGGATCAGTCATTTGGTTTGATTGCTTCTTGTATTGATACTATTTTTAGTGGTGAAGAAGCATGGGCAGCTAAAGACTGTACTAAAAAAGAATTGATGGAGTTTTTAGATCAAATGAATTCTACTCAGTTTAAATCTGTTGAGACATTCTTTGAGACAATGCCTAAGTTACAGCATGAAATAGAAGTAAAAAATCCTAAAACAGGTGTGAAGAGTAAGGTTCTATTGGAAGGACTATCAAGTTTTTTCGCATAGGTCTCTCTCACATTGACTTAGAGAATTTCTATAAGTTGAATTTTGCCTTAATCCAGTATCATAAATATTCATTAACTGAAATTGAGAACATGATACCGTGGGAGCGAGACATTTATGTTGCTCTACTAAAAGCCCATCTTGATGAAGAAAAATTAAAGCAACAGCAACAAGCTAATAGCTAATGGATCTACCTGGCGACAGTAAGAAGAAACAATCGAGTGTGTCCCATGAGACTATGATGAAGTCTCTACAGTCACAGCGTAGGGTGCTGGGTAGAGTTATTCATAATGAGAAAGAATTAAAAGAGATAGTAGATCAGATAATTGTTTTAGGATTAAGATTAGATGGTCAACTTAATGTAATAGGT
>Ga0208277_1001406_pt1 | contig 13933 bp, 9 predicted proteins | sample ETNtaG_5_FD_185782 | JGI IMG/M metagenome (GOLD analysis project Ga0208277, IMG submission 185782) | Marine microbial and viral communities from oxygen minimum zone, Eastern Pacific Ocean - ETNP201406SV205 (SPAdes) (version 2) | ecosystem: Environmental > Aquatic > Marine > Oceanic ...
CGTCTCGCAGAAAAGCGACGAGATGCCGACGATAGCGCCACTCTCGGCGTCCTCCTCGTCCTCGTCCTCGTCCTCCTTGGCGCGGTCTTCGAACGGGAAAAGTCTGCGCGCCGAAAACAACAGAGGCGTGTTGACGAGGAAAACGTCGCGGGTGATGATTAGTACTCCACGAGCCGAATCGTCGTCGTCATCTTCCTCCTCTTCTGAAAAAACTGAGAGCGCTGAGATGTCGTCGCAAGGCGTAGATGCGAGTGGTAGTAGTAACGATGCGAAAGAGACCCTCTCTAAACTCGCGGAAGAAGGGGGATTCCCAGTTTGGTTGCCGGAAGTTGTGAATGGGCGAATTTGTATGGTTGGGCTCTCTATTGGAGCGTCGGTGGAAGTTACCCAGCACATGACGTTACTCGAGCAAGTGCCGCATAGTTTAGTTCAATTGGCTTTACTCGGAGGTTCTATCATATATGCATCTACCAAACCGTTCGAATTTAATCCGCAAAATGGATACAACGCAAACCCGGAAAGCTTAGAGGGTATTCGAGATACGCCTGGAATGTTGGTCGTCGAGAAGTGCAATTTTACGCCCAAGGTTGAAATGGCGCACGGGAGAATCGCAATGACTGCGTTTACTATTCTGTGCTTGATTGAATTAATCTCTGGGAAACCGTTTTTTGGTTAATATATATCTGCTACTATTACACATGTTAAAATCTAACTACAGCTAAACTCGCTAACTCGCTAAAAGAAAAACTACTTTTGGTTACAGCGCAATTTCTTATTCTTATTCTTCGTCCTCACGCTCTCTCTTCTTTCCACCACCATCAGCAGAAAGAAGACTACCGTACACACCAGACGGAACAGATGTTTTCAGGACTTCTTTATCATCATCTTCTTCATCATCAAAACCTAAATCAATCTCTTCAGGATTCTTTGGTACGTCATCTCGATCGCCACCAACCACGTGAGATTTCACAAAGCCGGCAATCGGAGCCGCGTTTCTATTCTCCAACTCTTCTCTCTCGAGCTGTTTCATCAAGTCTTCTTCTTCGCCTTCTTTATTTCCTTCTCCTCCGGATTGTGGTTCCAAAGCATCAGCCGGTACCTCGATAACGGACATGTTGAAGTGCATTTGCGAAAACGAAGCCGCGACGGATCTCTTCACCCGCAACATATCGCGAAACGTATCTTCGTTTCCATTCTTGACTTCAAAGTCGTTCCATTGGCCCCAAAAGGTACCATCTTGCGCAGGATTTGAGAATTGACTCGCATGAGTGTATAGAGCTCTCGCTCGGTCAATTTCACCGAGCGAAGCCTCCAATTCAGCGTACTTGACGCACACGATTTTGGTCGAGTGATCGTCCAAACTATTCTTCTTTGTCTCATCATCGTCGTCATCATCAATGATTTTCTCGTATATCGATCGAACTTTACCGACACCGAAGAATTCTATCGCGCGTTTGACGTAAATGTCCAACACTTCAATCTTATCAGCTGGAGATTTTATCTTTTTCAAAGCTTGGTCGTAAATATCCATCGCACGTTTGGAGAGACCAAATTGCTCCTCCAACTTTGCAAATCCTAAAAAGAACTCTTTGCAATACTTTGGCGGTGCTTGTTCGCAGCACTGTTCGAACAAATCTCTCGCGCGCTCGACTTTTGTTCCTTGGAATCGATCGACAAACTGCGTTAAATATGCGCGCCAAATATCAATAGAATGCGGAAAGTTGAACAAGTTCACCCCACGCTCGTACACGTGAAACGAGTCCTCGAAGAATTTCGATTCTTGAAGCATAGCCGCGTAGTTTAGAATGATTTGCGGCGTAGCTATGCGTAAATCGAGTATTTTTTCGTACACGACTCTGGCGTTTTCCGGCGAAACTGATTCTTCCAAGTCGCAATACAACATCCACAACTTAATCGATTTGTGCACTTTTTCTTGCACGAGCAGCGAGTCATACTCGCCTTTTGTAGACGCGTTATTCACTTTCTTTTGAGCTTCTTCTTTGTGATTCACAAGCACTCTTTTCATGAGCTCCAACGCCTGCTTAAAATTCTTATGTCTCAATTCGAACTCGGCGTATTCGCACCAAATCGTCGCGAGCTCATCTACACTTTTGAAATTTGGCGATTTCGTCGCCTTTTCGAAAATAACTCTCGCATTGTCCAAGTCGCCGTGCACTTCGTAAAACTTTGCAAAGTCCGTCCACACTTGGGCTATCGATCCGATCGATACCTTCGCGTCCACAGTTTGTATGGCTAAAGAATAGGTAGAAACGATTTCTTTTGAGGAAGACAAGAGCGAAATGCGTTTTAACCATTCATGCACATTGTGAGGGTTTTGTCGCAACATCACGCTCGACAAAAGAATCGGTCGGCGTTCCATCAAGTGTTCTAAACGTGCTAATCGTAACTCAATTTCGTCGTCGTCTTCATCATTTTCCATTTTAGAACTCAACACATGTTCTTCAAAGGCGGCGTAGGCGTCAAAAATGAGCGAAAAATCTCTCACTGTCATCACGGACTCTAATCCTTCTTCGTAAATGTCTCTCGCTTTTTCGAACAAACCTCTCCTGATGTAATAATCCGCTAATGATGCCCAGAGCTTACCGACTTCGTCCGTAAACTTTTTAATTGCAGTTCTGAGAACGGTCGAAACGTTGATGTTGTTATCGTTTGTTTCTTTTGAGAAAGAACTACTTTTTTCACTAACAGTAATGACATTCTTGGTGATCAAATCGCAAAGTTCGAGCCACATTTGGTGTTTGGATTTATTCAACAACGAGACAAAGTTCTCGTCGTTTAAGATTTCAACCAATCTTTGACTACTTTCCACGATGCGTCCTCGATTCTTTAGAAACACGATGTACTCCTCGACGTGCGCCGGCTCGAATTGGACGTATCGGCGATAGACTCTACACGCCGTTTCCACCGGAATCTTATCCGAACTTCTCACGAATGGTAAATACAAAGTCGACCAAAATTTACCATGTTCGGTGATATCCAGCGATTGCAATGCTCGATCGCAGACGTGTCTTGTTTTCGTAATCAAGTACTGATCTTGCCACAACGTCTTCACGTACAACTCCCAAATCTCAAAGTCGTCGTGGATGTTCGCAATGCATCTCTCAAAAACTAAGTTTACTTTATTGAATTCAATTGACGTCTTCTCTATCGATTGGTTCTTTGTCTTTATGTGATTCAGTCTCCATCGCAAATATTTCAACCACAAGTTTCTCGATTTTGGATTCGCTTTGACGGCTCGCTCGTGAATTGTAAGAATTTTGGAGAATGATGGATTACTATTATTATTCAACAAAAACTGAATGTATTTATCCCAAACGTCTTCAACGTACGGGTTCTGCAAACAGTTTTCTTCGAATACTAAGTCTTGGTCGGTGATTTCGTGGTCTGCATGCATTTCGAGAGCGGTGGCGGTTTGTTGTTCAAGAGCACCCATTAATTTTTCTTCTTTCAAACCTCCTCTTTTTTGTTTGGAGGAAAAAAGAGAAAAAACGGAAGAAGTGAAAGAAAGAATTTTTGTGTAAATTGTACGCGGTAATAGAAGAAATACATGAAAATTGAACACACGGTCTGTGTAAAATATCCAAACGAAGAAAGAGGCGTTCGTCCTGCGTGTAATTGCAATCGACAGGCCAAACTTGCTGAAGTGGAGCAAGCTCCTTAACTTCAGCCCTCCAAAAAAATTGTGTTAAACATAGTACGATGCGAACATCGTAATTAAAGGTTTAACTTTAATAGAACAGATACTACACTTGATCAAAGCTCAATGAACTTGGAAAAGTGAAGAGAGGAGACGTCTCGCAAAACATATATGTAATTTAAAATAGAAAAATAAAAAGTATATAAAACAAGTTGCTTGGGCAGTGAAATCACAACTTTCAATTTGTGTAATTTCATAAATTATATATCTGCTTCAGGGTGCACCTTAAAAGGTACTTACCTGACGAGCCGGTGGCGAGATCAACAAATCGCCCCGGGATCGATGAGTCTTTGCCCTTGCACATTGGCAAAGAGATTCGGTTGTTAGCCAAAGGTTAACATCGTAATATTTCTTCAAGGGGGGGCGTGTGCGCACGCCCCCTACTTCTCCACATGGTTCAACACGCGGTCTGTGTATATATGGAAGCGGGAGGAAGATGCATCCGTATTTGGGATGCATTACAAAAATTCAACACCCGATTTCTCGAGTGTTGGTCGGATTGGTTTGTTTTCAATCAGCAATTATTTGATCTCCTTAGTAGTCATTGATGCAAATATTACCCCAAGCGCAAGAATACTTTGCTACGCTTCAGTAAATTACTAGAAATATATAAATGATTTTCGTATGTGAAAAGTATATAAAACAAGATTATTTTGAAGCGCATTATATGTTTTCTAGATAAAACCAAAATTTATTTATATAGTAAAAGTCGAACCCAGGGGTTCGGCAAGCCGGAGGCAAAACTTGGTAATGTTCCTTTCGCCTTTTACTAAAGGAACAGCTTTTTTTGTCTCATCAAATGGCTTCAACCAAATTTATTTAAAACTTTCTTAAACCGAAACTTCCTTTGCGAAGGTCGGTTTCTTTCCACTCAGATTTTGCACACGTGGCCGTTGTATTTTATTTATAAAGCGGAAAAAGAAAGACGTCTCACGAAGAAACTCACAAACACACGCAACGAACGAACGATAGCGTAGGTAAAAGAACTCAATGATTGCCGCAAAATTGTATCGGATTTAGTTGTGATCGTGGTGATGTTGATGTTGATGGTGTGCGGCACGTTATTTGTTTGATACATTGATGGAGCTTTGATGTATGAAACGATAAAACAATAATGCAGCCGTCGCCGTCATTCTTCGTTAATTCTTCTCGTTGTTGCCCTCCTTGTTCGTTGTCTTTGTTAGACAACAACAACATCATCGTCAACAACAGAACGAGTTTCTTACGAAGAAGAAGAAGAAGAAGAAGAAGAAATAATACGACAACTACTTTTTTCAAAGCAACAGCGGCAAACGAGGAGGTGGGGGAGGAGGATGACTACGATGAAGAAGGAATCGACGAAGACAATCCGGTTACGTCTACAACAGAAAATACGAAGAACAACTTGTTCAAGTTCAACGTCGCGTTAGCATTTGATGAAGATGATTACATTAAATCCTCATCGGAACAGCGGGCACTCATCTCTTCATTTCATAGAATGCGTGAAAATGGTATCATAAACGAAGTATTTCATCATCGTTGCTCATCATCATCATCAATAGCGGACAAAGACAACGCAAACGTGAAAACAGTTATATTAGATTTTGGTTCTTCGTCGTATTTGAACGAAATAAGAGGAGATAAAGTATATGTTAAAGTATTCGACAACAAGGACATGCTCGTTGGTAAAAAGGGAAAACTTGTTTCCCTTCTACCGCCATCCTTATCATCATCACCGTCATCATCGGTTGACGACGACGACGACGATGACGTTCTCGAGAAGGACGACAACAACGGGAAAGGCGCGAGAAGAAGATTACGCTCGATTTTGAAGCTAATCACGACACACGTTTTACAAAACAAAAACATAGCGACGTCTCCGCCGCAAGATTTTTTGGCTTACCACCTATTCGCGTCTTCTCTCGGCGCTTTCAAAAAAAGAAGCGGCGCTCTGTACACTCGACGAAAGATTAAGGATGAGTATTTAAGATTGTGTTCTAAAATGGCAGATGATGAAAAGTATCAACAAAAACTTTACATTTTCTTTAACTTGAACTCGCAAACGTCCAAATGGAACGCCGCTCAGGTGTATGAATCTTTGCTCAAAAACAAAGACAATTATTCAATGACGATTCCTATACCAGTAGCTTTGGTTTATGGTGATAACGAAAATGAAAGCATCGAACGTTCTACTTGTGTGTGGATATTTAGAAATCCAAACGATTTTTACCAGTGCGTGTACGCGGACTCTTGGCGAGAAGCGGAAACGCTCATATTTGGCAAGAAAAACAACAAAAACTCCTGGCCGGAGAAATTTCGCTCGAATCTATTGCTCGACTTTCCTCGGAAGAAGAGAAAAGAAGATTCATCGATTCTCTCAACGCCTTCGACGATTACTGTCGCCGCGTTTGCGCAAAACTTTGCCTCGCAGTCATCGGTGGTGTTCATAGCTCCCGGCATGTCTGAGAAAAACAACAACCACAAAAACGACTGCACTTTACGAAAACTCTTCCAATCTGCTGGCATTACGTTTACCGGAACATCCGCCGCTTTTGCCGCGAGAGCAGCTGATAGAGTATTCCTTTCGAGCGCTTTGGCAAAACTTAAAATTCCGGGTGTCATGGGAATACCAAAGAAAGTCATCTTACAATCCGCGCTCACGGTTATGGCCGAAGAATACGCCGAAAAGAAGTCAAAAGCGATGAACAGATCCTCAGTCTCAAACATTCAACGCGCCGTTCGAACCTATGCCGAGGCGACAAAAGAGTTGAATTGCGCAGAGTTGTGCATAAAAAGTCAGTTTTTCGAGCACGCGAGTTTCAACGACGAGAAGGACGAGGAGAAGAAGAAGGAAATGAATGAGGAAGAAAAAGAATACGTAAAAAGAGTAACCCGGATTCAAAGCGCGAAGGATTTAGAGACGTTCGCGTACGATTCCAGGAGAAAAAATACCATCGCGTTTTCGAATAACATCCAAAATAATTTCGTTCTCGAACCGTTCGTGGAGACTGGGAAGGTTGTTGTGGTGAGTGCTCAAAAGAAGCGGAAAACTTTTCAATTCGTTCCGCGGGAAGAACACCTCTCATCTTCTTCGTCTTCGCGTTGGCTTAAAATTTACGCCGGAGGTATTGGGCCCGAAGGGAAAATGAAAGCTTTAGATCCTACATGTCCTGTCTCCGTCATCGATTCCGTCGATGGAAGGAGGCGAAAAAGAAAAACGTACGCTTACTTAGATTGCGTTACGGATGGAAAAACCAAAAAGCTGTTGTTTGTTAAAATCGAGAGCGTTGTGAAAGCTAGAATCGAAAGGGTTTTGAACGCTACTGGCATTTCTGGCGTTGCCATGTTGCGCTGTTTCGTCAACGTAGATTCTGGAGAGTTGATTGTCGAAGACGTGGATCATTCTCCAGACATGACGGAAAGGAACGGAACGTTTTACCATCAAGCACTGAGATATTTCCATCGCGAAGAGAGCGACGACGACGAGGATAAAAGGAATAGTAGTAGTAGTACAAACGATAACTACGAGAGCATAGAAGCATTAGACAAAATAGGAAAAGGATTAGAGAATACGAGTTTCTTCACGCGGCTCATAGCGATCGCAATGTGGAAGAAAACTTGATGGCGAATTTTTAAACTAAAGTAGTAAATACAGATTAAAATTTTTTTACAGTTTACATGACCGTCAAAACATTGTTGGCATCGAATCCTTCGCCACTCGACGGCCACTCTCGAGCCAATCGCCATTCGCCGTCGACTTTGAATTTAACTAGATACGTTCCTGGCGGTAATCTCGCTTCGCCCGTAAATGTGCTACTCCCACCTTCCACAAAACTCGGGTACAATTGAATACCTCTCGTCCATCCATCAAAATCGCCCATCATGATAACATCCGAAGCGATGCCGTGGTATTCAAGCGGCACAGTTCGAACAACTGTTGAATCTATCTCTTTTGCATTCTTTGTTAACGTCGACTCTACGAGTTGTAAACGATTGACAAACTTTTCGAGCTTTTGCTCGCCTCGAGCTCGTCGTGTCGCGTCGTCGCCGCTTTTGACAATATCGTTCTGTGCATCTCGAATGAGACGTAATAACTCTCCGGATTCTTTCGCTGCGCCATATAACAACTCGTTCGCTCTTTTCAAATCGTCGTCGCGAGTCAAAAGCGTTTTCTCGAGATACTTTGCAAACGCATTCGAAGCAGCGACGCGTTCATTCAATCGAGTTCTTAATGTTAACATTTGATCGTACAAGCGTCTCTGCGACCCGCCGCTGAAATTGTTCGTATCGTCTACGGCTTTGTTGGCTAATCCGTTTATTTTTTCTTCTTCTCGTTCCATCGCTGCTAATCGTGATACCGGTGTCGATGATGATGACGGCGATGGTGCTTTTCTTTTCGTCACTGGCGACGAAGGCGAAGCCGCTTTGCCTTTCTTCTTCCTCAATTCCAAGTTCGCCTGCTTCATCTCTTCCAACGATTTCTTCAGCTCTTGCACTCGCGCGGACGTTTTGCGAGCTCCCTTTTGCTCTTCTCCTTCGTCATCGTCATACGAAGAGGAGGAGGAGGAGGAGGACAACTTCACGTTTAAAGCTTTCAACTCGGCTTCAGCTGCAACGGCAAGTGTCTCGGCGCGTTGCACCGCCATCGACGCTTCTTCCACGCGGTCATCGAAATCGTTCGATGACCAAGGAGACGACGAGGACGAGGACGAGGACGACGAGGACGACGCGTTCGCGTTCGCCGCGTTCCCGTTGCCGCCCCGGCGTCGCGCGCTACAACACACGTTTTCTCGGATTAATGCGCTCTCGCGATTTCTCTTCGAAGACCACCTCCTTTCTTTGGCGGAGGACGCCGCCCTTCCCGGGAAAGAGAGGCGCATCTTTTGCCCCGCCGCCGACGACATTCGTCGTCTTCTTCTTCTTCTTCGCTCGTCGAAGTGTTCTTTCTTTCGACGAAAAACAAAGGGGATGATGACTTGTTGGTGTTGAAAGTGTGATGATGATGACTTTTGCGAATGAATGAGTATAATATCCCTTTTTTTTGGGACCCTTTGACGTTTGAGCTCTTTTTTGTCTTTGGTCTTTTCACTTTTTTCCTTTTTTCTTCTTTTTTCTTTTTAATAATTTTACGCGTCGTCGTCATTTTTGTGTCACATGACGACGACGACGACGACGACGACGATTTTTCTCCCCGCGATAAAAAAAGCGACAAAATTGACCTTTGCTTTTGTCTCGCCAGCGCCGACGGCGAGAGAAAGGCAACGAGGAGGACACGCGCGACGAGAACCATTACCCTCCAGGGGGAGGACGACAAGGAGGAGGGCGTCTTTTGTGTATTCGAATGGGAACCCACCAAAGGCGATGCCGCCCGGGAAACCCTTTTGTCGCGAGAAACGCGTACCCCCGCCGCCCCGCGAAACAGAGACGGACGAGGCGCGTCTGAGGAGGAGGAGGAGGAGGAGGAGGAGGAGGAGCGTTTTCGAACGTCGTCCCGAGGAGAAGGGCGGCCTGGCGAACCGACGAGAGATGGTCGCGGGAATCGCGGGCGCGCTCTGTGCCGCGACAAAAACGGAAGACGCGAAGGCGGAATACCTGGCCAATAAAAGAGGAAAACAACACGGCGTCGGAAACGAGGAGAAGCGAGAAAACGCGTCCATCGAAGAAGTGAAAGAGATATTGGAAAGAGATTTACAACCGGTCGAAAAACAGACGGATGGAACGTTTACGGGCGCGTATTTTGTCACAGGACGGTTAACGCCGGAGATCTTTGAAGATGACTGTCAGTTTGTCGACCCGACGAACACGACGAAATCGCTGAGCAAATACGTCAACACTCTGAAGATTTTGTTCGATCCAGAAACGAGTTCGGTGGATTTGAAAAGCATAGAGGTGAAAGATGATCACACAATTGTGGGCGTGTACGATTGCGAGGGGTATTTAAAGTTGCCTTGGCATCCGAGGGTGAAACCATATACCGGAACAGTAACTTGGAAAACAAACGAAAACGGTTTGATTTTGTCTCAAACGCAGGTTTGGAGCGGAGTGACCGCGGCTGGAGCAATCATAGAGAGCTTCACACCCTCTTAATAACACATCAAAAAGCATGGCTATCACGGAAAAAGTGTATATAGTACACACCTCGAGAACGATGTGTGAACTTTTTTGTGGTCGTCCTTTTCTTTTTGTTGAACCATTGTATTTTCAAAAGACGCGCCGCGCTCCTTTCCATTTGTGTTCTCGTCTCCAAAGCCTTCTTTTTGTCTCTTCTCTCGAATTTTTTTTTCCGGGTCCCCCCTCTTTTCTTCTTCTCTCCTCGAAGCGTTTTATAATAATAACGAGCGATGATGAGAAAGGAGCACAAAATAAATACACTGTGGGGCGATTGAAAATTGACCGAAAAAAGAACGAAAGAACGAAAGAACGAAAGAACGAAAGAACGAAAAAAACCGGTCCCCACACTCATCGCGCAACGTTATTAAAAAAACAAGGTGACTCAAAACTGGTTTTACAAAAAGAGGGAGTATTATTATTGGGTGTCGCGAGTCCCCATAATAAATAATACTACTCCATACCAAAAGAATACTACGTACGAAAGACCACCACCCCACCACATCATCATCATCAATGGCGTCGAAGAAGCTGGTGGCGCGAACGTTCGCAAAACAAACGGGGATCGGAAGCGGCGGCGGCGGGGAGACAGCGGCAAAAGCCACGGCGGACGCCGCCGGGAGCGTGCTCAACCGCCTCGCGCCTTGGAAAATAACCGGCCCGGCGTCCGATCCGGAGTGGCAAAACGTCCCGGTGTCGGCCGAGGCGTATCGCGCGCGCTCCCCGGCGTCGTTTCCGCACGAGAATACCAAAGTACCGAACAGCGAGACCGATCGCGTGTTTAACGTTCGGTATTATCCTCGAGACAGTCGACGCGCGCGCGAACCCGTTTTACACGGAAAAGAAAAGGTGAAAACGGTCGCGCGTTTATCCCCGACGACGTCGAGCGGAGAGTGGGACGAGATTTTGGGACACGGCGACATCGCGACGCTCGATCCGACGCAGTTCTACCCGGGAAAGCGAGACCCGTCGCAAGACCACGCGCTGAAATCGAGCGGGTACAGGACGGTGCCACTGCTGGAAAATCCAGGAGGCGGGTACACCGCGCGATAAATTATTAGTAGAGGCGTTTTAGGAGTGGTATGTTACCATAGTAGTAAACTGTTGTATGCGTAATAGAATTGGACAAAAAGTCCTCTCGTTTTCCCTTCTTTTTGTTTTCATCTCTTCTTCTTCTTCACATCGAATCGTCATCATCATCTCCCCACTTTTATTATTTGTTAATAATAATACGACAAAACTTTACCTCACCCCCACTCTCTAAAACGCCCCCCGCTTTACATAAAACTCGAACGCCAACGCCAACCCACCAAAAGGTCGATCGATCGATCGATCGATCGCGGAGTACAATAATTAGTGTCATCAATCATGGGTCAAATTTTCAGCGCGTTGATGTCGTACTTCTCGGCGAATCGAGAAAAAGAGTATAAGATAGTCATCGTCGGTTTAGACAACGCCGGGAAGACGACGACTTTATATAAACTCCACTTAGGAGAAGTCGTGCAAACGCAACCGACGATTGGGTCGAACGTAGAAGCAGTCGTGCACGATAACGTCTCGTTTGAAGTTTGGGATTTAGGCGGCCAATCGAGTCTACGAAACGCTTGGCAGAGTTATTATAAAAGTTCGGATGCGATGGTGTTGATGGTAGACAGTACCGATCGAGGAAGAATGAATTTATCGAAACAGGAGTTGTTTAAAATGCTCGACGCCGAGGAAGTGAAGAATAATCCAAAGTGTTGCGTTTTAGTGTTTGCGAATAAGCAAGACTTACCGGACGCGATGACCGTGGTGGAGTTAACCGAGACGCTCGGTTTAGATACGATTGCGAATAGAGATTGGCACGTGCAAGCGTGCTGCGCATTGAGTGGGATGGGTTTGAACGAAGGGCTGTCCTGGATTGCCGCGAAAGTGACTGGGAGTGGCAGTACGGATGGTATTTCCACCTTCCTCGGAGGAAGTTGATGATTATTTGCGTAAATAGAGAAAATAGAATTTTAGAAGAAATAGTATTTGTGTTTGTAATAGCGACAACCGATAATAACAAGAACAAAGATATGTGACAGTATTACGAGGCTGGCGTCGCACTCAGAATTGTTTCTTCTTCTTCTTCTTCTTCTTCTTCTTCTTCTTGAATGTGCACGTTACCGATTCTCGTCGATGTTTTCCTGTCCTTGATGCCGGGCGTTTTCGGTTCCGGCGTGCTTGGTTCTTCGATATTAGGCTCGTCTTGTTGTTTTTTCGGCGGCAAAAGTCTCGGAACCGCGTGTTTCGAGGTATCCTCGTACTCCTCGACCATTTTCTTTAATTCTTCAATGCCGTCTTCGCGTTCGCTCGCGATTTTCTTGATAGACTCGGCCATTTTTACGTACGTATCGTACTCGGCGACTTTGTACGAGAAGATGGCCATGCGCACTCTCGGCTCGTTTTCACGGAGAAAACACTTGCATCGGTCCAACAACATTGACGTCGTTCCTTTCAATTGTGACTCCCTTTTATTCTCCAAAATCTCGTACCGATCGATTTCTTTCGCTTTCCCGGGCGACTCTTGTTTCTCATTGGGAAGTTGACGAAGTTTAGAAAGTTTCTCTCGACATGGCGAGAGTTGATTGAAAACCTTTTCGTGCTCGTCGAATGCGCCTCTTAATTTTCTCGCAAAACTCAACTCCATCTTCGCGACCACGTCCGCCAACGTGTGCTCGAACTTATCGAGAAATTCTCCATACTCTTTACACGTTTCGTTCAGAGAGTACGATACCGCGTTTAAGAACCCGTTGATGTGTAAGACATCGTTCAACAAATCGAAATTTTTCTTGTTCTTTTCGATGTTTTTGATATCGATCCCACTGCTATTCGCTCGGTTCGATATCGATTGCAGCTCCGACGCAAACTTTTCGCTTTTCGTGGAAGCCAATCTTTGGTGGCGTATGAAACTCTCTCCGTTCCTTTTTAACGTGTGCGCCACGTCGCGAAGGATCTCAACCGCGTACACCTGCAACATAAAAAAGAGATCAGATATGTAAGAAAACCTCGTGAAAAAAAAGTGTTACCGTGTGCAATAACTCGTCGTCGTGTTGAAACTGAATCCGAGTTTGCTCGATCTCCCCGGCGGTCAACCGTGGCGTTTTCTTCAGTTTCGTTTTCTTCCTCGGCGTCGTCACGATGCTCGCCATTATTCTTTCGAACGGGGAGAACGCTTTGCGCGCGCGGTTTTTGTATCGCTATCGCATATTTTTTGCTCTTTTTTTTTCGTCTGATGAAAAAGATTCATCGCTCCTCTCTTGGAAAAATCTCTCAAAATCGTCGCAAAAATTTATCGAGTTCTCGTACTATGTATTGGTGGTTTTTACATGACAACAAACAACAACGACGACGACACGCTAAATGGATTCTAAAACTACTCTCTACTCTCTCTTTCTCTCTCGCGACACCGCGAAACGAGTGCTACGACGCGATCTCTTTGACCATCTTCCCAACTAAAACCATTTGTTCTTTCGCCGCCATTCGCATCGTTCGCATCTGCGTCAACTCTTCCTCTACTTCCGGCGTGATGCCTTCAGGTCGACTTCTCAACTCCGCCTCTTGTAGCTCAAATTGCGCATCTTGTTCGTCCATGCTCGCTTTAAACCCGTCCACGGCGCCAGCTAATTCTGCCAACTCTACGTTTCCTTCCTTTGCCACTCTTCGAACGACTTCCTTCATCTTTTCGTCCGTCGTTTCGCCCTTCTCCGCCATGATTTGCCACTCTCTCACGATGTTATCAATCACCCCTAACGTCGGTGGCGCGTTGTACTTTTGATACAACTGCACGAGAAAATTCAAAACGCCTTGTAAACTCGCGATGACTCGTTCATCGTCCTTTCTTTTCTTCGATTCTTCCAACATCGCGTGCGACGCCGCGACGACGCCTTCAGTGAGCAAACCTTGTTTTCCAAACTCCTCGGCTTTGGCGATGACTTCCTCCGTCGTTTCGCAGGAGATGAGCTGGTAAAACCGTTCGAACTCCTCCGGGGCAACGTTTGGTGGCACCGGAGAGGCGTTGTTGTACGCGTCCATCGCGTCCTCTTCCACTCCGTTCGCGACGACGACCCTCGCGAAGCCATCGTCATCGTTAAAAGTGGGTCGCAA
>Ga0208277_1001407_pt1 | contig 13932 bp, 15 predicted proteins | sample ETNtaG_5_FD_185782 | JGI IMG/M metagenome (GOLD analysis project Ga0208277, IMG submission 185782) | Marine microbial and viral communities from oxygen minimum zone, Eastern Pacific Ocean - ETNP201406SV205 (SPAdes) (version 2) | ecosystem: Environmental > Aquatic > Marine > Oceanic ...
TCAGTTTTCATCATTTAAAACCAAAACAGTTTTCTCAGAAATTGATAAGTATATATTTTTCAATTCTAAAAAATATTGGGTTTTATTGATTATACCTTTTGTATTATGTATTATTATTCTAATAATAAGTAAGATTTTTCACAATTATAAATCTAGAAAAATAGACCAAATTGAATTATCAAGGAAGCTTACTTATAAACTTTTAGATGATTCAAGGCAGTTTATTGGAGATAAAGAGAAGTTTTATGAATCTATTGACAGGGCCTTATCAACCTATTTAAAGTCTAAATTGGATATCAAAAATTCGGATTTTAAAAATGAAGAAATAAAAAAGAAATTAGACACTTTGGGAATTAATAAAAATGTGATTATTCTATTGTTTCAGGTTTTTGAAAATTGTCAACTGGCAAGATATACTCCTTTAAATATTAACGAAATGAGTGATGATTTTGAAAAGGCAAAATTGTTTATTGAAAAAGCAGAAAAAATTAAAAAATGAAAGCAAAATATTTTTACTTATTTATAATTTCAATTTTGTTGTTTTCTCAAAATTGTTTTAATCAGGAAATAAATCAAACATTAAATGATAAATTCCAAGAAGCAAATTATTTATATAATGATTCAAAATATGAGAAGTCGATAGAAAAATATTTTGAAATTATTGATGCTGGATTCCATTCACCTGAATTATATTTTAATTTAGCTAACTCATACTACAAAATAAACGACATTCCTAATTCTATTTTATTTTATGAAAAATCTTTAAAATTGAACCACTCTGATAAGGATGTTTTAAATAATTTAGAAATGGTTAATAATGCTTTAGTGGATGATATCATTGAGGTTCCAGAATCTTTAATGGATTTAAAATTAAGTCAATTGTCAGGAATACTAACTTATTCAAATTGGGGTATGTTATCAATATTATTATCTTTTGGGTTTTTATTTTTTTTTGTGATTTATTTATTTTCAACAAAACCTTTAATTAAAAGAATTACTTTTATCTCATTATTCGTTTTGCTTTTCACAACCATTATCACGTCGCAAACAGCTTTAAAATCTTATGAAAAAAATTATTTAGAAGAATATGCAATCATTTTTTCTGCAAAGATTGAAATTAAAGCGGAACCAAATGATAGAAGTGATAATTTACTTACTTTGCATCAAGGAACAAAAGTTAAAATAATTGATAATTTTAATAATCAATGGATTAAAATTAAATTGGTTAATGGACAAGAAGGGTGGATAAATAAAAATGAAATTAAAATAATATGATAACAAAAAACAAAATCATTGAAGCTCAAAAAAAATGGGGTGATGGAATAGTCAAAATTGGGTCTTTAATGGACAATAAATCGGACTGCATTGATTTCACAACCTCTTTTTTAAATACTATGTATGACTTTAAAAACGGTAAAGTTTTATTTAAACCTACAAAAGCTTCTAAAGAGCAATTTAGGACTGAATTTGATATGGCTTTTTCCTATTTTATAGGAGGAGAAAATTCTTATTGTAAGGAAGATGATGGTTTCGCAATGAAACCATGGATTAAAGTTGAATTTTCAAATTCTGGTTTTATAATAGAGGAAAAAAGAGCTATTGCAATGGGTAATTATTTCTTTACTGACTCTAACGGCAATACTGTTAAAGTTGAATATACTTTTGGATATAAATTTTCAAATAATAATCTAGTTATAGATCTTCATCATTCTTCATTGCCTTTTGCATCGTAGTTATTCTCAATAATAATTTCATTAATTCTTTCGATTTCCGTGTAAACTATCGATTCTTGAAGTTTTGCACGGTCAATAATATTTGTAACATTATTTATTTTAGAAAAAATAAAAATTATTAAGGATAATATTAGAGTTGATTTAAGAACTCCAAATAAAGCTCCTATAATTTTATTGAGTAATCCAAGCGCTATTAATTTTAAAAATTTCGTTATAAAATTTGCAACAATTTTAAATATCATTATCGTTAATAAAAATATTATGATGGCTGAAATTAACGATATAAAATCTGCTTCTGTTTCAAATAATTTATATAGTTTTTTGTCAAGAAATGAATAATAATTTTTGGCTAAAAAAATACCGAATAATATTCCCAAAATTGAAGAAAGTTCTTTTACAAGACCTTTTGAAAACCCACTATAAGCCCCCCATCCTAAAAATAAAAGAAGAAAAATATCAAGATAACCCATGTAAATTATTTATATCGTATGTTAATTTAATAAATATTAACTTTTTTATATTAGTAATGAATAATCCAAACAAAGTTAATCATTGAAAACTGAGTTAAAAATAAAGTGGGAAAAATTAAAAAAAAAAATATCTGAAGATTTATTAGATGATGAGATTGTTGATTTAGATGCAATTATATTTTTGATAGGCCTTCAAGAATTAGGTCAATTTCAAAAAAAATTCAGCAAACAAAAAAAACTCGAGATTATACATATAGCTATTTGTAAATTATTGAGTGTTTATGGTTATTATAAATTAGATTTTGTTGATGATGAAGGATGGCCCCATTATAAATTAATCAAAAAATTACCAAATCTAAAACCTGGAGAGCAAACAATTCTTATAAAAAAGGCTATCATTAACTATTTTGATAAATCAAATTATATTCATTAAGTTTTTATAAATTTGAGCATTAGTTTATTATGGAAGATAGAATCAAACAAGATATAAAAGAAATCATTGATTTTAATTCAACTTCAAGTGTTGAAATTGAAGACTTCAGAATTAAATATTTAGGTAAAAAAGGATTACTTAATTCATATTTTGTTGAATTCAAGTCATTAGATAATGACAAAAAGAAAAATGTTGGGCAACTTTTAAATCAATTAAAAAACACAGCACAATCTAAGTTAGATGATTTAAAAACTCAAATTTCTCCTGGCTCTATAAAAACAACAATTAATGATATTTCTAGAACGGGAGAACCAATTGAATTAGGGTCTCGCCATCCCATATCAATTGTAAAAAATAGAATAGTTGACATTTTTTCAAATATTGGATTTACAATTAGTGAAGGCCCAGAAATAGAGGATGATTGGCATAACTTTAGTGCATTAAATTTGCCTGAACATCATCCTGCAAGGGATATGCAAGACACATTTTTTATCGAAAAAAATCCTGATTTTCTTTTAAGAACCCACACAAGTTCTGTTCAGGTTAGATTCATGGAAAATAATAAACCTCCAATAAGAACAATTTCTCCTGGAAGGGTTTATAGAAATGAAGCAATATCTGCTCGTTCACATTGTTTTTTCCATCAGATTGAAGGTCTTTGTATCGATAAAGACATAAGTTTTGCAGATTTAAAGCAAACTTTAGAATATTTTACGACTCAATTATTTGGTAAGTCAAAAATTAGATTAAGGCCCTCATATTTCCCTTTTACTGAGCCTAGTGCTGAAGTTGATGTGTATTGGGGATTAAATAATGAAACTGACTATAAAATGACTAAAGGAACTGGGTGGTTAGAGATTATGGGGTGTGGTATGGTTGATCCAAATGTTTTAGAAAACTGTAATATTGATTCCAATGAATATTCTGGATTTGCATTTGGTTTGGGAATAGATAGAATTGCACTTTTGTTACATCAAATTGATGATATAAGACTATTAAGTGAAAATGATGTTAGATTTCTTGACCAATTTAAATCCTCATTATAATATTCCCTATCTTGTAAAAAAAACAAATGTTTAAAAATACTTTTTCATACAAAGGAAGAATTAGAAGAACTGAGTATGCTCTTTCTATTATTATTTATTATGGGGCTACTTTTCTAATTGGATTTATTCTAGGGTTTTTAGGAATTACAGATGGTGCTACTTACGGGCTTGGAGTTTTATATCTCTCTATTATTCCAGTCATGTACTGGGCCATAGTTCAAGCTATTAAAAGAGCTCATGATAGGGGTGCAAGCGGATGGTGGATTCTAGTTCCTTTTTACGGCTTGTGGCTACTATTTGGTGATTCAGTTGTTGGAGAAAATGAATACGGCGCAAATCCAAAGGGCATTAATTAATTATATTACTTAATTCTTTAAAGATTTTTCGCGGGCTTCTCTTATCATATAATATTTTATATACAGCATCAATAATTGGAGTTTTTGTTTTGTTAGCAGAATCTTCATTCAATAAAAATGCTTTTTTAGTTGCAATATAACCTTCAGCAACCATTTTCATTTCTGATTGTGCTGCTCTAACAGTGTATCCTTTACCAATCATATTACCAAACATTCTATTCCTTGAAAATGTTGAATAGCCAGTAACCAATAAATCTCCGAGGTATGCAGAATTATTAATATCTCGCTTTATTTCATGTCTTTTTGAAATAAACCTATTCATTTCTTTTATTGAATTACTCATTAAAACACTTTGATAGTTATCTCCATAACCTAATCCATTTGATATTCCAACTGCTAATGCATAGATGTTTTTAAGCATACTGGCATATTCAATTCCTATTACATCATCTGATGCAGTTACATTTATATATTTACATATAAAGTCATTTGATATTTTTTCACATAGTTTTATGTTGGATGAGCCAATAGTTAAATATGATAATTTTTCTAAGGCTACTTCTTCTGCATGACATGGTCCACCTATAACAAGAAAATTATTCTGAGAAATATTAAAAAATTTATACATGTGTTCACCAAAAAGAAGATTTGTTTCGGGTACAATCCCTTTTAAAGCACAAACAATAATTTTATTTGAAATATCAATGTCAATTTTTTTTATTTCAGCATTAACATATTCTGAAGGTACAGCAACTATTATTACATCTGATTTTTTGGCAACCTCAGAAATATTTGCTGAAATATTTAACTTATTCAGCTTAAGTTCAACAGCACTTAAATAATTTGGGTTATGGCAATTATTTTTTATAAAATCAATATTATTAGTATTTCTAATATACCAGTTGATTTCGTTAATATTTTCCGAAAGTATTTTAATAAGTGCAGTTGCCCAACTACCGCTACCTATAACACCGTATTTAAGTTTTTTTCTATTCATTGGTATAATTTATTAGCGTGAATATATTGCATCACTTCTAATGAGATTAAATCTTTTGGTTCACTTTTTTTAGATAATATATTACGAATATTTGTTGAACTCAAATCAATTCTTGGCCCCCCGATATACATTGCGTTCTTGTTAATTATATAAGGACTCTCTTTAAGTGTTCCTTTTCGTGGATAGATGAAAATTTTATAATTACTGAGAATTTTTTCATAATCTTTCCAAGTATCAAAAATCTTATAATTGTCCTCTCCTATAATCAAACTAAATTCAATTTCTTTTAATTTATTTGATATATACTCTAAAGTATCAATTGTGTAATTTGGTTTTTTTAAATTAACCTCCAAATCACTTGGCTTTATATTTTCGTGTTTTTCAGTCGCAATTCTAGCCATATTAAATCTATGCTTAAAATTGGATATTTTACTCATCAGCTTAATTGGATTTTCAGGTGTAACAACTAACCAAACTTCGTCTGTTAATTTTTTCTCGGTAATGTATTCAGCAATTTTTATATGTCCATTGTGAATGGGGTCAAAAGTTCCAAAAAACAAACCAACCTTTTTTTTATTCATTTATAAAATTTTGAACTAATTCTAAAACCTCATTAAAACTATTTTCAAGGACATTATTTTCAACAATATGATCAAATTGATCAGCTAAAAGAATCTCATCTTTAGCCTTCTCAATTCTGATTTTTATACTAGCATTTGAATCTAAATTTCTATTTCTTAATCTATTTTCAAGCTCATCAATACTTGGAGGTTTAATAAAAATTGTGATAGTTTGTTTCGGAAATTTTTTCTTAATATTTAAACCTCCTATAACATCAATATCAAAAACTAAATTTTTATTAATGGTGTTTTCTAATTCAGAAGTAAGAGTTCCATAAAAATTATCCTTATAAACTTCTTCCCACTCAACAAATTCTTTGTTTTCAATCTTTTTAATAAATTCTTCATTCGTTAAAAAGAAATAATTAACTCCGTCAACTTCATTGTTTCTTGGAGCTCTAGACGTCGCTGAAATAGAAAAAGATAAATTTAAGCTCTTGTCATTAAGAAGCTTATTAACTATAGTGGTTTTTCCTGATCCAGAAGGGGCTGCAATAACTATGAATTTTGAATCACTCATCAAAGTATATTTAAGATGTTCTCTTTAATTTTTTCCAAGTTGTCTTTCATTTCAATAACATTTTTTTGAAGGTTTGCATCATTAGCTTTAGAACCTATTGTATTTATTTCACGTCCAATTTCTTGACAAATAAAACCAAGTTTTTTACCAACTGGTTCGTTTGATTCTAGCGTCTCTTCAAAAATTAAAATATTACTTTTTAGCCTGATTATTTCTTCATTTATATCAAATTTTTCTAAATAATATATCATTTCTTGCTCGAGCCTGTTGTTATCAATTTCTAAACCTATCTTTTGAAATTCTTCAAGCAGTTTATCTCTTTTTTTTGAAATTCTTTCTTTTTCAATGTTTTCAATATCGCCTAATAACTTTTTAATTAGAGAAATTTTATTCCTGAAATCTTTTTCCATTTCTGAACCTTCTTTAGCCCTATAATCATTAAGATTTGTTGTAACTATTGAAATTTTTTCAATAATAATTTGAACCTCAGTAGTATTCAACTCAATTGATTTTGATGAGTATGCATTTGGCAGTCTCATTGCAATCTTCAAATATTCTTTTTCACTCGAAAAATCACTAGTATCAAGATTATTGATTTTCTTAAGTTGTTGTATATAATTATTTACGATTTCCTTATTTACACTTATTTCATCAGAGTTTTTTCCTATTTCTGAACTAACATTAAGCTCAATCTTACCCCTAAAAAGTTTACTCGAAATTTCCTGTCTTAAATCATTTTCATAGGATTTTAGAAAATGCGGGAATCTTATGCTCAAGTCCAATATTTTACTGTTAACAGACTTTATTTCAACAATAAACTTTGTTGAATTAATTATGAAGGATTCACTGGCATAGCCAGTCATTGACTTAATCATTTTTAATGATATATGTAGCAAATATATGAATTGATTTTTAAGTTGCTTTGCTAGTTTTTTTAGAAACTAAATACACACCTGTAAAAACAAGAATTACCGATGTTGTATCAGCGAGTGTTAGCTTATCAGCTCCTCTGTAAATTGCAAATAGAATTCCAATAACCGGCTGCAGATAAATAAACATTCCAACAGTTGAAGCTTTTAAGTTTTTCAGTGCATATAAGTTTAATAGATAAACAAGAAATGTTGTACATATAACAACGTATGAAATTTTAAGCAGAGAATTTCCAGGAATTTCAACCCAATTAATCTTGAAAAACTCAACCAATCCAAATGGCATATTTATAAATATTGAAAAGAAGAATAGCCATTTCATAATAGTAATCATATTGTATTTTTTGGTAAGAGGTTTTACTAAAACAAAATATAGTGCATATGCAATACTATTTATAAAAAGATAAAAGTTACCCAAGTTAATATTTGGAGCAGTAGAGACTGATTTTTCATTTAAAAGAATTAACGTCAATGTTCCACAAAATCCAATAAATACACCAACATATTTTCTCTTAGTAATTTTTTCTTTCAGAATAATTACTGAAATCAGAAAAATAAATATTGGTGCGAGAGTAGTAATAATTGCGCTATTGATTGGAGTTGAATTGTACAGGCCATTTAGTGCAGTAATCATATTCAAACCCATACCAAAAATTGCGCAAATAAAAATTAATTTAAAATCTTTAAGTTCTACCTTCTCTCTTTCTACAAATAATGAAATAAGCCAAAAACATATTGCTGCACCCAATACTCTGCAATACAATAATGCATTAGGGGACAACACATCTGGCATGAGTTCTTTAGCAATTGTATGATTAAATCCAAAAATTGAAGTTGCTAATAATGCAGCAAGCAGAGCGAGGATTCTTTTGTTCATTATATTGAATTGAATTCTAAAGATAATCCATACATTTGTTTGCAGCTAATATGCTCTCATTTAATTTAAAGCATCATGAAGTTTAACACTAAAACAATTCACGGAGGACAAAAAATTGACCCTGCATTTAACTCTGTTATGCAGCCAATATATCAGACATCAACCTATGCTCAAAAAAGCCCTGGGGTTAATAAAGGTTTTGAATATTCAAGAACTCATAACCCTACTAGAACTGCCTTACAAAATTCATTTGCAAGTCTTGAAAATGCTAAATATGGAGTTGCATTTTCTTCTGGTTTAGCAGCGATTGATGCAATTATAAAATTACTGAGCCCCGGTGATGAAGTAATAAGTACCAACGATTTATATGGAGGTACATTCCGTTTATTTACCAAGATTTTTGAAAAATATGGAGTGAAATTTCATTTCACATCACTACACAATGTAGCTGATGTAGAATCATTAATAAATGAAAATACAAAAGTAATTTGGGCTGAAACGCCGACAAATCCGATGATAAATGTTTTTGATATTGCAGCACTTTCAAATATTAGTAAGTCTAACAATTTACTCTTAGTTGTTGACAACACATTTGCTTCACCATATTTACAAAACCCTTTAAATTTAGGTGCTGACATAGTAATGCATTCAGCTACTAAATATTTAGCTGGTCATAGTGATGTTGTATTGGGTGCTCTAATGTTAAACGATGATGAAATTGCTGAAAAATTATATTTTATTCAAAATTCAAGTGGTGCAGTTCCTGGGCCTCAAGATTGTTTTTTGACCTTGAGAGGAATTAAAACATTGCATGTAAGGATTCAGAGACATTGTGAAAATGCACATAAAGTTGCACATTTTTTAAATGATCACAAGATGGTTGAGAAAGTATATTGGCCAGGTTTAGAATCTCATAAAAATCATCAAGTTGCAAAAAAACAAATGTCTGATTTTGGAGGAATGCTTTCTTTTAGAATTCAAGATTACAGCAAAGAGCAAACTATAAAATTTCTAGAAAAACTTCACTTATTTACTTTAGCTGAATCTCTTGGTGGAGTTGAGTCATTATGTGGACACCCTGCAACTATGACTCACGCTAGTATACCGAAAGAAGAAAGAGAAAAATCCGGTGTTACTGACTCTTTGATAAGATTGAGCGTTGGAATTGAAGACGTCGATGATTTAATCGATGATTTAAAAAATGCTTTTTTATAAAATTGTTAATTATTCTACTTTTTTTTAGTAAAATAAAAATTTTAAATCCCTAATTTTAATTAATATTTAATTTTACTCGCTGAAGAGTTACAAAATTTATTAATTATGAAAAGAAAGATTGACACTTTTTTAAATATAGTTCGTAAAAGAGATGGGCATGAACATGAGTTTATGCAAGCAGTTGAAGAAGTTGCTGAAACTGTGATACCTTATATTATTGAAAATGACATTTACCATGGCAAGAATATATTGATGAGAATGTGTGAGGCTGAAAGAGCTGTTACATTTAGAGTCTCATGGGTTGATGATCAAGGAGAAATTTGGGTAAATAGAGGTTATAGAATTCAAATGAATTCAGCAATTGGACCATATAAAGGTGGTTTGAGATTTCATCCATCAGTTAATATGAGTATTTTGAAATTTTTAGCTTTTGAACAGGTCTTCAAAAATAGTTTAACAACATTACCTATGGGTGGTGGTAAAGGAGGTAGTGATTTTGACCCAAAAGGAAGAAGCGAACATGAGATTATGAGATTTTGCCAAGCTTTTATGACAGAATTATATAGGCATATTGGTCCTAATACTGATGTTCCTGCTGGAGATATTGGAGTTGGGAGTAGGGAGATTGGATATATGTATGGTCAATACAGAAAACTTGCAAATGAATTTACAGGTGTTCTTACAGGTAAAGGTATGTCATGGGGAGGCTCTTTAATAAGACCTGAAGCAACGGGTTATGGAGCTGTATATTTTGTACAAGATATGTTGGCTTTGAGAAACGATGGAATTAAGGGTAAAAAAGTGGTTATTTCAGGTTCTGGTAATGTTGCCCAGTATGCAGCTGAGAAAATTTTACATTTTGGAGGTAAAGTTTTAACAATGTCTGACTCTTCGGGATATATCTATGATTCTGCAGGAATAGATGAAGAAAAATTGAAATTTATAATGAATCTAAAAAATATTAAGCGTGGCAGAATTAGCGAGTATGTTAAAAAATATCCTAAGGCAATATTTAAAAAAGGAAAAACCCCTTGGTCTGTAGAGTGCGATATAGCCATACCTTGTGCAACTCAAAATGAAATAGATGGAAAAGATGCTAAGAAGCTGATAGATAATGGGTGTACATGTGTTAGTGAGGGTGCTAATATGCCTTCTACTAAGGAAGCAATCGAAATTTTTATAAAATCAAAGATCTTATTTGCTCCAGGTAAAGCTGCAAATGCTGGAGGGGTTGCTACTTCAGGTTTAGAAATGACACAAAATTCACTAAGATATAATTGGACAAGAGAAGAAGTAGACCAAAAGCTACGTGAAATAATGCTAAATATTCATAATTCATGTATTGAACATGGAAAGCAGAAAAACGGCTATGTTAATTATGTAAAGGGAGCAAATATTGCAGGATTTGTCAAGGTTGCTGATGCTATGCTAGCACAGGGAGTAATCTAAATTTTTACTTTATACACATTATACTGGCATATTTGTCGTTTATTAGAAATAAGCATCAGTGTTTTATGTTAAATTTTAAACCATTTTTGTTATTGTGCCTTTTTGCGAATATAATAACAGCACAACAAAATAAACTTTCCATTGAGAATCATTCCTCATCATATTCTAATTGGGAATCATTCTTTTCATATAATCTTATTTCTGGCATTGATTCAGCCCAATCTAAAATATACTTTGCTTCATATAATTCAATTTTTTCTTATGATATATATTCTTTTCAAACAGAAAAATTTGATACTTTAAACGGTTTATCTGGAGACGAAATTTCAGCTTTTTATCATAGTGAATCTAACGATATCATTGCAATTGGATACAAAAGCGGATTTTTACAAATAATAGATTTAACGACAGATACAATAATTAATATTTATGATATATTAAACAAGCCTACTATACCGGCAAATAGTAAAAAAATAAATCATTTTTCGGAAACTGATAGTCAATTGATTATTTCTACCGGCTATGGAATTTCGGTTTATAATCTTGGCGAATTTGAATTTGGCGATACATATTATATTGGTGATTTCGCATCTTTATTAAACATTACAAGCACTATCGTTGACGATGCCTATATATATGCTTCTAGCCCCAATTTAGGCATACTAAGAGCAGACTTAGATGTAAGTTTAATTGATTACAATAATTGGGAGAATATATATAATGCTGATGTGAAAAAGTTATTTAAAAATCAAAATAAAATTTTATTCTATGATGACATAAGTTTAATGATGATTGAAAACGGCCAAATTATTAATCTTCTAACATTAGAAAATCAAATAACTGAAATTAATTCATCTGATTCTGAAATTGTCATTCTTTCGGGAAATCAATGCCTAATATATAATTCTGATTTAACTCAATTAATTAATATTTTCGATTCTGACACATACTCAAGTAGTTTTAATATTGCTTTGGTACAAAATAATAAAACATATATTGGAACTAATGAAAAAGGAGTTTTAGTAATAGATAATTTAACTAATGATTTTAATTATTTAAAGCCAGATGGTCCTACCGAAAACAATATATTTTCAGTTGAAACATTAAATAATAATACCTGGGTATCTTATGGTGGATACAGTGAGTATTTTAACCCTTACCCTTTACAATTTAGCGGATTAAGTAGCTATAATGAAAGTTTAGGCGAGTGGTTAAATATAAATAAAGATAGTATTCCTGATCAAGCGGTTAATCTTAACAATATTGCAATAAACCCTTTTAATAATAATAATGTATTTGTTAGTTCATTTCATGGAGGATTACTTGAATTAGATAATTTTAATTTAGTTGAATTATATGATAATAATAATAGTGGATTAGAATCATTAGTTACCAGTGATCCAGATTATGAGAGCATTAGAATTTCTGATATTGAATTTGACAAAAATGGTATTTTATGGATTTTAAATTCAAGAGTTGATAGCCCTTTAAAGTCATTTAATGTAGAAACAAATAATTGGAGCAGCTATGATTTTACTCAAATAATAAATGATGGTTTTCAAGATGAACTAGGATTTAACGATATTGAGCTAGATTCATATGGAAATATATGGATTGCCAGTCTTAGATCTGGCCTAATAGGATTTAATAATAATTCAGGAACTCCTATATTAAGAAAAGTATTTAGTCAAGACCAATCTAATATGCCATCTTCATATGTGAAATCAATTGCTGTTGACAACAATAATCATTTATGGATTGGAACCATACAAGGTTTAAGAGTCTTATATAATACTTCAAGTTTTTTTGACACTTCAATTGTTAGCACTCAGCAAATAGTTATTCTTGAAGATGGTATTCCAAGAGAATTATTAGAACAGCAATATATAACGGATATTGAAGTTGATGGAGCTAACAATAAATGGGTTGCAACCATAGGTTCAGGAGTTTTCTATTTTTCCCCCAATGGCCAACAAACCATTTATCATTTTACAAAAGAAAATTCTCCCTTACCTTCAAATAATATAAACGATGTTAGTGTGAATCAAATTAACGGTAAAGTATATTTTGCTACTGATCAGGGTTTAGTAAGTTTTGCTACAGGAAGTTCATCTAGTTCTGATGACTTTACAAACTCCTATATTTATCCAAACCCTGTTAGACCTTCATTTAACACCCAATTTGATAAGGTAAAAATTACCAACTTAACAGAGAATGTTAATATTAAAATTACAGATATTGAAGGTAATTTGGTAGCTGAGGCACAATCAAATATAAATGCTAGGTATAATAATTTTAACTTAGAAATTGATGGAGGAACTGCATTTTGGAATGGAAAAAATTTAAGAAACAAACAGGTTTCTTCTGGAGTATATATTATTATGCTATCTGACTTACAGTCTTATGAGACTAAAATTTTAAAACTAATGATTATTAGATAATGATAATTTCTTCAAATGCAATTGTATTAAGTAAGTTAAAGTATAAGGATAATCCCACCCAGTATTATGGTCATTGTTATCATGCTACACAGGCATTATATTATTTGATGGACACTGACAAGTTAGTACCTATGAGTGGTGAAGATTACAGAGGTGAAAAGCACTGGTGGTTACAGAATGAGGATAACATATATGATTGTACTGCGGAGCAATACTGGACAGTCGGTAAACTGCCACCATATCATGTAGGTAAGAAGTCTAAATGGTATGGATGGCAGCAAAGACCACAACAAATATCATTGAATCTAATGGTCAAGGTGTTGGGTGATAGATATGAGGGATCAGAAGAATGGGGATATTGTGAGGGTGTAAGGCCCTTGACACCCTAGTATGATGATGATATAATAAGCACATATACCACTCCAAAAGAGTTGGTTTTCTACTTTGAATTTTACTAAAATGACTACTACGTCCAAAATTTTCTTGTATAAAATCATTTTCCCCTTCCGAAGTAATGACTGCAAGGTATCCGCCTGCATTTTCGCATAGCTGCTTGGCTTTGTACCATGAGGTCGCACTAGTGGAACGATAATAGCTGTGCCCATTGTAGGTACCAATCGATATAAATTCGGCCGGAGGCATAATGCTGCTTGGGGTTGTACTGGCCAGCGTAGCTTCTCCACCACTTACCGAATACACAAAATCTGCTGCAACCAAGGCTCCGCTTGCCGTTCCATCTGCGTAGGCAGCAAATACTTCCTCACTCATCGTAACCGTAATTGAGTTGTTTACATGGAGATATCCACTTACATGTTCAAAGTAATTTGGAGTCATGCTGGCTACGGT
>Ga0208277_1001408_pt1 | contig 13929 bp, 16 predicted proteins | sample ETNtaG_5_FD_185782 | JGI IMG/M metagenome (GOLD analysis project Ga0208277, IMG submission 185782) | Marine microbial and viral communities from oxygen minimum zone, Eastern Pacific Ocean - ETNP201406SV205 (SPAdes) (version 2) | ecosystem: Environmental > Aquatic > Marine > Oceanic ...
TCTATAAAGCTGATAATGATTTAATGTCTAAATACGCATCTCATGTAGGTATTATTGGTGGTGGAATAGCCGGCCTAACAGCAGCATGTGCTTTAAAGATTCATGGTATAGATACAGTTGTTTTTGAAAGATCTGAAGATATAAGTGAATATGGTGCGGGCATATCTATTTCAGCAAATGGGTTAAGAGTCTTGGAAAAAATTGGTATAAAAGAAGAGTTTGCTAAAGACTCATATTCTCCGAGTGCTACAAATTTTTATTCCTTAAATAAAAAGATTCTGAACTTGGATGTTCCTCAAGAAATAATTACATCAAGCAGGAAGAAACTGCTTCAGTCTATCTATAAAAGATATATTGATATTGGTGGTGAAGTTCTATTTGATCATGAATATATAAGCCTAGATCAAAACAATTGTGAAATAAATTTTACAAACAATCTTAAATATAAAGTCATGCACATACTGGCCTGTGATGGAATCAGGTCAAAGATAAGAGAGGATTATTTTCCATCCTCCGGCAGCCCTGTTTATAGCGGATATAGTGCTTGGCGAGGAATTGGGGTGTCTAAATCTCAAAATATTCAATTTCATTTAGGCCCGGGCAGTCATATAGTTAACTATCCTATAAACCATGAGGGTAGAACTAGTTTTGTTGGCATTATTAAATCAAAAGAAGTAGATCCAGATTCATGGAGATTAAAGGGTTCAAAATCTTTATTGCTTGAAGATCTTAAATCTTATAATAAAGATATCTTTTCAATGATTGATTCAAGTGAGGATGTATATAAGTGGGGCATATATATAAGGGCCCCTCTTAAGTCGATGTATACAAAAAATATCACACTGCTTGGAGATGCTGCTCATCCTATGGTGCCATTTCTTGGACAAGGTGGTTGTATGGCAATTGAAGATGCATATACCTTTGGAAGGCTTGCGACTAAATTGAATTGTGATTTTAAAAAAATCCAAAGTCTTTATGAAACAATTAGGCTTAAAAGAAATAATTGGGTCCAATCAACATCTCTTTTCCAAGGAAGACTAAACCACCTATCAAATCCAATAAGTATATTTTTTAGAAATCTAATAATGCGATATACCCCAATTCTAAGAATACGAACTAAAAAAATATGGGGATATGATGCAGATAAAGAAATTAAAGAAGCTTTGTATAGATCAATCTAATAATTCCTATTAAGTAAAAAAAGTATCCAGTAGGTATTAATCCAAAGGGCTCTAGCAAGAAACCGTTAGAATCAACCTCGCTTCCTATAGCTAAATAGCTAATATGACAAAGCAATCCTAATAAAATAAAAATCAATGTTTTATTATTTCTTTAAAAAGAGTAATGGTTTCAAATTCATCCCAAGAAGGAGCTTCAGTTCCATAAACACTATTTGCAGATAATTTTACAATTACCATATCTGATGCGGGGGAAACGTATATCATTTGGTTATAAACTCCAAGTGCTGTGAAATCACCGCTTAAGTCTGGCACCCACCACTGATAACCATAACCAAAAGGAAAATCAGATAAAGGATTGTCGCCCGGCATCATGTGGGGTCCGTCTGGGGTTATTGAGTCTTTTACCCATTGATTTGGTACTATTTGTTTTCCTTTTAGTTTCCCGCCCAATCTGTAAAGCTCTCCAAACTTTGCATAATCTCTGGCTGTTGCATTAAGTCCTGCAAATGCCATTTCCATGCTATCTGAATCTAATATCCAGAAACTTTCACTCTCAGCTCCCATTGGGTGCCATAACTTTCTAGTCATGTAGTCTGTAATAGAGGTCCCTGTGGCATCTCGTATTAACATTCCAAGCACCTGGGTGTCGTTGGAGTTGTATTGATTGTATGTTCCTGGCTCAAAGCCTTTTTCTAAAGTGGCAGCAAATTCATCATAAGAGCCGCCAAGAGCAAATATCCTTCCTTGACGATTTATGTCTGAATTTCTATCACTATAATCCTCATTCCATGCTGAGCCTGAAGACATTTGCAGAATATCTTTAATGCGAACACCATCATATGAAGAGCCAATTAATGATGGAACATATTTTGTGACTGCGTCTTCAATACTCGATATATAGTCCTCTTCAATAGCTATGCCCACCAGGGCTGATATGAAGCTTTTTGCTACTGACATAGAGATCCATTGTTGCTCTTTGCCTCCGGTTAGCCAGTATTCTTCATAAGCTATCCTGCCATCTTTTAATATTAATAAAGCAACAGTGTCAGTTTTAACTAGAAAGTCTTGTGTATTTATCTTTTGATCAAGATAGTTAAAGCTTTCTGGTAATTCAATTGGCTCGCCCTCTTCAAGAATTAATATTTCTTCTGCTGGGGTTAGATAATTAACGGGGAAAATATCATCAATCCGGTTAAAGTTTTCATACTGCTCTGCGCCTGAAAATAATGAGGTTACTAGGGTTAATCTTTCTACTTTTCCACACGCAGAAACTAAAAAACAAGCAATTATTAGATAAAAAATTTGATTGGGTTTAATCAATTGGTGGTCTCAATATTTAATTGGCCCTTAAGTCCAGCTGCTCTATGTTTTGCACTCTCTATATAGTCAGGGTCTAGTATCATATCGAGCATTGCTTTTTTATTTGGATATTTTGCTATTGCAACCATATCCCAAAGCTCTTCAGCCTCGCCGAGCATTAAGCGGCTAACTTCTCCAGCAAAAATCATTTCGGCACCAACCTTACTTAAATGACCCATCACTTCGTCTGCATAAATTGCATACGCCTCTTTACCTGAAAGATTGGTCTCTCTTCCATCTTCATATTCTGCTTTATCTTTAAATTTTAATAAATTAACCATGTTTATAGGAGAATCTATATCTCCTTCAAGAAATCCCTGCATTTGTTCTTGATTTGGCTCGACTGCATTTTTTACTTTCATAACTGCTCCCAATCTATTTCATTTCTATCGCTTTTTTGAAAGCGGGTCTTGCGGCTATTTTCTCTACATAAGCTTTAATGTTTTCCATCTCATCGCTGACACAGCCTTGCATATTTGCCATAAAACATGAATGCCCAAGCATAATATCTGCAGCTGAGAAATCGCCTATTAGATAATCTTTGCCAGCCAAGGTTTCATTAACAGGGGCAAGTGATTTAGATAAAAGTTTCTGAGCCTGTTTTAGGACATTTTCATCTCTTCTGTCTGGAGGCAGTAAAATGGTTTGAACAACAATTTGATTCATCGGTGGCATAACCATGCCTTCACAATAATGAAACCACTGAAGATAAAAAGGGAATTCGGGTGAATCTACACTTGGCTTTAAACCGCCATCTTTATGCCTCTCAAGAATATATTGAACAATGGCACCAGACTCATAAATAGATACATCCCCATCTTCTAATACAGGAACCCTTCCAAGAGCATGCCTTGATCTATGCTCTTCTGACTTAAGTCCTTCTTTAGTAAACGGCATAATATTTACTTCATACTCAAGACCTAATTCTTCTAACAACCATATTATTCGGCCAGCTCTGGTGTGTGCAACAAAATGAACTTTTAGCATAATCTTCTCCTATTTCTTAACGCTTTTTTGAGCTCTTTCAATGAACTCTTTTGCTTTTTTCTTATCCTTCATAACATTATCTATCTTCATTGGCACTTTAATTCCTTCAAGCATTCCCGGCTGCTCGTACATTGCATCTTTCCATCTTTCTAAATGGCTTAGTCCTTCTGTGGAAATCCCAGACCAATTATGTGTCCTAACCCAACACCAATTTGCAATATCTGCTATTGAATAATCATCTGCGAGCCACTCATTTTCTGCCAAACGACTATCTAAAACCTCAAACAGTCTTCTTCCTTCATTCTGATATCTATCGATTGCTGGTTGTATCTTTTCTGGGAAGTAACGAAAAAAAACATTTGCCTGTCCCATCATTGGGCCAATGCCGCCCATCTGAAACATAAGCCATTGAATTACTTTTGATCTGCCCTTACTGTCAGTTGGCAAAAGCATGCCTGATTTCTCAGCTAAATAAATCATAATTGCGCCTGATTCAAATATAGCCAAATTATCATTGTCTCTGTCTACAATTGCGGGGATCCTTCCGTTTGGACTTATTTTGAGGAATTCAGGTGTGAGTTGTTCACCCTCGCCCAAGTTAATAGTGTGAGCTTTGTATTCTAACTTCATGGCTTCTAGGGTGCATGATGCTTTATAACCATTTGGTGTTGGGGCTGTATATAGATCTATCATTTATTCTCTTTTATAAAATTAATTAATAATGTAGACAATTCTTTGGGCCTAGTCCACTGATAAAAATGACCGCCTCCAATATGGGGGGCTCTTTTTGCGTTGGGGCACATTGCTAAAACATCTTGCTCAATACCATTAGTAACCGGATCGTCTCCTGCAAATACACTAAGAAAGGGTTTGTCCCATGTTGAAAAGAACTCTCTTGCTTTTCTTTGCTCTTCTAAGGATTGATCTGGAATACTTGGAACATGGCTGGGCATTGCGCGTGGGCCCATTTTGTATGAGGGGTCTGGGAATGGTGCTTCATAGGCTTTTATCAGATCGGATGCGAATGGATAAAACCTTTCAATATCCAAACTTATAAAAGTATGATGTATCAACATTGATAACTTAGACCTTTTTTCCATCATAGTAGAACAAACAAATCCAACGGGAAGATTTGTTGTGTCCCAGGTAAATTTTTGCCAATACATAAATTTTAATGCTGGATGAAAAGCAGTTGATGAATCTTTTGAAAGGCTTTTCCCATCCATTTGCATAATCTCTTTTTGCATAGTCATTGGTGTAAGTTTTAAATCGCTTGCTCTGAACTCTTTGACCTTATCAATAATTTCTTGGGGAACATCCGGGTTATAAGGCAATCCAGTATTTCCCATGGATACCTTAATAAATCTATTAGGGTCTTGTGCAACCATTCGCAGACCTATCAGACCTCCCCAGTCCTGCCCAAAAAAAGTTAAATTTGTAAAATTATTTTCTTTCAACCATTCGCCCATCCAATCTACTTGGTTTTGGAAGCTGTAATCCTCCCGAGATGCTGGTTTATCTGATTTACCATAGCCTGGTAAGTCTGGAGCTATTACTCTGATGCCAGCTTTAACCAAAAAAGGAATCATTCTTGAGTAAAGATAACTCCAAACTGGTTGACCATGCATGGCTAGAAGGATTGGACCATCCCTTGGCCCCTCATCTATATGATGAATTCTAATCTTAGTTCCGTCCTTTGCTTTTATAGAGGTATAAATCGGCTCAAAAGGATAGTCTTTAATATTAGCAAAATATTTATCAGGGGTTCTAAGTACCTTCACAACTCTTTAGTCTTCTAGAATTAATTTGCTACAGCCAGTTTCAGCAAAAAATTCCATAATCTCATCTTGATCATTCTGATTTAAATTATGAAACTCTTCGTTAATCCATTTCAAACATTTTGCTTGATAAGGAAAACTCTTTTGCTCCCAGTCAGCTCCATCAATAGTGGTCTTCCATGTTGGTGAATTATCATTAACTGCCTGGGCATTAGCCAATAGTGCTGGTAAATATACTTTTCCTACTTCTTTAAAAATACCCTCGAGGCTTTGTTTAGAATCTGAAAATGATAGCCAATCTTGGTTTTCGGGCTCAAGCCCACTCATGTCTTCTATTAAATCTAACCATGCAATAACACGGGGTGATATTTCATAAGCAATTGCTCTTGATGTTGGATCAAATCCAATAAGTTGTGAGAGCTGTCCATATATTGCATAGTCTGCAGATGATGGGCGGCTGCCAAATAGAAATGGTTGAGAGCTTAAGCATTTCTCAAATTCTTTAAGAAATCTTTTATAACTTGCCTCAATAATGGGTGCCGTTATCTCATTAGAGCCCACAACCCATAAACGACTAGTTTGTAAATCAGATATATATTCCTTAAATGAATTATGGGCCTCATCTTCTAAGCTGACATCATGAAGTAATGGCAATATTGTCCCAGCATTATCAATATCCTCTTTAAAATGCCATCGATAATGAAACATATATTTTGTTACCCATTCATCGCCAAAATCTTCAAGCAAATAATTTAAAAAATCTAGCTTTGGGTCAGTTGGGATAACGCCTCTAGAAGGAAACTCTTTTTCTAGATGCCTAAGGATAGGAGTTGAATCACAAATGGCTTGCATTTGGCCATCAATATCGAAGATAAATACAGGTAATAAAGTTGGTTTTGGTGCTTCAATATCAAACTTTTTTATAAATGCATTAGGGTCCCCCCATTTAACTACATATGGGATTCTTCGATAACGAAGCAAGGCAATCATCTTCCTTGAATATGGAGAAGCTGGAACCCCGGCTATGGGTATAGGATTAAGGCTCTTCATCTTTTATTTTATAATTTAATAGCCAGCTGCCTCAGAATTTATTGTGTTAAGCCAATCTTGATCAAGGGCTTCGTAATGATTCGAAGATGGCTTGAGACAATATATCTTGTCATTAACTTTATTTATATCAAATGCTTCATCTCTCAATTCATTCTTTTTGAGTTTAAATGTTCCCGTGGTATCCATTTCTTGAATAATCCTAATAAAAAGAGGTCGTGCATATTTTGGAAGATTGTTTTCAACGTATTCTGAAAATTCACTCCAATTAAAACTCTCTGCATCTTCTAGGCTAAATGCTGCCATTCCAGCTCTACCTTCGCAACCGGGAACTTTAACACCATAGACATTAGACATATTTACGTCTAAATAACCATTTAAGATTTCGCCAACCTCATTAGTAGAAACATTCTCTGATTTCCATCTAAAAGTATCTCCTACCCTGTCAACAAACTGATAGTGATCTTTCCCCAAAGCAAATCCTACATCAACTGTTTTAATTAAGTCACCGGTATTAAACCAAGCATCTCCCTCTTCAAAAACGTTACGTAAAATTTTCTTTTCACTGGCTTCCTTATCTGTGTAACCATTAAAAACAGCGTTTGGCCCAATTTCTATAATTAAGAGACCTGGATCATGCGTTAAAATCTTTGTACAAAATCCATCTTCATTTTTTATAATCTCGTCTTCTGCAACATCGTATTCAATTAATGCGACATCTGCGCTTGTCATACCGATAGTTTTATCTTTGTTAAATAGATTCATGAATAGAGCGTTGCCCTCGCTAGCCCCATAGATTTCTATTATCCTCTCTACGTCAAACCTTTGCTTGAATGTATCCCACACATCCGGCCTTAACCCATTCCCTACCATCCTGGTAATGGGATTGTTTTTTTCTATTTCAGACGGCTCTTGGTTTGTAAGGTATCTGCATAGTTCTCCTATATAAACAAAGGCGGTTGTATTATGTTTATGTGCTTCTGCCCAAAAAGAAGAAGCTGAAAATTTCCTTTTTATAAACGATGCTGCCCCAACATTAATTGCTGCGCATAATCCCAGCATTAAACCTGTTGAGTGATATAGAGGCAAACAGTTATACATACAATCATTTTCGTCAATTCGATACCCGGCCATGGTTATGTTTACAGAAGCCGCTATAAGTTTTGCATTAGGAAGAATTGCTGCTTTTGGAACTCCAGTTGTGCCAGAAGTGAAAATATAACAGGCTGTATCTTTAGCCTTAATTAGATTTGTTTCTTCTAAGTTTTGATCATCATTAAAATCAAGGCTATTTTTTAGGTCAATTGCCCATTCTGGTAATGAATAATCTTTTGTATCTTCTACCCATAAAAAATCTTCTTTTTTGGTAATATTTATTTGATCTAGCACCTCTCCAAGAGGTTCGGTGCGTTCTGCTCCAAAGATACACTTTGTAGAATCAGAAGAATTGATGCAATGGATTAGGGGATCACCAGTTAAGCTTGTATTAATAAGGACTCCAATAGCGCCTATCTTATTAAGCGCAAGAAGTGATATAACGTAATAAGGTCTGTTCTCCATAAACAACACAACCCTATCTCCATGTTTAACACCAGTTTTTAATAAGTATTTTGCGAAACTATTGGCTGCTTTATTTGCTTGGGAGTATGTCCAAGTCTCATCTTCAAAATATATAAAGGGTCTCTCTCCAAATTTTTCAGTTGTTTCTTGAAAAGTATGGGATAAGGAGGCGCTATCTTCGGGACCAGGCCATTGATAACGAAGAACCGGAATCATGTATTTTAATTCCCCTAAAACTCTAAAAAACTCTGCTATTCTTTTAAACAAACTACCACCCCTTAAAATCAATAAATTAATTAGATTATAATATATATAAAGATGCCGTTTATGTCATATATGGTTTTATTAGGGGGGTTGGTTAATGAAAAAGGTTTCTGGGTATTGCGATCCCAATTTTTCAGAAGTAGGTAAAATTTTTACTCGTGCTATTGAATCAGGGCATGAGACTGGAGCTGCTCTTGCTATAGAGCATGAGGGCAAAATGGTTGTAGATCTATACGGCGGTCATAAAGATTCAGCCAGAACACAATCATGGGAAGAAGATACCATGGTTAATGTTTTCTCAGTAACCAAGGGCGTGACGGCAACATGTATTGCCCGTCTAATTGACCAGGGGAAACTAGATGTTAATAAGAAAGTTTCAGATTATTGGCCAGAGTATGGTTGTAATGGAAAAGAAAATACTAAAGTAAGTGATTTCTTGTGCCACAGATCAAATAACTTTGGCTTCCAAGATGGAACTCCTCCTGGAAGCTGGCAAAATTGGGATATTTTTACTTCCACCCTAGCAAAACAAAAGCCATTTTATGAACCAGGATCTTCACAAGGCTATCATGCGCTAACTTATGGCTGGCTGGTGGGCGAAATCCTAAGAAGGGTTGATGGTAGAGATGTTGGGACTTTCTTTAGAGATGAAATTGCTGAACCGTTAAATATTGATTTTAAAATTGGATTAGATGAATCTGATTTTTCTAGATGCGCCGATATGTTGATGCTTGATGATGCTGGCGGAAAGTCGCCACTGGAATATATAAAATATATTCCGAATATATTCTTGCCCAAGGCATTCCATAATATGAAAGACTCTATTAAAGCTGGTGACTTTTATATAGCATTTCAAAGCAGAGAAGAAGATGATATTAACTATCCCAATTCATCTGATTGGAGAATGGCTCAGATTCCTTCAGCAAATGGTCATGGAACAGCGTCAGGTTTAGCTAAACTTTATGGGATTCTAAGCACGGGATGCTCACGTGATGGCTACAAAATAATGGATCCAAAAACCCTGGAATTTGCTACTCAAAAATTCTCTGCGGGACCAGATTCAGTTTTATTTGGATCAAATATAACTTTTGGATTGGGATATGAGCTTGGTAAAGAGATGACTCTTATTGGTGATATGTCGCCTAGATTCCAAAATGCAATGTTTGGCCATGCTGGAGTTGGCGGAGCAGTTGCTTTTGGAGATCCGAATCAGGAATTAGGTTTTGCCTTTATATGTAACGAAATGCACCAATATAAAGGTTTATATAAAACAGCAAATGATTTAACTAAAGCTTTGTATGACGGCCTAAAGTAGTATTTTCTAGGTTTGACTTAGAACAAGGTATAGTTATCATAGAAATCCAAATACACACTTTAAAAAAACCAGGAGATTTATATGCCAGAAATGTCACCATTTGGTTGGTTTCATACCGTTATGGGAATAATTGCAATATTAAGTGGTGCTTATAGCATCATAAAATATAAGATTGTTGAGTCTAAAAATTTATCGGCAAAAATTTTTCTTATAACAACAATTATTACTGCTGTTTCGGCCCTGATGATATATAAGCAAGGTGGTTTCGGTATTGCCCATTTATTAGCGGTGATAGCTATATTGGCTGTAATTGTAGGAATAATAAACGAAAGAAGATTAATCTTTGGGTGGCTATGTCCATATTTTCAAGCTTTAAGCTTTTCTTCTCTATTTCTTTTTCATATGATCCCAGCCATTACTGATTTTCTTAGAAGGTTGCCTGTAAACGATCCATTTGCAAAAAGTTTTGAAGATCCCTTAATTCTAAAATTTTATCTATCCTTTTTTGTTATATATATAATAGGCATAGTTGCTCAAATGCGCTGGATTAAAAATAATCAAATTCAATAAGGAGAAGTAATGTTAGAAATGTATCAATCTGTTTTTGTTGGCCTTTGGTTGACCCTGAGCACCATTATTATTCAGGCCATGGTTCTTGTTAGAGTTCATAGAAGACAAAAAGGATACAAGGTGGGTGTAATTGACCCCTCTTTAGGCCAAGAATCGTTTTTTTTCAGAGCTTATAGAACCTTTTGGAATTCGCTTGAAAATATTATTCCTTTATTTGGAATGGCGATACTTGCAATGATGGCGGGTTATAGTGCTCACAAACTCTCGGTAGTAGTTTGGATTTATGCTGTAACTAGAATCATTCATATGGCCCTTTACTATAAAATTTCAACCGATAAGAATCCAAGTCCAAGAAGCGGGTTCTGGGCAATGGGGTTATTTGCAAATATATATCTAATGATTGATTTGGGGATATTTCTTCTAAGTTAAATTTATATAATCACCAGCTTGATGATTCAGGGCAATATGAGTCTCTAATTTTTCTTTTTCCAAAGGCTTAACTAAAAGAAATTTTCCAATAATGCCTTTGGTGTCCCCTGGATTAGACCCAGTTATAAATAAACTCTTTGCGTCCAAGATCTTACATGCCCGAAGCGTTCTTTTATAATCCATTCCCAATCTTAAAAAGCCTAAGAGCTTAACCTCTTCTGCTGTAAGAATAGCTACGTCGGCTTTAATTTTATTTTTTAATAAGAATCTAAATTTTGCTATATGCCCCTCATGAAAAATTGTATTCCCGTTTATATCTTTTATTAATAAAGCAAATGTAGCTGGGTGGTATGGAAATCCTGTTGGCAATGCCCTAATGTTAATTGAACATACGTCTGTCCCCTTATTATCGAGAATATAAATTGTATTTTTAACTTTGGCTTTTATTAGCATCTTTTTTATTAATTTTGATGTATAAATTTTTACATCTTTTTTAAAAGATTTAATTGATTCAATATGAAGATGATCTTCAAACGGCGCTGTAATAATTATTGCTTGGACATTGTTAAGCTTCTCTTGATCAAGAACGGTGGCATGATCTCTTTTCCTTTGAATAAATAAAGATCCGTCTGGCTGCAGTTGATTGCTGAGCCATGGGTCAATCAAGATTGCGTTATTGCCCTCTTCTATATACCAAGTCTGATAATTGTCAGCTTTTAATAATTTCATAATATTTTGAGATTATAGACAAAATATAAATTTACTCTAGATATACCATTTTCTTCTCCAGTGGTTAAACTAAGCATATTGAGATAATGGGAAACTGATAATTGAGTGATACACAATTAAATGACAAGCTGTCGGTTCCAGAGCGCTTCATAGCGAAGCGCAATAAATTATTTTCTGTCATAGGGTCTAGTGTTCTTTGGGTTAGTGGCTGGAAAGTAACGGGCAAAATACCTGATATGAAGAAATTATTAGTTATTATTGCTCCCCATACTTCTAATTGGGACTTTGTTCATGGAATGGCTCTGGTGCTAAGTTTAAAGGTAAAAATCTATTGGCTAGGAAAGCACACCATTTTTAAAAGAGGTTTTAGGCGCTTATTAAAAAGTCTAGGGGGTATTCCTGTTAATCGTGCTAAATCAAAAAATGTTGTTAATGATGTCATTGAAATAGCTAAACGTGAGGGTGGTATTTTGCTTGGGATATCTCCTGAGGGTACAAGAAAAAAGACTGAAAATTGGAAATCTGGTTTTTTAAGAATTGCGCAGTCTTTGGAGTGTCCTATTTTATTGGTTTCAATTGACTACCCAACAAAAGAAATAAGCTTTAGAGAACTCTTCTACCCGAGCGGAGATAATCAAAAAGATATTGATCAATTAAAACAATATTACAAAGACTTTGTTGGCAAAATACCCGAATATTTCTGATTTAAATATTAATTGCCTTTAGGCACCCCGGATCTGAGCTTTATATTATGAGTGGTAGGTCCGCTGACCTTAAATTTTGCTTGCTCAAATGAGGGGGCTGACATTCTGCCCATAGCATTATTCGAAAATCCATATTGCTCTTTGGGAATACCTATAAAATTTTTATCCATTTTTTCATTCTTATTTAAATCTAAAAATGCAGCAATCGCATATTCGCCATCAGGAAGCTCGATAGTAATTTTAAAAGTTTCTTCTAGTTGGGCTTTTGCGGCGCCGCTTGCACAAGAGGCTTCTTCAGACTCATTCTCAACAGAGTCTTCAAAACCAGCAGCTGTATTGCAAATTGTTAAAAAAAGAACCCCTGCCTTTTCTTGATCCAAGATGTTGATCGTAAGCTCTGAAGCGGATGTCTGGTATGAAGAAATTAAACAAAAAATTACAATTAAGTTTTTCATCTGGGGATTCTATACATGGCACATATCTTATTTCCAGAAGGGTCTCTTAGGTATGCTAAATATAATTGAACCCCGCCGCCCTCTCTAATTCCTGGAGGATCGCAAAGTTCAGGGGTTGATGCTCCAGCTTTCACTCCAGCTGCATGCCATTTATCAACCATTTCTGTACTAGTTGCATTAAACCCAATAGTGCTGCCGTTAGCTTGAGTAGCTGGCTCATTGTTAATTGGCTGCGAAATAAGAAAGCTGTTGTTTCTGTTTATAAAATAAATATATCTTGTATGGCCGTCATGATTAAGAGTTAATTTCCCCGGCTGAGCGCCCAATTCAATCATAATCTTGTCATAAAAATTTTTAGATTCTTCTATATCATTTGCTCCTAGCATTACATGACTAAACATTTGCATCTCCTTATATTGTTAACTTTCGTATATGTCTTATTTCTTATGAAATAATACTACATCTTTTTGGGGTACTTCCATATCCCAATTCATTTGTTCGGCGATAACTTCAAAAGTTTTTCTAGAATAAAAAACAACATGTGCTGGATCTCTCCTATAGTACCAATTATTAAATAAATGGCTGTCTGTTAAGAAAGAAGTCATTACGCCAAGCCAGGCCCCTGGTAATAATAATGAATTAAGGGTTTCAAATTCTTTATTTGGATTAAAGAAGTGTTCAGCCGTTTCTGTGCAGGTTATAAAATTATATTTATTAGCGAAGATATCTTTATTGGGGAAAAAGAATGGATCATATAGATCTACAGAAAAACCCTCTAACCTAAGCATCTCGGCGAGAGCTGGACCATGCCCGCACCCAAAGTCTAACCCCTTATCATTTAGATTAAGTTTTGGCCTTAATGGATCTATTAATTTAGATAGAAATTTTATATAGGCTGGGTCTCCTATTTCATTTTGGTGTTCCAGATAGCGGCTTCTCTCTGTATCTTTATCAAGATAAAAATCTTTGTCTAAGTACTTTGCAAAGCAATTATTGCAATCCCAGTAGGTTTTTTGATCTTTGGTCTTAAAGGATTGAGTGTCATCGCTTCTACAAACGATACAGCTCATCTATTTTCTTGGTGGCATCGCATGAACCATTGTAATTGATTTGGTATCTGCTCCTGCTCTTCTGTGCTCTGATAAAGATTGATATTCTGGATCATTAAACCAAGCTTCTGCTGCTGCTTCTGAGGGAAATTGAAAAATAATCATTCGCCCTGCTCTAGGCTCTGAGCCTTCCATATGTTTTGGATTATCATCAAAAGTAATAAAAGACCCGCCATGTTTTTTTAGAATAGGGAAAAATCCTTTTTCATATTTTCTGTATTCACTTGGGTCTTCGTTAGCCTCTAAATTAGCTATCATATAAACTGGAACATCTGACATAATTTTCTCCTTTATGTTTTTATATGGTCTCAAGCCATTCTGCCACGGCTTGCCCAATTTCAACAGGCGAATCTTCTTGAATAAAGTGGATTCCTTTAACGGTAACTTCTTTTTGATTGGGCCAGCTCCGACAGAATTCTCTCTGTTTGCCTAATAAAATAGA